>Ga0126382_10000352_pt1 | contig 17699 bp, 16 predicted proteins | sample PanSoiMetPlot_30_FD_92548 | JGI IMG/M metagenome (GOLD analysis project Ga0126382, IMG submission 92548) | Tropical forest soil microbial communities from Panama - MetaG Plot_30 | ecosystem: Environmental > Terrestrial > Soil > Tropical forest > Bulk soil | place: Panama | collected 2016-02-17
GAATGACGGTTGTCGGCTTCGCCACGTAGGACGGAGCGAAGGCACGCACCACGATTTCCCAGGTGAGCAGAATGACAAATCCCGTGATCAGTCGCGGCAACCAGGCGCCCGACAATCCGCTCGACGCACTCTGCGTCTTCTGAGCGGTTGTAACGGCTGCGCTGAGAGCTTGTTCGGCCACGCTACTGTCTCCAGCGTGCGAAGTGCTGCTCGATGACCAGGCCAAGTCGCGTCAGGGCGACACCGAGCAGGCCGATGACCAGGATCGAGGCAAATACGCCGCCCGTGTCGAAATTCTGCGAGGCGCTCATGATGAGTTGACCGAGGCCGGTCGCCGATAGGAAGAATTCGGCGGCGATCATTCCGACCAGCGCACGGCCTATTGCCTGACGAACGCCTGTCATCGTGTACGGCAGGGTGTAGGGCAACATGACCTCGCGCCACAACGCCCACTCGCTTGAGCGGAATGATTTCGCAACTTCGATCAGTTCAGGTTTGATGCTGCGTGCGCCTTCAACGGTGTTGTAGAGCACCGGAAAAACCGCGAACAGGAAAACGACCAGCAGCTTCGGCGCAAAGCCGAAACCCATCATCGAGAGGATGAAAGGGATCAAAGCCACCATCGGCGTGGCATAGAGGATCATGATGTAAGGTTCGACACCCACACGCAGGATGCGGACGCGGGCGAGGAGTAGGCCAAGCGGCATTCCGACGATCAGGGCGAGCCCGAATCCGGCAAGGAAGAGCTTCGCCGAATCGGCCAGCTGAGAAATGAAATTGCCGGTGACCGTCAGCTGCCAAAGGCGTGCAATCGTCGTCGAGAACGGCACCATGAAGGCTGGGCTGGAGTTGCGCCCGGCAATCTCCCAGAGCGCAATACCTGCGAAAATGCTGAACCCGAACGGTGCGTGACGGCGGAGTGCGTTTAACTGCAAGGTGATTGTCCGATCATCAACTGGTCTTTCCGGGGGTCGTGGACCGGAATCCATGGTCAGGATTCCGGTCCCGCCCGGCGTATCTCCCGGAAAGTCAACTTTCACTTCACCATTGCGTTGGCATCTTTCCAGATGCTGGCGTCGACGAATTTGTCGTAGCTGACCGGTTCCTTGTCGGGATTGATCGAACCGATCTTCTTCATGAGGGCAGCGACCGCTTCGATCTTGTCGCGCGGCATGCCGTCGTCCTTGGCAGCCCAGAAGTCGATGTCGAGGAACGCCTTGAGCGCTGCCTTGTTCACTTCTTTATTGTGCCCGGTGATGGAGGCGATTTCAGCGACGGTGTCGGCGTTTTTCGGGTCTTGCATGAAGCGCGCGGCTTCAATCATGCCGGCAACGGTGCGCACGATGGCGTCGCGGTTCTTCGCCAGATTGTCCTTGCGCGCGACCATGATCAGATAGTGGCTGGTCGGATTGGTGTTCTTCATCGCCAGCAGGATATTGAGCTTCTTGCCCTGGTGTTCGATCTCGGCGAGGTCGTCGAGATGCAGCACGGCATACTTCAGCTGGCCCGCGAGCAAGGCCGGTCCCGGTGTTGAACCCAACGCGATCTGCTTGGTGTCCTCGATTTTCACGCCAGGACAACCGGTCAGCATCGAGCGCAGCGCCACTGAACGTGCACCGTTGATCGAGTCGACACCGACCTCCTGACCGACGATGTCCTTGCATGTCTTGCCGGCTTCGGTGGTGCCGATGACCCAATCCGGGTTGGGCATGCCGTAGACAGCGACAAGCGGCACATCCGCGTTCGAAACCTGGTTGATCACCGGCGGCGTTGGCGACCAGGCCATGTCGATATCGCCGGCAACGACCGCACGGGCCGCGGCGGTACCATTGTCGAACGGACGGATTTCGACATCGACGCCATGCTTCTTGAAGAAGCCCTGCTTTTCCGCCACGAAGGCGATCGTGACCGAATAGATCGGCGGAATGCCCGGAATAGCGACGACGATCTTCTTGCCCTGGGCCGCCACCGGAGCGGTGCCGGCTAGCGATGCGGCAAGCAGGATCGCGCCTGCCGCCAATACGATTGTTCTACGGATCATTGAATCCTCCCTCTACAGCTTCATTTTCTTATTCAGGCTCAACGTTCGAGATGGAATTCGGCTTCGCGCGCCTCCCGCATCAGCGTGCCCCAAACCTGCTCGCGCAATTCGGCGAAGCGCGGTTCGCGCAAGGTGTCTCGCGTGCGCGGCTGTGGCAGGTCGATGGTGACTGTTTCGTGAATGCTCGACGGCCGTCCCTTGAGCACGATGACCCGGTGACCGAGCAGCACCGCTTCTTCGATCGAGTGCGTAACGAAGATCATTGCGGTCGGCCGCTGCTCCCAGATACGCAACAATTCGAATTGCAGGATCTCGCGCGTCTGCGCATCGACGGCCGCAAACGGTTCGTCCATCAGCAGGACGTTGGGTTCGACCGCGAGTGCGCGAGCGAGACCGCAGCGCTGCTGCATGCCGCCGGACATCTGGTAGGGAAATGCGTTTTCGAAACCGCTCAGGCCCACCAGCTTGATGAATTCCGGGACCTTGCGTTCGATCTCTCCGCGTGGTGCGCCGGCCATCCGCAAGCCATAGGCGACGTTTTCGAACACGGTCTTCCACGGAAACAGGCCGAAATGCTGGAAGACCATGGCGACACCGGCAATCGGCTCCGTGACGCGCTCTTTGCCGACGCGGATTTCACCGGCATCGTGCGGCAAAAGCCCGTCGATGCAGCGCAAGAGGGTGGTCTTGCCGCAGCCCGAGGGACCGACAATTGCAACGATCTCGCGCTCACCGACGTCGAAGTCGATATTGCGGAAGACCTCGAGAGTCCCGTAGCGCTTGCCCAGGCCGCGGACGCGAATCCGTGGCTCACCTTTGGCGACCTGCGGGGCAGGGGTGGATCGGACGGCGGAAGACGCCATTGTTTGACTGGTCACTCGGCGGCCTGCTTTGCGGGTTTGGCGTTGATCTTGGCCCAGTAGTCCTCGGCCTGTTTTGAACGCTGCAAAGCTTCGAGAGTTTCGAAGCCGGGCGCCATCGAACCGTCGGTGCCGGCCAAAATTTGATGGTGCTCGATATTTAAAGTGCGCAGCCAGCGCTGCTGGCCCATGGTGATCGCGACGAAATAACCGATCTCCACGAGTTCGGGTTCGCTGAAATGCTTGTGCAAGCGCTCCCACAAGGCATCAGTGGCCGGCAGGTCCCAGGTGATGGCTTCTGCATAGGCGAGGGCCGCCTTCTGTCGCTCGTCGTAGCGCGTCGAACTCTCGAAATTGATCAGATCTGAATAGTCATCTTCTTTCAATCCCGATTTTGCCGCCTTGATCGAGCGCTGATTGCCGCAGAATTCGCACAGCACAGAACGCGAGACATAGATCCGGCAAAGCTCTTTTATTTTGTGGTCGGCCACGCCGTTCTTGAAGACGTCGCGCCACGTGTTGGCGAACGACCAGAAAGTCGCCGGCACATGGGCGCGAATGGCCTGGCTTTCGGGGCGTGGCGTCCCTTCGCGCGCGCAGCGCTCGAATTCAGCGATCATGGCCGGATCCTTAATCGTCGAAGGATCGACATAACTAATGCGAGGTTTCGACATCGACAGAAATCTCCCGGAAGAAATCGTCGCAGCGCCCGGCGTTGGGTGTAGCGACTTTCAACTGATGACAGATGCAGACATGTTGCCGCAACACGGCCGCGCGAGCAACGGCTCGACTGTATTTCGATAACCGAGCCTTAGTCTTGATTATTTCCCAACCGTTGTTCCCTATGGGCAATAGCCCCGCATTTACGGGGCTTTTTAGCATGCCAGCGCAACCATCAGGCTGAATCGATCCTGACCTGCGCAAGGAGTCCAGGTTACGCTCAAGTTTATCGTTTTGCGGATAACAAGCGCGCGCACGGGGCCATTAACAAGCTCATTACTTTCCTGATCCGTGTAACCCCACGAAGTCTGATCCTCAGTTTTGTTGACTATTGCCAAGAGCGCCGCAGATCCGCGCGGCCGACATAAGGCGTATCCCCCTGCCAGTGTTGCAAAGCGCGTCAAAGCGGGTACTAGTCAGCAACGGGAGCACCCGCCGAATCATCCATGCTGAAGCCCGTACTTCTCATTTTGCATCAAGAGCATTCCTCGCCGGGCCGCGTCGGCCAGACTTTGGCGAAACTCGGCTATCCGCTCGACATTCGACGCCCGCGCTTCGGCGACCCTCTGCCGGAGACAATGGACGAGCACGCCGGTGCGGCGATTTTCGGTGGCCCGCAAAGTGCGAACGACAATGAGGACTTTGTCCGCCGCGAAATCGATTGGATCGGCGTGCCGCTGCGGGACAAAAAGCCTTATCTCGGCATTTGTCTCGGCGCGCAGATGCTCGCGCGCCATCTCGGTGCTCCGGTATTTCCCCATCCGCAAGGCCACGCCGAGGTCGGCTACTATCCGATCCGACCGACCGAAGCTGGCCGCAAGGTTTGCGCGGATTGGCCCGACCACGTCTATCAGTGGCATCGCGAAGGCTTTGATCTGCCGTCCGCAAGTGAATTGTTGGCGGAAGGCGACGCCTTTTCCGTACAGGCCTTCCGGTTCGGTACTGGCTACGCACTTCAATTTCATCCGGAAGTGACGCACGCGATGATGTATCGTTGGCTGGTGCGAGGTGCGCACCGCATGGAATTGCCCGGTGCCAAGCAGCGCCACGAGCACATCGCCGATCGGGCAGTCCATGACCTGGCATCACGCAACTGGCTCGCTGCTTTCATCGATCACTGGATCGGTTCTGCACCGCCAAACAAGGTCACGAAAAACGCCTCCTGACCGTGACTTGCGGCGGTCGCCTGGGGTTACAAGCTGGCCGTGCCATTGACAAATCATTATTGGACCTGATCCGTTGCTCTGGGGGTCGGGGAATCGAAATCCACGCGGAGGCGTGCGGATGGTTGATTCCGGCGAGCGGAGCCATTCCGGCACCCGCCACATTCCGTCTCTGCTGAGCGCTATGCTTCGGGCATCCGACGGCATACTCGAGTTGTTGCCGATCGCGACGTTCATCTGCGACGCCGAGGGGACAATCCTTCAATACAATCGCCACGCCGTGGCCGTATGGGGAGGCGCGCCGAGTCCCGGACAGACGCACGAACAGTTCAGGGAGACGGCCCGCTTCTTCGATCTCGACGGAATGCCCGCCGAGCGGTCCCTGGTTGCCGAGGTGCTCGCCACCGGAAAGCCGGTGCGCGATGTCGAGCGAATCGTCGAACATGCGGACGGGTCCACGCTGATCGTGTCCGTCAACATCGACCCACTCCGCAATGCGAAGGGCGAGCTGGTGGGCGCGGTCAATTGTTTTCTCGACATCACCGCGCGCAAGCGGGCCGATGCAGCCCTCGAGCGATCGCGTCTGCACGCGCTCGAGCAGGACCAGCGGCTTGCGGCGACTTACGAACATGCCGCCATCGGTATTTCCGAGGTTGACCCCGACGGACGTTTTCTGCGCGTCAATGAATCGATTTGTGCCATCACCGGCTTCAGTCGCAAAGAACTTCTGGCCGGCAGATTGTTTCGTTACACCCATCCCGACGATGCCGATCCCGATCGGGAGGCATTTCGCAAGCAAGCCGCCGGCGAACTTGAATTTTATTCAGTCGAGAAGCGATTCGTTCGGCGCGACAACCGCGTGATCTGGCTTTCTGTGCACTCTTCGCCTGTCCGGGATGCCGAGGATCGCTTGCAATATATCGTGCGTGTCGTCCAGGACATCACCGAACGCAAGGCGGCCGAGCAGCGGCAAAAGCTGCTGATGGATGAGCTGAACCATCGCGTGAAAAACACGCTTGCCACCGTGCAGTCATTGGCCGCGCAGACCGCGCGCGGGGCCCACACCCCGGCTGCTTTCCGTGAGCGTTTCGAAGGCCGCTTGATCGCGCTCTCCAAGGCGCACGACCAGCTCACAATGCACCATTGGGAGAACGCCGATTTGCGCGACCTGCTCTCGGGAAGCCTCGCACCTTATGCCGGTACCGGACGAGTCGTTCTCCGCGGCGAAGATCTCGTGTTGCGGCCGCGTGCGGTGCTGACGCTGGCGATGGCGGTGCACGAACTCACCACCAATGCCGCCAAATATGGCGCGCTATCCATCCCTGCAGGAAGTATCGAAATTCAGTGGCAACCGGTGCGCACCGACGACAACCGGCAGATTCTGCGCATCGAGTGGCTTGAAAAGGGCGGCCCGCCGGTTGTCGAACCTGAGCATCGCGGGTTTGGCTCCAAGCTCATCGAAGGAAGCATTTCCGCAGAGCTGGGTGGCGAGGCCAAGCTTTCTTTCGCACCAGAAGGTTGCGCTGCGAACTTGCAATTCCGATGGAAAGTATCGCGGCCGACCTTCATCAAGAATCCCGCGAGGATTTCACGCGGACTGCGCTTCCAGCTCCTCCCCAACGGTGATCGGATGGGCCATCGTTTCGTGCAGCTTGTCCGCGTCGAGCTCGCCCTCCCATCGGCTGATGACAATGGTTGCAACGCCATTCCCAACCAGATTGGTCAGGGCTCGACACTCGCTCATGAATTTGTCGATGCCGACCAGGATTGCGAGCGACTCGATTGGTACATCCGGCACAATTGCAAGCGTCGCTGCGAGCGTCACGAATCCTGCGCCGGTCACGCCGGATGCACCTTTCGAGGTCACCATTGCGATGACAAGAATGCCAAGCAGGTGACCGATTGTCAGATGAGTATTGGTGGCTTGCGCCAAGAATAACGTCGCCAGGGTCATATAGATGTTGGTACCGTCAAGATTGAAGCTGTAGCCCGTCGGAACGACCAACCCGACCACCGACTTCGAGGCGCCGAGGTGCTCCATCTTTTGGATCATGTGGGGGAGCACTGTTTCGGACGACGACGTCCCAAGCACAATGAGCAACTCGTCCTTGATGTATGCGAGGAACCGCAGAATGGAAAAGCCTGCAAACCGCGCAATTGTGCCAAGCACGACCAGAACAAAGAGCAGGCTCGTCAGGTAGAAGGTTGCGATCAACTCCAACAGATTGACAAGCGAAGATACGCCATAGGCTCCGACGGTGAATGCCATCGCGCCGAGCGCTCCAATTGGCGCAGCTCTTACAATGATGCGGATGATGCCAAAGAAAATCTGGGCCATGACGTTGATGACGTTGTTGATCTTTTCACCGAGTTCACCAAGGCGCGAGATCGCAAAGCCTGTAAGAATGGCAATAAGCAGAACCTGAAGCAGATCTCCCTTGGCAAACGCGCTTATGAATGTGTCGGGGATGATCGCCAGCAGATGCCCGACGATGCCCTCTTGTTTTGCCTTTGTGACGTAGCCCGCAACGGCCTTGGGATCGAGGCTTGCTATATCGATGTTGAAGCCTTTACCGGGCTGCAGCACCTCGCCGACGATCAGTCCAATGAGGAGTGCGAGTGTCGAAACAACCTCGAAATAAACTAGGGTTTTGACGCCGACGCGGCCGACTTTTTTGAGGTCGCGCATCGAGCCGATCCCGTGCACGACCGTGCAAAAAATGACCGGGCCGATCATCATCTTGATAAGTGAGATGAAGCCGTCCCCGAGAGGTTTAAGAGCCTTTCCCAGATCGGGCCAGAAATGACCGATAAAAATTCCAATAGCGATGGCAATCAGAACCTGAATGTACAGGACCGAGTACCACGGGCGGTGTATCTTGGTCATTGCAAGCCCCCAGCACGGAATGGAACGGCAAACTCAAGAATTACAGAGACTGAGAAATTCCGCCATTGAACCTTAGGTAACTCCCTTGCGTGACCATCTAATTTGCAAGGTCAGGCGGCCTTTGACGGCAATCGGTAGTTCGGCGTCGAATTGGAGATGTTCAATTCATTCTCGCTCATGTCCACGCCGATGCCATTGAACAGGGGTGTCGACAAGTAACGTTCGCCGGTGTCCGGCAACATGCACAGCACGGTATCACCCGTCTTTGCGTTCTTGCATACCTCAAGCGCGCCCGCGAATGTTGCGCCGGCCGTGATGCCGACAAAGATGCCTTCCTTTTGCGCCAGCTCACGGCTCCATTTCATGGCGTCCAGCCCGGCTATGGTGAGAATTCGGCTGATCACGCCCATTTCGACGGCATCACCCGTAATCTTCGGGATGAAATCAGGGCTCCAGCCCTGCATCGGGTGTGGCTTGAATGCCGGGTTGGGCTTGGCCGGTGAACCGTCTGGATTGCGTTCCTGTTTCGCGCTGCTGGAAAGCATCGGTGCATCGGCAGGCTCGCACACGACGATTTTCGTGTCCGGCCACTCCTTGGCGAGCACACGGGCAACACCCTTGAGCGTGCCGCCGGTCCCGAATCCGGTCACCCAATAGTCGAGCCTCTCGCCCTTGAAGTCATCGATGATTTCCCGAGCCGTCGTGCGCGAGTGCATGTCGGGATTGGCTTCGTTCTCGAATTGGCGGGTGAGGAACCAACCATGCGCTTTCGCAAGTTCGACTGCCTTGTTGACCATTCCGACTGCACGATCGGCGGCCGGCGTAAGCACAACCTTGGCGCCGAGGAACCGCATGAGTTTGCGGCGCTCGACACTGAAGGTCTCTGCCATCGTGACAATCAGCGGATACCCTTTCGCTGCGCAGACCATCGCAAGACCGATTCCGGTATTGCCTGATGTCGCTTCGATCACGGTCTGTCCGGGTTTGAGCTCTCCCGATTTCTCCGCCGCTTCGATGACGCCGAGCGCGAGACGGTCCTTTACCGAACCAAGGGGATTGAACGCTTCATTCTTTACGAAGAGATTGATGTCTTTCGGCGCCAGTCTATTGATGCGGATCACCGGTGTATGGCCGACCGTTTCAAGAATGCTGGCAAATTTTGCCATCGGGTCTTCCTCCGTACCTCACCTGTCTTCCCGATGATATTGGAAGCAAGGGACGTCTGCATACCGCCGTTCCGTGGTGGGACGGCTGCGTTTGATGCAAACCAGGCGTCGCGCAGATGGATCTGCGCGGCCCATGGCCACGATTCATATCGATAAAAATCTGTCGGCCGCGAGCGAGATCAACCAGGCAAGTCCCCGCTAAGGGTCGGAAGCACCCTCAGCGGGGCTTGGTGGTCGCAACGTAGCCGGCAGTGACCTCGTCCTTGTGGGCGGTGAAGGCTGCAAGCACTTCCGCCTTTTCGCGCTGCGGAACCTTGAAGTAATCCAGGGTCCGTCCGAGCTCCGCTGCGACCTCATCGAATTCTGCAGGTGAGATCCGGAGATTCCGATGGGCCTCCTCTAGCCCGAGCGGCGTCTTGCCCGGCTTGGTGGCCTCGAACCGGAAGGGGCCGCCAGAAACGTTGCAGACCCACAGCGTCCGCATGAATTTGAGGCCAGGCAATCTTCCCAGGTTCTTGGTGTGCCATTCCCGCAGTTGTGAGTTCTTCGATGTCTGGCCGACAATGGGGTTCTTCACAACAGCGTCGCTGAAGTGGTCCACTACCGCTGCAATGGCGAACACGCCACCCAACCGTTCATACAGACTTTTCTCAGGCATGGTTTGCGAGACCTTCGCGTGCGCGTTATCCGCCGCGGTCAATACAGACAGCGGCGCTGCGGTCAACGCGAGCACCGCGACCGCGCTCCGTCTTGTGACAAAGGTGGGAACAGACTCCAGTAAACTCGGCACCTTATTGGCCCGAGCGACGGAGCGCGGCGAAGCTGACCTAAGCGATTGCATGGGGAACCTCCTTCTTGGGCCCGTCACGCAGTGATGTGCATCATTGAGAGATTTGATGCAGCGATGCGTCGGAAGTTCCTGAAAATCAGTTGGCGCGATGCACCAACGTTCGTGAACATTGGTTCTGCGACGCCGGGTTTACCTCCGGAAGCGGATGCAACGCCGTTAAACGGCCATGCTGAGAAATTCCTGCCGGGTTAGCGGATTGTCACGAAAGCACCCCAGCATACGACTCGTGACCAAATCCGAATCCGTCTTATGTACCCCGCGCGTGGACATGCAATGATGCGATGCCTTGATGATCACTCCCACTCCTTGGGGCTTGAGCACATCATTGATTGTGTTTGCGATCTGAGCCGTCATCTTTTCTTGAATCTGAAGGCGCTTCGCATATGCCTCGACAACGCGGGCAAGCTTGCTAATACCAACCACTCGGCCACTTGGAACGTAGGCCACCCAGGCTTGGCCAATGATTGGAGCCATGTGATGCTCGCAATGGCTCTCAAAGCGAATGCCGCGCAACGCTATCATTTCGTCATACCCTTCGATTTCCTCGAAGGTTTTCTGCAAAATTTCGGTGGGGTTTTGACTGTAACCGACAAAAAACTCTTGAAATGCGCGCACCATGCGCGCCGGCGTCTCTATTAGACCATGGCGATCAGGATCATCGCCCGTCCACTGAATAATGGTCCGGAATGCCGCCTCGACTTCAGCCTGGCCTGGTCGGTCCGACGTTGTTTGCGGGCGTTTAGTCGTTTCAAGAGCATGTACATTTGAAATCATCAGCTATTCCCTCATCCGTTTGCGCGCACGTGCGTGCCTGGAGTGGCGACGGGTTATTGGATGCGGCACGAAACGGAAGGTTCCGTCTCGAATGTCCGCTAATGGTCAAAAGCGGACATTTTTGTCATGTCGATGTGGTGCCGCTTTAACCTGCGGGTCATTCAGGCACTGAGTTAGCGCTGCAAGACTCAGGCGAGGCCATGTCTGCTTTGGGCCGGATTCGGCCATTTGCGGCCCCCATGAGGCGCAATGTCACCAAAACGTAGCCCCCACCAAAGGCCGAGCGTTTCCGCGTGATCACAAAACCTTACAAAGAGTGCGAGTCACAGTTTCGTCGCTCAATTTCCATCTTGCAGCATATTTCATAAGCCAAGTTCTGCCGCAAATCGATCTGGTACGAAAGGAGACGTGACATGCGAGTGTTCACTTCGCCTTCTCCGACGGCAATATTCTCGCGCTGTCCGCAATGCGGCGCGGTCACGAGGATCAAACTCGTTGAACCCGACCTGAAAGAGCCTTCTAAAGAGCGGCACGTGTTTGAATGCGACGAATGTTGTTTACCGCGCACATATTTTGTTGAGGCCGCCTAATCAAAATTGGAGGTCCGTGAACGAGTGGAAAGTCGCCAGCTTTATCTTATCGTCCGCTGTTTCGCGCTGTAGTTCTCGCGTTCAGCCACTCGGGTTATTAATTTGCCGAACCGATGTCGAAACTCAGCATCAAGAAGATCTTCTATGTTGTCGGAGCGCTCGCGCACGAGCGCTTCAAACTGCTCCCTAACCAAGTTCCATTTATCCACTGGATTACTAGACATACACTTAGCGCTCTCGCCGCTTCTAGCGCTCTCACTGCAGTCGTTTTAATTGGCGTTGGATGTCAGAACGTGTCTGGCTCGTTGTTGCAAGTCCGAGGACCGAAAAAATCAGCGCGAGCGCGCCGGTGATTACGGCAAACACCACCACAGTGTGGTCCGTAAAAAGCACGGTCTCCATCGTAGGCCTCCATTACTCTGTCCAGCCGAACGATGCGATCAGAGATCTGGTGCACTGCTGAGGTCTGTGTCGTTTGACACATGAAAAACTCGGGAGCCGCTTATGTGTTCCACCCGACACAGACAAAAATTAGCTTTCTCGGAGAGATACTTGGCAGTTGATAACTCAATTGGCGGAGCGCCCAGACGGGGTCCGCTTTGGGCCAGTGGCGGACAACCTAGTCGACCACCTCGTCAGCGCGCAGAAACTGGAATAGGTCGCACGTCCGCTTTGGGTCAAAAGCAGACATGTGCGGTAACGAGTCGATCGCTCCATCGAGACTTCAAATTCTTTGATTATGTCGGCGGGACGCATTTCAGCTTTGGATCAAAAGCAGGTGTAAGTGCACGTCGGTCACCCTGGTCCTAAACCAGTACAAGTATATCGTGTGCAATCCCGGTAAACACCTCGACACTCGAAGGACGAGATCTCCTTCCTTGACCGGCAGTCGCGATACCGATCACGACAGGTCTGCATGCATTTCTGTTTAGCTGTCTGAGCCGCAGCGAAGGTTTGTGAGGCCATAGCGGCGTCGCGAGCATCTAGCGCACTTAATGACTGAAGGAGCGCGAAGAGTACGAAAACAACGGTGAGCAACTGCTTGCTGCATTTCATGGCTTGGCTCCCTACGCCCGAGTGTGCCGAGTTCTGATTATCTGACCGTTGGGCTGTCTAATCGAGTTGGACGGAAGGCCAACTGGGACACGCAGTAAGCCAGTATTGCCCTGCAAATGTCGGCTTAGGACCAAAAGCGAACATCGGTCGACGTCCAAGGATGCCCGTTCAAGCAAGCAAGTCGAGCCGATACGGTGGGTCAATTGGCGGGAGCGGCGAGTCGCAGGGGTTTATATCAAGCGCGACCTTGGCTTGCGTGCTGAGTAGGTTCGTTTGGCAAGCTCATTTTTCCAATGTTCTGAACAAAATCCCGGAGAATATCAGTGTCGAAGGGCTTTCGTAGAATCCTTAGGTCCGGAGGAGCTGCCTGGGCTGCATCACTGTACCCGGTCGTGAGGAGCACCGGGAGTTTGGGATAGCGCGACCGGACTTCTCGTGCGAGCCCGACCCCGTCAATCGCTCCTGGCATCACGATGTCGCTGAAAACAAGGTCAATCTTCGCCCCGTCCGCTAGCAGGCTCAACGCCTCCTCCGCCGAGTCCCGATAAACAGTCGCGTAACCAAGCTGCTCGAACAGGGATGAGGTGACTTCCGCAACCTCAGCACTGTCGTCCACGATCAGAACGCTCGGGCGTTGCGGTTCGTCGGATATTTTTGTAGGAGCTTCTTTATTGGCGATTTCTGCATCGGCGCGGGGTAGATACACCGAAATTGTCGTGCCAACCCCGACCTTGCTTTGCGCCCTTACTGTCCCACCCGCCTGATGAGCAAAGCCATAGACTTGCGACAATCCAAGACCGCTGCCCTTGCCGACCTCTTTCGTTGTAAAAAATGGGTCGAAGATCTTTGACAACAAGTTTGGCGGAATACCCATACCCGTATCGCTACACGCTATCGCAACGTGGCGGCCGTCAAGCTGATTGTCGCTAAATTCATCCTCTCGCGTCACGTTGTAAGCAGTTAGTGTAAATGTACCTCCACTCGGCATGGCGTCACGCGCGTTGACGGAAATGTTGACAATCGCGAGCTCTAGTTCTGCGAGATCCAGCTTGACTGCCGAAACACCTTCGCCGAGTTCCTCTTTGTACACGATGTTTCCACGCAACGAACTTTCGATCATCGTGCGCATGTTCTTTATTGCGGCGTTCAAGTCGATCACGGCCGGGCTGAGGTGCTGACGTCTAGAAAACGTCAGCAATTGGCGTGTGAGACTTTCGCCGCGTTTTGCCGCCGTCTGGATTGCTTCAATCGCTCTCGGCAGTTTTGGATCAAGCAGACGTTGAAAGATCTGCGCATTTCCTCCAATGATCATCAGTAGATTATTGAAGTCGTGTGCGATGCCGCCGGTTAGCTTGCCAATAGCTTCCATTTTCTGAGCTGTGGCAAGTTGCTCACGTGCCTCAACCAATTTCTCCTGCGCGTCCCGTCGCTCGGTTGCGTCCCGCAACACGTTTGCGAAACCGAGAAGACTTCCTGAGTCATCGTGGATGGAAGAGATTAACCCCGTCACAAAAAATGGCGTGCCATTCTTCCTCACGCGCCATCCCTCGATTTCGTGTTTGCCGCTTTCGATGGCTCTTTCTAGGGCGCGGTTTGGTTCACCTGTACGGCGTTCGTCGGGCCGAAAAAATATTCCAAAATGCTTTCCGATAACCTCCTCGGTCGTGTAGCCCATGATCTTCTGTGCGGAGCTATTCCAACTAGCAATGTGCCCGCCAGTATCCAGCACGAATATGGCGTACTCGGCAACGCCCTCTGTTAGTATATCAAAATGACGTCTTGCAATCCTGAGCTCCGAACCTGTGCTTTCGAGCTGCTGTTCGAGTAGTTTCCGGTTGTCAATCAGTTGCGCCTCGCAATTTTGATGTGTGGCAATTGCATTGGACAAAATGAGTGGTGGCAATGAAATGCTGATTGAAATCGCGAGCAACAGTAGTTGCGCGGCAGTTAGATCTTTTTGACTAAGTGGGAAAGTTGACTCTGACAGACCCCAGATGGCCATTGCCCAAAAAATAAACGCGACCATTACTGCATTGCGTCGATTGCCCTGTGAGCTAGCGACTAACAACGGCACTAGAATGAAAAAACCAAGGAAGCCGCGATAGGCAAGGAAATTGAGATCGCTCAGGACTCGCGCCGGGGCAAAAACTGGACTGAAGGCAATGAGGCCGATTACAGCGGTCAAAATAAAGCCTGCGAGTGCTTCGAAAAAAACGCGTTTAGCAAAAGAAGCTGAGAGCACGTCTACCCAGAGCAGGATAACTGGCGTGATGATTAGCGTTGCTGTTCCATCAGCGAGCCACAGTTTTGCCCATTGGATAAGAGAGCTAGCTAAATCGGACTCCTTTGCAACAAGGGAGGCTCCGAGCGCAGCAGCAGAACTAATGACCGCGACCGGAAGAAAAGCGATAAACGAAAATATAGCCACGCTACGAGCTGTTGTGAAAAGACTGGCAGGCGTTGACCAGCGCTTCGTTAAAAATGCTCCTGTCAATCCCGCAATGAGTGTGCCAATGGCGATTAAGCTCGCCTCCAATATTGGGTAACCAGCGAAAACATACGGAGTAAAGGAACCTGCAAAAACTGCTGGCCAAATCCGACTCCCTCGTAAGAGGATGACGGCCAAAGCGAAGCTGCTTGGCGGCCAGACGAGTGCGGTCACCGAGTTTGGCGAAAACGACAGACCAACTTCGACAAGTCCGAAGAAAAGCGCTGCGATTGTCAAAAACTCAATGATAAAAAGTGCAGCGTTTTTGACGCTGCCAATCGCGTGGATCTTTTCTTGGTCGGTCCCTGCGCCTGCCATTACAGAGCCTTGCGACGAGGAAGGCAAAAGCCGACGCACATTTTACACACCTTTTCAGCATCTCGCGCCGGTGTGGCCAAAATGCGCCTATCAAATCTAGCTACTCGATGAGATCGCTGGACCACCAGCGCGCGAACTTCTGAAATCTCTGTTTATGACCCAAGTTCCATTTTGGTAAGTCGATACTATTCGCTGCGCAGCCAGCATAAACTAATCTCACAAAATTGCGGAACACCGAACAAGCACGATAGCTGTTCTCGCCTCGGGGCTCGAAAAATAAAGGCCTTTAATTCATTGGACTATTCGGAAAGACAAAGCGCTCGTGGCCGAAAGCGGGCGAAGTAACGCACAATTCGAATTCGCTTTAGATCAACGCACCACTTCGCCACGCACATAGTCGGCCAGGACGCAGCGAATGCCCAGCGACTTGAAGTAATGTCTTGTTGCGTCTTCTGAGCCATTCATGTCGATACTACGACACGCATCTTCGATTACGATCACATCGAAACCCTCGCGTTGCGCGTCTTCGGCCGAGTAGCGCACGCAAAAATCGAAGGCAAGGCCGGCTATAAAAACTCGCCTAAAGCCGCGTTCACGTAAATACCCGCTTAGCCCGGTCACCGTTTTGCGATCATTTTCGTAGAACGCCGAATAAGAATCTATCTCACGATGATAACCTTTCCGCAACACCAATTCGGCATGGGGAATGTGCAGCTCACTGTGAAAATCGGCGCCAGCTGTGTGCTGCACGCAATGATCGGGCCAAAGAATTTGCTTGCCATAGCTAACGTCGATGGTCTGAAAGTGCTGCTTGCCATGCGAAGACGCGAATGACTGGTGATCGCGCGGGTGCCAATCCTGCGTGAGCACCACGTGCCGAAATGTTTTCGCAATCCTATTGATTAACGGTATTACCTCGTTGCCACGTGGCACAGCGAGATTGCCGCCCGGACAAAAGTCATTCTGCACGTCGACCACAAGAAAGACATCGCGGTCGCCGGCCGTTACTATATCAGTCAACTACCCGACTCCATTCACTGGCAAAGGCTTTGGTCGCGATGTAGCGCCCAGAACAAGACTGGCAATGGCGGAGAGCGCCACGCTTCCTTCTGCCGTTCTTTTCATTCCTGACGGCGCTATTTCGCTTATGACCAATAGTTGACATTCCACACGTGATAGACGCTGTCGCTTCGGCGATGCCCTCAATGACACCGACATCGAGCATAGAGGCGCCGAGCACGGCGACGAGATAAACAGACAGCAATGCGTAGATAATCTCCGACGAGGTATCCATCAAGAGAGAGACAAAACCGAGAGCCCAAATAGCCCTCGGTATTTGACGAAGCGGAGACGATGACAAATTTCCGTTCTGCACTCGTGCAGACTACCGTCCACCAAATGCTAAACAAGACCGAGGAATGTCCACGAATTACCCAAAGCCGATGTCGGAATTCAGCCCCTGGGGATATCGGCACCTTTTGCCGGAGGCTTCAAAAATTCTTGTCTTAACTGGTTATAGCAAGCGTTCCGATCCGCTACATTCTCAATCACACTGCATTTCTCGAAACTCGGACTGCGCACACACCAGATACCTGCGATGAGCGACGAGCCCTATCAATGCAGCCTTGATCCCAAATCGATCTGAAAACTCCTCCGGTGGCGACAGCATCGTCTGCGTCGTCATTTGTTGCGTTGTCGAATTCCCATTTTGAAGCCTGCATGGCACACACCTCGCTCATGCGACGCTCAGCGGCGGCAGATGCTATCTGGTCGAAGTCTGTGTATCGCCGCATATGAATTCGATTCGGAAATGACGTATCGGCTATAAATGCGTTGTAAAGACTATAACGGTGCGCCTTGCTTTTCCTCGCAACGCATAGATCAGACAGAGCCCTGCAGTTGAGAATAAAAGTTCCTACAGGAGCGGACGTGGATGCCGCTGTCATGGTCGCCGCTGCCGTGATGTAATTTGGGGTGTGCTTGTAAAAGCCATCTCGTTTTGGCTTTTCTGATAAATGTCCGCTTTTAGCCCTTAGGTGTTTGCGCCGCATATGTCCGCTTTCAAAAGCAAAGCGGACAATGGCCAACTGTAGCTCAACAATCCCGATTTACCATGGCCTACTGAGAGGGTTTGTGCTTCGGCTTCTCGCGGATTTTATCCTTGGCGCGCTGTACTTCGCCAAGGCGAGAGTGATTACCGGGATCGATGCCTTCCTTGCTGGCAGCCATCCCCTCGTTGCTTGCAGTAAGTTTCTGACGTGCGTCCTGCTCCCAGCTATTAAGCGCCTCCTTCTTTTCTTCGGCAGAGAGGTTATTGTCATTCACAATATCATCAGGCGAGGCGTAAAATGTCGCAGGATGTTCGATCTTATCCATCTTTAGTTTTGTCACATCAATCATGATTGCCTCCCTACGTCATTGACGGAGAGTCAACCGGATCTTGGACAATAAAGTTCCTTCCACCATCGTGCCTACGACGTCATCGAATAAATGACGGCACGTCTGCTTTGGCCCTTAGCGGACATGGCTTTTTGCACTGCATATGTCAGCTTTTGACCCAAAGCGGGTGAGTTCCACTCCGCAAACTCCTCCAGTATGCTAGCTTGAGAGGGGACTTGTGACCTCGTGATACGACATTTCCTACCCCGGCAAACGCGATGGCGTTGTGACGCGTCTCATGGAACAAAGAACGGCAGCAACTAACTGATCGAAGTTACGTACCGGATCCGAAAAGTGGGCTTATGTCCGCTATCGGGGTAAAGCGGACATGATGATCGCAATTCGAA
>Ga0126382_10000353_pt1 | contig 17663 bp, 24 predicted proteins | sample PanSoiMetPlot_30_FD_92548 | JGI IMG/M metagenome (GOLD analysis project Ga0126382, IMG submission 92548) | Tropical forest soil microbial communities from Panama - MetaG Plot_30 | ecosystem: Environmental > Terrestrial > Soil > Tropical forest > Bulk soil | place: Panama | collected 2016-02-17
GTTGGATCGGGTCGTCCGTCGTGTAGGGGAAGGGGGTAGATAGCGGGGGGCCGCGTATCTCTACAGCCGCGGCGCCCTCCAGCAGGAGACCGACGACTACTACGACGGCCCGACCATCGTGGCGAAAAACGACGCCGTCGATCGCTACAACTACCTCCGGATGGCACGGCTCCCCGGCGCCGAGGTGCGCTTCCCCTCCAGCCGCTGGGGCGAGCTAAGGAGCGAGTGGGGCCGGCTCGACAAGCCGCCACACACCTGGGGCATCCCCTCGGAGCTGGTCCTGAAGATCGGCGCGCTCGTGATGATCCTGGCCAACGCACGCGATGAACTCGGGCAGCTGACCTACGTCAACGGCGACTTGGGGACCTTGGTCGATGCCGATGAAGTGAGCGCCTGGGTCGAGCTGCAACGCACGGGCGAGATCGTGCGGGTCCTGCCGGTCCTGCGCGAGGTGAAGGTGCCGATCGAGAGCCTCCGGAGGAAGGAGCTGCGCGAGGCCGGGCAGAGCGAGCGGATCGACGGCAAGTGGGAAATTGTCGGCGGGCTCACCTACATGCCGCTCCGGGTGGCCTATGCGTCAACCTGCCACAAATCGCAGGGACTGAGCCTCGACAAGGTGCAGGTCAACGTCAGAGATCATTTCTTTTCGTCGCCGGGCATGGTCTATGTCGCGCTCAGTCGTTGCCGAAGCGCGCAAGGATTGCGACTGGTTGGCAGTCCAAAGGTGTTGATCGAGCGCTGTGTCAGTGACCCGAGGTTGAAGCAGTGGTTATGACCATCCCGTGGGGCATGGCTTGGTTAGGCGTGGTGCGACCTGGTTCAGTCGGGCGCGGTCGGGTACGGCGCGGTGAGGTCCGGTGCGGCAAGGTATGGTGCGGCAGGGCAGGGTGTCATCCGGCACGGCATGGTGTGGTGCGGCTGCATACGATGCGGCTCGCTGTGGGCGTGGTCTGGCGAGGCGTGGCGGGATCTGGCTCGGTATGGCAGGGTCGGGTCGGTTCGGGTCCGTTTTGGCTTGGCACGGCGAGGTCGACCAGGGTTGGGTCGGGCCTCGTGCGGCATGGTGCGGTCTGGTATGGCTGCGGTTCGGCGCGGCAGGGCAGGGCGAGGCTTGGTCCGATGTGGTCCGCCGCGGTGTGGTGTGTTCCGGTGGAACGCGGTACGGCCCGGCTCGTCAGGGTGGGGTGGGGTGTGGTCAGGTCGGCTAAGGCAGGCTAAGGCACGGTCAGGCATGGTTTGGTTGGGCGAGTTTTGGTGGAGTCGGGCGAGTTTTGGTGGCGTCGGGTCTGGTTGGCTCGGGCGAGGCGAGGCTTGGTTCGGTCGACTGTGGTAAGGCAACGCTGGGGTGAGGTTGGATCCGGTTCGGAGTGGCAGGGCATGGTGGGGTCGGGTTCGCTAAGGTCGGGTGTGGTCGAGACGAAAGGAGCTGACGATGACGAAGCCCAAGACAGCGACAGCGATTGGTCCGTCGAGCAACAGCGGGAAAAGCTTCATTGAAATGCGAGCCCCATATCAGGCGCTGGTGGAGACGACCGGCGTGGCGGACATCTTCTTCCACCGCTGGAATGTCGAGTCGGTCGAAACCAAAGGGCGAGCGCCCAAGGGCAGCGAGATCAAAAAGACCGATGATCTCGAATCCTATGTCTGGCGGGATGAGGAAGGCCGGATCTGCATTCCCGGGTTCTATCTCGTCGGTGCCATCGTCAACGCGGCGAAATACCGCTCCGATCCTCGGAGTCCTCGGAAGTCCGCGAGCGACCTGTTCAAGGCCGGTGTGATCGCGCTGACGCATCTGGCGCCTCTGGGGACGGCGACGACCTGGGAGTACGAGGACCGGCGCCGGGCACCCGTGCAGCGCAATGGCATTACGCGCGTGCGCCCGGCCTTCAAGGCGGGCTGGAAGACCCAGTTCGAGCTGCAGGTGATCCTGCCGGAGTACATCCCACCCGATGTGCTGAACGCGACCCTGATCGATGCGGGACGACTCGCGGGTCTCGGGGATCATCGGCCGACCTACGGGCGCTTCCAGATCACGCACTTCGAGGTGCGAGACCTGCAGTGAAGATCCTCGCCACCCATCCGGGCCGCCACGGCGACTGCCTCTGGGCGATGGCGACCGTGCAGGCGATCGCGCGCAGCTACCACACGAGGGTGGATCTCCTCCTCTCGCCGGCCTATGGCCCCGAGAGCTTCTCGGCGCTCCTCGCTCACCAGCCGTACATCGGCGAGGTCCGGGTCGCCGAGGACTGGACCCTCAGCGAGAGTGCGCCGATCACGCCGCGCATCCCGCCGACCGTGCCGGGCGGCTACGACGAGGTCGTGCATCTGGGCTACGAGCGCTGGCCCGAGCCGGATGTCGCGCGGGCGACCTATGCGAATGCCGCTCGCCAGTTGCCGCGTCTCGCGCCGCTCGATCTCAGCAAGCCCTGGATGGGACCGGCGGTCGCCCCCGTCGTCCCGCGCTCGGTCCCGCTCATCACCGTCGGCTGGTCCGACGAACACTTCGAGCTGAAGTACGGGCTCTACCAGTTGCTGCTGCGGACCTATGTCCACGGCGGCGGGACGTTGGCGACGCGGCTGCTGGTGAATGTCTCGGGCGGGCCGCGCTGGGTCGCGGCGCAGACGCCGCCGAAGGACTGGCTGCATGCCGCGACCTGGATCGCGAACGCGCACGTCTTCGTCGGCTGCTGCTCGGGGCTCCACGTCCTGGCGGTGGCGCTGGGCGTGCCGGTCATCGTGGTCGAGCCCAACCCGCACCGCCATCATCCGTGCTTCTACCCGCTGGGAACGCGCGGCCAGGTCGCCGTGCTCCTCGGCGGCGACGGGCAACCGACGGTTGACAGCCGGCATCTGATTGAGGCCATCGAGCAGCGGCTCGTCGAGACGAGCGAGGGGGTCACGTGAGGGCGATCGCCGACTACTGGCGGCAGTTCCGGGAGATCAAGCTGCAGATCGATCCGAGGACGGTGCCGTTCCTCGATCAGACCTTCGAGATGATCTTCTATGCCGGGGCCACGGCGCTCCTCGAAGAGCTGCAGCAGACCGACGAGGACATCTGGCCTGCGCGCTGCGAGGAACTGCGCGAGGAGCTGAATATGCTCCTCCATCGCCAGGTCGACGATCTGATCACCCGGCTGAAACTGTCATGACCCGCCTGGTGAACTTCGGCCTCGGCGAGATCTGCGACCGGCTGTCGATCCTCGCCCTGAAGGTGCTCTACGGCGAGGTCAAGCAGCTCGACGTGACGCACTTCCGCAACGAGCGGAACGCCCTGCTCACCAAGCTGATGACACGCGAGACCGGCCGCTGGCTGGAGCACTACAGCGATCTGGCGGCGGTCAATGCGGCGCTCTGGCGGTGCGAGGACGAGATTCGCGCGCGGCGCGAGGCGATCACCAGTGAGGAGGACGAGGCCGTGCGAACGGAGCACCTCCAGGCCGCGGGGCAGCTCGGGCTGCGGATCGCGACGCTGAACGACCAGCGGGCCGTGCTCATCCAAGAGATCAATGCGTGGGTCGGCGACAAGGTGCTGGAGAAGCTGACATGACGCGGAGGCTGCGGGTGCTGCTCGTCACGAGCTGGGACGAAGCGTGCGGGATCGCCGAGCACAGCGCCATGCTGAAGGAAGCGGTTGAGGCAGCCGATCCCGCGATCGAGATCTTTGCCTCGGCGAAATGCCTCGACCCGAACCGCGTGCACGAGGCGCCACCGTACGACCTGCTGCACCTGAACTATCAGGCCGGATTGCACAGCCGCTGGACCTCCGAGGTGATTCGCGCGCGGCGGGCCGCCGGGCCGCGCGTGGTCGTCACCTACCACGACACCGGCGTCCCGAACTCCGATCAGTGCAAAGCCGTCGTCGGCGCGTGTGACGTCGCCATCGTGCACGAACCGTACGACGACCTGCCGCGGACGACACGCTACTGGCGGATGGGCGTCGAGACGACGCACACGCCGACGACCGCCTGGCGCCACCTCACGAAGGGCCAGCGCCCCGTCGTCGGGACCATCGGCTTTCCCTTCCCGTGGAAATGCTACGACGAGCTGATGCGCACGGCGGGGGCGGCCGGCTGGGGCGTGCTGCTGCTGGCGCCCGGGGCCACGCCCGCGCAGGTCGAGACGTGGAAGACGCTCAATCCGCAGTGCCTGGTCCGCACCGACTTCGTCCCGCGCCATGAGGCCATTCAGTGGCTGGCCGGGTGTGAGGCCACGGCCTTCACCTACGTGTGCCACAACACCGGACAATCGGGCGCCATCCTCTTGGGTGTCGCCGCCCGCAAGCCGGTCGTCGCGCTCTCGACCTGCCGGCAGTTTCGCGCGCTCCATGAGGACGGGCTCGGCCGCCTCGCGATCGACTGGTGCGAGACCTTCGAGGAAGTGGGCGCCCGGCTCCGGACGCTCCCGCGCGACGAGGGGCTCGACCCGCAGATGGTGGCGCTCGCTGAGCAGGAGAGCTGGGCGAGGCTCGGCGCCCGATACGCCGCGCTCTACCGGGAGCTGGCGACATGATCGCGCGCAAGGTCTACATCGGCGATGCCGTCTATGCCGAGATCCTCGACGGGCGGCTCGTCCTGACGACCGAGAACGGGCTCACCCTGACCAACCGCATCGTGCTCGACGAGGATGTCTGGCAGCTGCTCGTGGAGTACGTCGAGCTGGCGTACGGGCGCCGGCCGCCCGAGGCTGAAGAGGAGGAAGAGGAGGTACCGAAGCCCGAGGAGCCGCGAGAGCCCGAGCAGCCGCAAGAGGCCGAGGCGCGGCAGGAGGCGGAGGCGCCTGAGGAGCCGGAGCCGTGAGCCTCACACACCTGAGCCGCACGCTCGATCCGACCGACTATGCGCACCTCGTGCCCGAGCTGGCGGTCGTCGATCGCCACGGCATCGAGGGGCAGCACGAGCACCGGCGCTGGGAGTACGCGCTGGCGCTCCATGCGGTGCGGCGCTGGACAGAGCGTCCCCTCACCGCGCTGCGCGATCCGCTCTACGACGTCGGCGGCGCCGGCAGCACCTTCCACGAGATGCTCGGCGAGTGGACCGATTGCCAGGTGCAGGTGATCGACCCGGTCGCACCGGCGAGCGCCGCGCTCGACCAGTGGCTGTTCGACGGCGAGCACGGGCGGCCGATGGCCGACGTGGTCACCTGCCTGTCGGTCATCGAGCACGTCGCCGACGTCGATCGGTTCCTCTATCACCTCAGCTGTCTGGTCGCGCCCGGCGGCCTGCTCGTCCTGACGATGGACTACTGGTCGCGCTGCGGGAAGGACACGGCCCACTTCGCGCACATGCGCGAACGCATCTTCTGTCCGAAGAGCTATCAGGCGCTGGTGACGAGGCTGGGCGCACATGATCTCCTGCCGTTTGGCGGGATCGACCTGACCTATCACGGCGCGCAGGTCTACGACTACACCTTCGCGAGCCTCGTCGTGGAGAAGCGCCGGTGACCCCCGCGCCGCCGCCCTTCGCGCTCTCGCGGACCTGCTCGCTGCACCGCGACTTCCCCGCCTGCACGACCGTCGCCGCCTGGCAGCAGCAGCTGGCGAACCTCGCCTGGAGGCGCTGGGAGGAGGCCGAGCACATCCGCACGCGCGAAGGGGTCATTTGCGTCAACTACGATCCGCGGCTCCCGTTTGTCGCGCCGGGGCCTTCGGCCCGGTATCTCTATCCGGGCCAGCCGCAGAACGGCATCACCGACACGGCGCCGGCCGTCTACGGGCTGCGCGTCCTCGATCACATCGACGCGCCCGTGCGCTTCCTGACGCGCGCGGGCCGGATCCTCCGGCCGCACGGCCTGCTCTTCCTGACCTTCGCGTGCTGGAACGCCCAGGGCGAGGACATCGCCTCGGGTCACGACCAGCGGCGGCGCATCTACGACGCGGCCAGCCTGACCAAGCTCGTGGCCGAGGCGCGGAGGGCCGGCTTCCAGATCTTCGGCGGGATGGACTGGACCTACCACGGCCACACGATGGGCAATTCTCGGCAGACCAACGATCACAGCCTCGCCAGCCTCGTGCTGACGAAGCGTTAGGAGTCCGGCCATGACGCGACTGACGGCCTCCACCTCGGCTCCCCCGATGCGGGACTGCCGCGGCTGCCACGGCACCCTCGACCCGATTCTCAATCTGGGCGACATCCAGCTCACCGGGTACCTCGCACCGGACGAGCCCGCGCGCCCGACGGCGCCTCTCTTTCTCTGCGCCTGCAGCGAGTGCACGCTCGTGCAGCTGGCGCACACGGTCCCCCGGGACCTGCTCTTCACGCAGTACTGGTACCGCAGCGCGGTCAACGAGACGATGCAGGCCGAACTCGCTGGCCTGGTCGACCAAGCCGTGGCGCGGGTCGGTGGGCTCCGGGCGGGCGATCTCGTGCTCGACATCGGGGCGAATGACGGCACGCTCCTCAGCCGCTATCCGACGTACGAGCCGCAGGTGATGCGGCTGGCGTACGAGCCGGCCGAGAACCTGCAGCCGAGTGTGCGGCAGCATGCGGATCTGGTCCTCCCGGAGTACTTCCCCGATCAGTTCCGGCAGATCCACACCCTCGGGGGCCAGGTGCGCATCATCACGTCGATCGCGATGATCTACGCGGTCGATGACCTGGCGCCCTTCCTGACGGCGGTGGCGGCCCTGCTCGCGCCCGACGGCGTCTGGATCGTGCAGTTCCAGGATCTCGCCGGCATGCTGAAGATGACGGCCTTCGACAACATCGTCCACGAGCACCTGTGCTACTTCAGCCTGGAGAGCTTCGCGAACCTGCTCGGACCGTACGGCCTGACGGTGACCGACGCCGAGCACCGGACGATCAACGGCGGGAGTCTCCGTCTGACGGTGCAGCACCGGGGCCAGCCGGTCTCCCCGCGCGTCGCGCGCCTGCGGGCGGAGGAAGCGGGCTGTCAGGACTGGGCGAGCCTCGAACGCTTCGCCTGGCGGGTCGAGGTCGCCACCAAACAGATCCGCGCCGCGATCGCGCTGCGCCGCACGGCCGGCCGGGTCGTGGACCTGTATGGCGCCTCGACGAAGGCGAACACGCTCCTGCAGGTCTGCGGGCTGACTAGGGCGTGGCTCCGGCAGGCGTGGGAGCGCAGCCCCGAGAAGGTCGGGCTGCGGACGGCCGGGACGGATATCCCGATCGTGAGCGAGGAGACGGGTCGAGCGGAGCCGCCGGATGCGCTGCTGGTGGGCATCTGGCAATTCCGCCCGGGCGTCGTTCTGCGCGAGGCGGCGTTCCTGGACGGCGGTGGGACGCTGATCTTTCCGCTCCCGGCGGTGGATCTAGTGAGCCAGCGGTGGCGGCGCCATGCACACGCTTGAGATCGGCGGGAACCTCCTGACGGCGATCGCGCTCGGGGTCGGGGCGTGGCTCGTCGTCCAGTGGTGGGCGTTCCGGAGCGGGCGGCGCTGAGGATGACGATGACCGGCTGTGCTACACTGGCTTAAGCGCTTAGGGTTCGTGAGCGCAGGAGGTCAGTGAGCGATGAACGAGACGAAGCGGAAGAAGAAGCCGGAGCACCTGAAGAATCCGCATGCGGTCGCCCTGGGACGACTAGGCGGGCTGGTCAAGAGTTCGACGGAGAAGCAGAAAGCAGCCGCGCGGCGGAATGGACGGCTGGGCGGGCGGCCACGGAAACAAGAAGGACAGAGCAATGAGGGCACAGCGCACGGAGGAGAGCGGCGATGATCGTTGGCTCACGATCGAGCAGCTCGCCGAGTACTCCAGCATGTCGCCGCAGACGATCCGGCGCTACATGGCAGACGCGCGGCGGCCACTGCCGCACCGACGTATCCACGCTGTCGGGAAGCGGCGCGGGTTGCTGCGCTTCAGCAAGCGGCAGTTCGATGCCTGGATGGATAGCTTTGGCGAGGATCTCTCGACGCCGACACCGACCAGCGAACTCGATCGCAAGGTCGCTGCGGCCGTCAAGTCAATGCGGGGGTGAGCGATGAGTCGCCAACCTCGCGGGACGACGATGAACATCCGATTCGATCCCAGCCCCGCGCGCCACCGGTCACCGTGGGGTGTCTGGTGGAACGTGTACCGCGCCGGCTTCACCGGACGCCCCAAGCAGAGGTCCGAGTGGTTCGCAACCGAGGCGGAGGCCAAGGAGTTCAAGGCACGCACGCTGGCGGCGCTCGCGGCGAATGCGCCGGTGGTACCGGTGACGCCCCCGACGCACTGGCACAAGGACTCGCTCGCGGCGCTGGCACCTGAGTGGCTCGCGGAGGTCAAGCAGGAGCGGGAAGCGGCCACCCACCAGAACTACGCCTACGTGGTGAAGAACTGGCTCGCACCCCCGAAAGGCCACCGACGCCACCCAGGACTAGGGAACCTGATCGTGAGCAACCAAGCATGGACGACGAAGGTGGTCGTGGATTACCTCAAGGCCCTCCACGCGGCGGGCGTGAGCCTTAGTATGCGGAAGCGCGTGAAGACAGCGCTCAGTGCGCTCGCCAGTTATGCGATCTTCGCCGGCCGCCTCGCGGCCCCCAACCCCTGCGCGCAGACGGGGCGGACGATCAAGAAGCGCGGCGAGGCGCAAGCGGAGGCGCAACCCAACCCATTCACGCCCGAGGAGATCGTCCGCTTCTTCGAGATGGTCGCCAGCGAACCGGTGGAGATCCAGGCGTACTTCCAATTCCAGTATGACGTCGGCGCGCGGCCTGGGGAGACGGCGGCGCTGAGGTGGAGCGTGGTCGACCTCGATCGCCAGCGCGCCCATATCGAAGCGAGCTACTCGACGGTGGCCAAGGCAGATAAGGATACCAAGACGCACGAGACGCGCTGGGTCGATCTCACCGACCGCGTCGTCGAGCTGCTGCGGCTGTGGTACCCGATCCAGTTGCAGGAGGCGCTACGGCGAGGCTTGCCGCGGCCCGCCTATGTGTTCACGTCGCGATCGATCGCGCACCACACGCGCGAGTTGGGGCGCTACAAACAAAGTGGCAATATCCAGATGATCTTTGCGCGGCTCACCAAGGTCTGTGCGATCACCGAGCACACGCTCTACGATTTCCGCGACAGCTTCGCGACCTCGCATTTAGTCCGGGGGTGGGATCGCAAACTCCCTTGGGTCAGCAAGCAGCTCGGACACAAGACACCACTGACGACGGCGAAGTTCTACTACGCCTACCGCGACACGCGGGAGACGGCGGGGTTTGCCAACGAGATTCGGGACTACTGAGATGGAGCCGACGGTCGGAATCGAACCGACAACCCCCGCATTACGAATGCGGTGCTCTACCTGGTTGAGCTACGTCGGCCAGAGGGCGAGCCGTACTACCAACAGGAATTACCAACAGACTACCAACAATTTTCGCCTCAAAAGCGAACCTGCCAAGATAAGTCGTTCTGGGTCAATGAATAACAGCCTTACGGAAATCGTACAAACTTCGTTACGAAGAGTCACTGAACCGGCAAATTCCCCAGCAAAATCCCCCTTCCAAGCGGACGCTACCTCTCATGTCAGTTCTTGTGTGGAGATGAGATGACAGCAGCTTCGCCAGTCTGGATCGTCATGCCGGTGATGGCGCACCCGGCCTACACCGAGACCGCCATCAGCGACTGCCTCGCGCAGACCCTCGCCGCGCGGCTGCTCGTCATCAACCAAGGCGTCGACACCGACTTTCGCCGACGCCTCGAACGGATCGCCGAGGAGCACCCGCAGGTGTTCCTCTGGTCGCACGAACCGCCGCTCCCGTCTCTGGCGGCGACGTGGAACTGCGCACTCGACCTCTGCTGGACGAGCGGCGCAGGCGAGGCGCTCGTCGTGAACAACGACGTGCGCCTCGCGCCCAACACGCTGATGACACTGCGTGGGGAATTGATCACCGAGGACGCACTGCTGGTGACCGGCGTCGGGGTAGCGCCGGCCCAGTTCGAGCCAGGCCAACTCGTGCTGCTGATGGACGAGTCGCGCGGCGGACCCGACTTTAGTTGTTTCCTGATCTCGCGCGACGGGCACCAGCGGTACCGATTCGACGAGGAGTTCGTCCCGGCCTACTGCGAGGATGTCGACCTGCACCGGCGGATGCTGCTGGCGGGCGAGGGCCACCGCATCTACGGGGTGAACGTGCCCTTCCTCCACTACGGATCGATCACGCTCCAGACGATCGGGGAGGCGGCACGCTCGCGCATCGAGCAGCAGAGCGCGCGGTACGCCCGCGCGCACTACGCGCGGAAGTGGGGAGGGCCGGTGAATCAGGAACGTTACCGCGTGCCCTTCGAGGCAGCGAGTGCGGCCGAGGGGGTCACGACCCCGGAGCTGCAGGAGGAGGTGCGGCGTGGGCAAGCGAATCGACGAGTTGCCGCTCGATGAGACGCCAATCAGCGTCAGGCCCGAGGACGACGAGCGGCACGCGGCGTGGTACGAGTTCGTCGTCGAGGTGAACGACCTCCGCGAGAGCGAGGGGTACGGCTGGGCGGAGGAGACGCTGAGCGGCATTGTCGAGACCGTCGAGCGGACCAAGCGCGTGAGCGAGGGGCAGCGGCGCGCGGTCGAGCACATCCGCGACGCGCGCACGGGACGGAGCCGGCGGTACGACGGGTACACCTGGAGGCGCTGATGGCGCGCGCACCTGTAGTCTGGCGCGTGGAGCGGCGGCGCCGCGGGAAGATCCAGTCGTGGACGTTCACCGATCGGGCGGACGCCTGGGCCGTGTGGCGCGCCGGGAGCGACAGCTTGAGGCGGGGGCGCCTGTATCTCTACGAGGGTGACCGGCTCGTCATCTGGCTGAAGGCGAGCGATAACGGCTTCCCCGACGAGGAGGCCGAGAAGGGAGACCGCAATGTCCGAGCGTCAGTCCCCGCCGGTTCGTCTCAGTCTCGATGATGATTGTCCGCGGTGTGGCGAGCGGCTCCTCCATCATCCTCGGACGCTCGTCGAGCTGAAGGAACCCGGCACCTTCGGCTGGGCGTTCCGGGTGTGCGACGGGACGATCCTGCGTCTGCTGCCGGAGGAGGCGGACGATGACGACGAAGTCCGCTGATGACGGCTGGCGCTTCGACGGCGACGACTACGTCCCCCCGCGCGACAACCCCCGGCTGACGCGCCAGTACGAGCGCATCTTCACGCTGATGCGGGACGGAGTCTGGCGCACACTCGCCGAGATCGAGAGCCTCACCGGCGATCCGCCCGCGAGCATCAGCGCGCAGCTGCGGCACATGCGGAAGGCGCGCTTCGGCCAGCACACGCTCAACCGCCGGCATCTGGGCGAGCCGCGGCACGGGCTCTACGAGTACCAGCTCATTCCACACGTCCCCCGCCCGCGCCGGCAGAGCCTTCTGCCCCCGCCCCCGGTGGTTATGCCGCGCGCCCGCCGGTAGCGCTGAGACCGACGCGATGACGCGCACGGCTGATCGGGTCTGCCACCCGCAGGAGATGTCGTAATGCCTACGTCCCGTTTCGCACATCGCCGAGAGGAGATCCGTGCGCTGTACCGCTCCGGCCTGAGCACGACACGGATCGCTGAGATCATCGGCGGCTGCACCTACGGCGCGATCTGTTGGATCGTGCATGACATCGCCCGCCCGCGGAACGAGGCGATCTCGCTGAGCAAGCCGCCAAGAAGCTTGAAGCCCGGTGCATGTCGACAACGCGCCCGCGGGATCATGCGGCGCACGCTCGGACGCCCGCTACTTCGGTCAGAGCATGTCCACCACCGGGATCACGACTACACCAACAACGATCCCGCGAACCTCGAACTGCTACCGAGCACGACGCATCAGCGCCACCACCAGAACTGGCGGTACCGATGGCGTTGATCAAGCCGCTGGCCTGCGCCGGCTGTGCGCTCATCGACAAGGGCACGGGCTACGTCCCTGGGGAAGGCCCGGCGGGTTCCGACATCGCGTTCGTCGCCGAAGCCGCCGGCTATACCGAGGCGCTGACCGGACGCCCGCTCGTCGGCGATGCCGGCGGCATGTTCAGCCGACTACTCAACCTCCTCGGCTGGAGTCGGGAGGCCTACCGTATCGACAACTGCTGCCGCTGCCATCCCCCGAACGACTGGTTCGACGAGCGGGCGCCGTGGTACTACCCGGCGCTCACCCACTGCAAGTATGTCGAGCGAGAGACGCTCGCCGCCGGCTCGAAGGTCGTCGTAACCCTCGGCCTCACGGCGCTCAAGAAAGTGATGAGGCTCGTCGGGCGAAAGCGCGTACGTGTACAGGACTGGCATGGATGTGTGGTGCGCGACCCGACCGATCGCTATTGGGTCGTGCCGACCTACCATCCGAGCTTCCTGCAGCGGGGCGCGACGAATCTCATTGGCACGGTCCTCTGGGACCTCAGGAGAGCCGAGTCCGCGCGGGACCACGGGCGGCCGAGGGACGAGCATTCGCTGGTCGTCGATCCGCCGGTCGAGTGGTTCCGCACCTGGGTCGATCAGGTCGTCGCGGCTCGGACGCAGGACCCGGAGGCGTATCCGATCACGAGCGACGTCGAGACGCCGGACAAGGCAGGCGGGCAGGACGAGGGCGAGATCAACGCCGACGATCAGAGCTTCCAGCTGTTGCGGCACAACGTGGCGTGCCACCCGGACGAAGGCGTGACGGTGCCGCATGCCGGCCCGTACCTCGATGAGCTGGCGCGGCTGTACGCCTCGCCCGGGCACATCTGGATGTGGAACCGCGAGTACGACTTCATCCGCCAGGTGCGCGCCGGACTGCTGACGGAGGAGGATTCGCCGCGGGTGGTCGACCTGATGTGGCTCTGGAAGAAGCTGCAGAGCGACCTGCCGCGGGGACTCGGATTCGTCGCCCCGTTCTACTCGGCCTTCGGGCCCTGGAAGCATCTCGCCGATGAAGACCCCGCGCGCTACGGGGCAATCGACGCGCTGCAGAACCACCGGGTCGGCTTTGGCATCATCCAGGATCTGGTCGACCAGGGCATGTACGAGATGGCGATGCGGCACACGCACGTGCTGCTGACGAAAGTGCTCCGGCCGGCGCAGCTCGTGGGCGTGAAGGTCGACCGGGAGCGGCTGCTGGTCTTCAAGGCGGAACTGGCGGACAAGGCGCGGGAACGGCTGGAGACGCTGCAGGCATCGGTCCCGGAGCTACTCGCGCCCCTGACCCCGAAGATGGGCCTCAGGCGCCCGCCCGCCGCCGATCTGCTGCACGTGAAGGCCACGGCCTTCACCCGGAAAGGGACGCCCAGAAAAGGCAAACCGGCCTCCGAGGTCAAACAGGAGCTGTATGCCAAAGCGCGCGTTGTTGAAAAGCTTGTCCTCCGAGAAGTACTCGTCTGCGGAAGCTGCGGCGCTCGTGAGGTGTCTCGACGCCACCGCTGTCCTCCGGGACGTGATGGACGAAGTCCGGCGGGCCCTGTACGACTTGATCGCCGTGTGGCGACCGTCAGCCGCTGGTTCTGGCAGGAGCCCTTCAACGCCGACTCCGTTCCGCAGGTCCTCGCCTACATCCACCACCGCGGCCACCGCCCGGGGCGCGCGAAGAAGACGAAGAGCGAGGAATCGACCAACCGCGAAACCTTAGAGCGTCTCGCGCGGACGACCGGCGATCCGTTCTACGGGGCACTCCTCGACTACCGCGCGATCGGCAAGGTGAAGGGCACCTATGTCGAGGGCACCGAGCGGCGGCTCGACGCCGACGATCGGCTCCATCCGGTGGCGACCTTCCGGCCGAGCATGGGGCGCCTCTCCTACACCAACCCGAACATCACCAACGTCGTGGCCGACAAGGGCGGCCCCGAGGGCCTGGCCGCGGGCTTCCGCAAGTGCATCGTGGCCAGTCCGGGCTGCCGGCTGCTGGAGGTCGATTTCGCCGCGATCGAGGCCGTGGAGACCGGCTGGTGCGCGCGGGACGCGGAGTACTACCGGCTGGCGAAGCTGGGCGTGCATGGCGCCCTGGTGACACATGTCCTCGGGGAGCCGTACGATCCGGCGCGCTCGGACCGGGAGCTGGCGGCGCTCTTCCACCAGATGAAGGTTGAGCACCGCGAGCTGTACGAGCCGAGCAAGCGCTACATCCACGGGCGGGCGTACGGGCTGACGGTGCCGGGGATGGTGCTGCAGTTCCCGCACCTGTTTCCCACGCAGGCGCTGGCGCAGAAGTACGCACGCATCTACGAGCGCATGGCGCCGAAGGTCGCCGCCTGGCAGAGGGCCACGCAGCAGCGGGCGGGCCGGCAGCACTACCTCGGCGGGCCGGGCGATCATCCGTTCGGCTACAAGCACTGGTTCTGGAGTGTCTACACCTACAAGCGGCTGACGACCACGCAGTACTATCGCCTGGTGGCGAAGTGTCGACGGACGGGCGAGGAGCCGCCAGTCGTGGAGATCAACGGGCAGTGGTTCCGGGTGAGCTTGGGCGAAGACGGCAAGCGCGTCCTGGCCTTCTACCCGCAGAGCATCTCGGCGGGCATCCTCATCGAGGCGCTGCTGCGGCTCTTCGCCGAGCCGGACAGCCCGAGCTACATTGGCCACACCTACTTCGGGCGGACGCCGCTCCGGGCGCCGGTGCACGATTCGCTCCTGCTGGAGATCCCGCACCGGGTGTGGGACCGGGTGGTCGAGACGGTCTGCATGGAGATGCAGCGCCCCGTCGTCGAGCAGCCGCTGCCGGAGAGCTGGGGCCGCCCCGGCGAGCACGTCGCGATCGGCATCGCCGCGAAGGCCGGCGAGGACTGGGCCACGATGGAGGAGATCGCCGTGCCGGGCTACGAACACGACTGGATCGCCGAGCCCATCGAGGACGAGGACGCCGAGGATTGGGGCGCCCTGCAGCGGGCGGTATGAGCCTCCTCTGGCGCGGGCTGGTCGGCGCCGCCGGGCTCTGGGTCCTGTGGGCGCTGCTCACCGGGCTGGCGGGCTACACGGCCGCCTGGCCCTAGCGCCCCGCCCGGGCCGCGCGAATTTCCTCGGGATTCGAGGGGGGCTTGACACGCTGGCATATGCTATGATACCGTTACTATATGCCGATGACACAGAAGACGCTCCTCGAACGCTTGATCACGGATCGGGTGCTGTCCGCGACGGTCGGCACCTTCAGCCGCACGACGGAGAGGATCGCCGAGACGCTCGCCGAAGAGCTGCTGCGCGAGCCGGAGTTCCGCGAGCAGATGCGGCGGCTGGTGCGTACGGCCTTCACCAAGGCGCTCAGCGACCTGCAGACCGAAGCGCCAGACGACGAGACGAGAGGCACGCGATGACGCCCGAGGAACGGCTGGAAGCACACGAGCAGTGGCTGCTCGATCACGACCGCGCGATCGCCGAGCATGAGCGCGCGATGACCGATCTACGCGAGACGATGCGGACGGGCTTCGAGGAGATCCACGACATCCAGCGCGAACAGGCGGAGATCCAACGGAAGCAGAGTGTTGTCCTGCTGGAGCTGACCGAGCAGGTCACCCGTCTGCTCGACGCGCGGAACGACGGACAGCAGGGAGGCGTCTGATGGGAGGCGTGAAAGCGAAGCGCCCCCGTTCCACTCGCTACGTGGCGCGGAGCAATCCGCGCCGCTACCTCCTCTCGGGGATCCCGCCGACCCTCTGGGACCGGGCACGCGCGCAGGCCCGGCGCGAGCACGTCTCGATGCGGACGCTCCTGCTCTCGCTCCTGGAGGGCTGGCTCGCGCGCGCCACACCGCTGCCGCCCGCCACGGCGGCGCTGCTCGCGGACATCCAGCACCAGTACGCGCGGCGCAACGACGACTACCGCACCCCGTATGGCCAGGATCTGCCTGACCGACATGAGCTGACCCTCTACCTAGCGGCGCAGCAGATCCGCGCCATGCTCCGCGAGTCAGCGCAGGTGCAGGCGCGGGAGCGGGATGTCCCCGACGAGCGCCTGCACGAGCCAGAGAATCACGATCAGGATGACCACCACGCGGAGGAGCGTCTTGATCGGCGGTGACATCGGCAGGTAGGTCTCCACGAGGTAGAGCACGACGCCGATGACGATGAGCAGGACGAGGAGGCTGAGCAGACCCATCACTGCACCTCAGGCGGGGGCGGCGGAGGCGGCGGGGGTGCCGCCATCTGCTGCTGCACCTGCTCGGTCGTCAGTTGCTGCTGCGGTCGCCGCCGGGGCTCCCGCTGAATGACCTCCGACTTGATGAACTGTGCAGGGATCGCACTGGTCCACGGCTGGCGCGACCGGCGCAGGAGCAGTTGGATGACCGCATTCGTCCAGTTCTTGTCGTGCGCCGCATAGAGCAGCATATCCGCATCGCTCGCCCCCTTCATCAGGCGAGCCCAGCTCAGTCCACCCCAGAGATTGCCGATGCCGAGGACCCCCGCCCGCAGGCCGTCGGCCACCTCCGCCTCCACCTCCCGTCTGGCTTTCGGCCGCAGGGTCGACCGGGCGAAGGCTTGCTCCTCGGGCGTCCCGAGCTTCCGCTGCCGAAGCGCCTCTTGCGCAGCCGCGATCTGCTCGCGGCCCAGGAACTGCTTCTCCTCCAGCGGTCGGACCGCCGCCTCGGCGCGCGCCTGCGCCTCGCGGAGCGCCAACTCGTTCGCTTCCCCCTCCGCCTCGACCCCTGCGGCGCCCGCCGCCTGCGCGCCGGTCCGCGCCGTCTCGGCCTTCCCGACGGCTTCGGTCGCCGCGCGGACCTGCTCCGCGCCGAGCTGTTCGGCGCCCCGGACGGTACGGCGACCGGTTTCCTCCTCGAGCCGGGTGCCAACGGCGCCGCGCGCCCTGGCCTCGACGACGTCCCGCGCGCTCTGCTCGATCGCCTGCTCGTAGGCGTTCGAGAGCTTCTCCAGGTTGCCGAGGACCCGCTGCGGCAGCTCCTGAGAGAGGAACGACTGGGCGAACTCGGGATAGTTCGGTGAGGCGCGCAGCTTCGCCAGCCGGTTGCCGAGGGTCTCGATGCCGCCCTGCGCGATGTGCCGGTAGATCCAGGCGTCCTGCAGCTTTTCGAGCGCCTCCTGCCCGGCGCGCCGGCCTGCTTCACCACCGCCCTTCTCGGCATACGTGGTGAGCACGTCGACCAGGTGGCGAGTGGCCGTGGGGTTATCGAGACTGATCGCCTGCGCGAGCTTCTCGGGCGCGGCCCGGGCCGTGCGCGCGAGAGTCTCGGCGAAGCCCTCGGTGAAGAGCGGGGCGGCCGCCTCGTACGCCGCCGTCGCGGCTTCGTAGGGAGCGTGCCCCGCCTGGTTGGGTCCCGCCAGGCGAAGGCTCTCGCGCAGACGCCCGACGACGTGCTGGGCGAGACTATCGACCTTGGGATTGACGGTCCGCCCGAAGGTCCCCTTGACGTTGAGCGCGTGGCCCAGATCCGACTTCCACTGGTGCGCCAGGGCGAAGGGGATCGTGTCCGGCGCATTGAGGATCTGCGAGAAGATGCCCATGGCGGGCTCCTTCTGCAGTTCCGCGAACTGCGCCGTGCTCACGTCGCGCAGCCCCATGGCGGCGGCCTCGACCGACGGCGCGCTTCCGCCGGGCAGGGGGACACGCGTCGGCATCTCGCGGATCCTCGGCAGGAACTCCTCGCTGATGATCCGGCCGACCTCTTCCTGGAGCGGACGGACATTGACGTCGGGTCCGTTCGCGGCGGCCCGGTCGATCGTCTTGCCGAGGGCATCGAACGCCTCTTTCGCCGATCCCTCGTAGACACCCCGGGCGGCCAGGCCGGCGGCGGCTTCCGAGGGCCCCTGCGCGAACTGCGCCGCATAGGGCTCGGCTGCCGTCACGACGCCCTGCGCGCCGCGGA
>Ga0126382_10000354_pt1 | contig 17656 bp, 15 predicted proteins | sample PanSoiMetPlot_30_FD_92548 | JGI IMG/M metagenome (GOLD analysis project Ga0126382, IMG submission 92548) | Tropical forest soil microbial communities from Panama - MetaG Plot_30 | ecosystem: Environmental > Terrestrial > Soil > Tropical forest > Bulk soil | place: Panama | collected 2016-02-17
GAAGTCGGGATCGCCGAGAAATTCGGCCCGATCATAGAACGCCCGGCGAAAAGCTTCCGCCGTCAGGTGGATGGAGTCGGCCGAGCGGTTACCCAGCGCATTCAGTGTGTAGCCTTCAAGGATGTTCAGGGTCTCAAGCAGCGTGACTCCGCCTGAACTCGGAGGGGGCGCGCTGATGATCTCAAATCCGCGATAGCTGCCTCGGATAGGCTGGCGCTCCTTTACCTCGTATTCCGCCATGTCTTCGGCGGTAATCAGGCCGCCGCCACGCTTCATATCCGCCGCAAACTCCCGCGCCATCGCGCCTTTGTAGAAGTCATCCGGATTCGCGGCTATACGCTCAAGTGTGCGCGCCAGCTCCGGCTGAACGAAAATTTCTCCCGGTTCGTAGAAGTGGCCGTTGCGCTGAAAGATTCGACGCGATTCGGAGAAGTCGGCGAGATGCCTGTCGTGCAGCGACTGCGCTTCCTCATAAGTAAGTCTTACTCCGTAGCGCGCCAGCCGGATTGCCGGCTCCATGACCATCCGCAGCGGCAGTTTGCCCCAGTGCTTCTGCGCGTAAACCAGCCCTGCTACCGATCCCGGCACGCCCACGGCTTTGTATCCGATCAGACTGGCGTTAGGAATTACATTGCCTTTTTCATCCAGGTACATGTCGCGGGTGGCCGCCTTGGGCGCTTTCTCCCGGTAGTCGAGAAAATGCGTTTCTCCGTCGGCCTTGCGATAAAGCATGAAGCCGCCACCACCGATGTTCCCAGCGCCGGGATGCACAACAGCCAGTGCGAAGCCAGTTGCTACCGCTGCGTCGACTGCGTTGCCCCCCTTGTGCAGGATCGCCACTCCTGCCTTGGAACCCTCTTCATGGACGCTGACTACTATGGCGCGTTTAGCATGCACCGGCCGCAGGCCGCCAGCCCAGGCCAATTGGGCCGCCAGCGCGAAGGCAGCAACTAGCTTAAAAATCAGAGATTTACGCGGGACTTTCATGGTGAGCAGAGGAACCTAGCAAGCATTGAGGCTAGCTTACGCCCTTAGGAGCCGTCAAATTGAGGATGTTTAATCTCCGAATTTGAGAGGGGAGGCGCTGCTGATCCGCCTGCATTCTGGAACGCCTGCCGTACTCGAAGCACTGAGACCGTGGCACAAATGCACATTGCAAGCGCCATGAGAAAGTTGTACATCCACTCATAGTGCGCGAACTGCTGGCGTAAATCTTGAATTCCGAATGCCGTGAAGAGGCCCGCAATAAAGGCATAAAGACCGGCTCCTACGGCTTCCCATGTTGGCTTAGCAGAGTTCATCGCCAATAAGCTTAAATCAAGTCCACCCCGATTTCCCCCGCTTGCGTTAGCAGGCATGTCAATGTCATACTCCCATAAGCTTCTTATGGGAGACAAAAATAAACCTGGCGACCTGCTTCAAGGCACGCTCGATATGTTGGTCTTGAAAGCTCTATCCCGCGGTTCCAAGCATGGATATGCCGTGGCTGAATGGATTCACGAATCGTCGAACGACGTGCTGCGGGTAGAAGAGGGCGCGCTCTATCCCGCGCTGCACCGCCTTGAGCTTCGCGGATTGCTCCAGTCAGAGTGGGGTGTATCCGACAACAATCGCCGCGCCAAGTATTACTCACTCACCTCCGCCGGCCGCAAATACCTGGCGGTCGAAAGCGAACATTGGGGACGCATGACCTCCGCCATCGCCCGTGTAATGCAAACTGCCTGAGGACTATCGAATGCGGGAAAAGCTCAGAAATTTTTGGCTCCGGGTCAAGGCAGTGGGCCATCGCCGGCGTCTCGACCGGGACTTGGAAGATGAGCTGGCCTTTCACGTTGCCATGCGCGAAGCCAAAAGCCAGACCGAAGGAAGCAGTGCCCAGGACGCGCACTCAGCCGCGAGCAAGCAGCTAGGCAACGTGGCTCGATTGAAGGAAGCTTGCCGCGAACTCTGGACCTTCGCTGCGCTCGAATCGTTTTTACAAGACGTGCGCTATGGCGTTCGCATTTTGCGCAAGAGTCCGGGGTTTACCCTCGTGGCCATTCTCACGCTTGCGCTCGGGATCGGCGCCAACACTGCGATCTTTTCCCTGACCTATCAGGTCTTGCTCCAGCGATTGCCGGTGCAGCATCCCGAAGAGCTGGCCATCCTGCACCTTGTCGGCTACCAGACGGGCCACATCTCCAGCGATTCTGAAGGTTTGGAGGCTTCATTCTCCTATCCTCTCTACAAAGAACTGCGCGAGCGCAACCCAGTTTTCTCCAGCATGCTGGCGCGTTACGCCATCTCCTTGAGCGTGGCGGGAGAGAGCTTCAGCGAGCGTGCAAGCGGAGAGCTGGTTTCCGGAAACTATTTTGAAACCCTGGGTGTGAGGCCGGTGCTTGGCCGCCTGCTTACGATGCAGGATGAAACTGCTCCCGGCGCCGACACCGTGGCGGTCCTCAGCTACGGCTACTGGACGCGACGCTTTGCAAATAACACTGACATCTTGAACAAGCAGCTTACTGTGAACGGCGCTGCGCTCACCGTGGTTGGAGTGGCCGAGGAGGGGTTCAGCGGTGTTCAGATCGGTGAGTCTCCCGACATTTTTATCCCCGTCACTATGAGGACCCAAATGATGCCGGGTGCGAATGATCTTAACAATTACAAGGATTGGTGGCTGAAGGTCCTGGGGCGACTAAAACCAAGTTTCAGGCTGGAGCAGGCGCAGTCTGCTCTGCAAGGTCGTTTCCACAGCATTCTGGAAAGCGAAATTCCGCAACTCAACTTCAACCAGAAGCAAACAGCGCTGTACTTGCAGAACAAACTCACACTTGAACCAGGATCGCATGGCCGTCCTGTTCTGCAGAAAGATACTAAACGACCGCTGCTATTCCTGGTCACGATGGTGGGCGTTGTTTTGATCATCGGCTGTGCCAATCTGGCCAGCCTGCTGATTGCCAGGGGCGAGGCCCGCCAGCAAGAAATCGCCGTTCGCCTTTCGTTGGGTGCAGGGCGGGTCCGCTTATTGCGGCAATTGCTCACAGAAAGTCTTCTGCTTGCCTTTGCCGGCGGACTTGCTGGTGTGGGCATGGCGGCTGTCACCCTTAAGATCATTGTGCGAGCAATACCGCGAAACTTCGGAGCAGCAGGGATAGAAGCACGAATTGACCAAAATGTGTTGCTCTTTGCTGCCGGAGCAGCGCTCCTCACCGGCCTGCTTTTTGGTCTTGTGCCTGCGCTCCGTATCCTTCGTTCCGCGCCGCACGGAGCGCTGAACGAACCGGCCAGGGGTTCCTCCGCCAACATCGCCAACGTGCGCTTGCGCAAATGGTTGATGATCTTCCAGGTCGCAATGACGGTCGTGCTGCTCTCTGCCGCTGGTCTCTTCACCATGAGCCTGGTTCGTTTGCAGCAGGAAAATCTGGGAATGCGTACTGACCACGTAATTCAATTCTCCATTGCTCCGGGGATGAGCCGTTATTCACCCGCTCAAACCGTCGCACTGTCCGACAAGTTAAGAACCAGTATTGCAGCGCTTCCCGGAGTCAGATCAGTGAGTGCGGCCGAGATCCCGGTCTTCACGGATCGCGATGTTGGGGCTAACTTCACAATCCAGGGCTACACACCCCAGGAAAACGAAGACATGCACGCGCGGGAAAACTGGGTTGGTCCCAATTACTTTTCCACTATGGGAATCAGCCTTCTCCGTGGGCGAGAATTTACCGATAGCGACACCTCAACTTCCCCAAAGGTAGCGTTGATCAATGAGAGCATGGCTAAACGGTTCTTTTCCAGTGGCGACGCGATTGGTCGCCTCTTTGCTTTTGGCGCCGGCAAGGGAACCCATCCTGACATCCAGATCATCGGCGTGGTCGCAGACTCAAAGCACAGTAACGTGCGTACGGAGGTAGAGCGCTACTTCTATTTGCCATATACGCAAGACAAGAACCTGAGCGAACTCACCTTTTATGTGCGAACTGGTCAAGAGCCTTCGGCGTTGGCGTCGATGCTGACCAAAACCATCGCCGATTATGATTCCAGCCTTCCGGTCTACGCCTTAAAGCCCCTCGCCGACCAGGTGAAAGAGACTGTGTTCTCTGACCGGTTGCTGGCCTCTCTTTCCGTCTGCCTTGGCCTGCTGGCTGCCTTTCTGGCAGCAATCGGCCTCTATGGCGTGATGGCCTATGTGGTGGCTCGGCGAACCAGAGAAATCGGCGTTCGCATCGCGCTCGGCGCCACTCCCGGCAACGTTTCCTGGCTGGTATTGCGCGAGGTCGTGCAGATGGCTGTTATAGGACTTCTAATAGGACTGGGCCTGAGTTTTATTAGCGGACGAATGGTTCAGTCTCTTTTGTTTGGCATCTCCGCCTACAATCCTGTGGTACTGATTCTTACCGCCGCGATTCTGATCGCAGTGGCCTTGCTGGCCGGCAGCCTGCCCGCGCGCAAAGCCGCTGCCCTAGATCCCATGGTCGCACTTCGTTACCAGTAAGAGCTCCTTCGTGTCCTTTGTCGTCCAAGGCCTTCGGCCCGCGCAAGCTCATGAAAATCGGTTTTTCGACCTTGTGGTTGAGGGTTAAGGTGTGAGAACTACGAACAAAAACCCGGAGTTCTTTCTCAACTTCCGCTGTACTCTTGAAACAAAGGGCATCTAAAAGTTCAATTCTGAATTTTTCCACCCGGCTATTTGGAGCACAGCTGTGAACGCATTCCCTTCGAACCTCTACACACGTCTGATCCTATTCCTGATTTCCGTTCTGCTGGTCAGCTTGTTGCTTGCCGGATGCAGCGGGACCACCCCCACCACCACTGCCGGGCCGGCGCCTACCCCAACCCCAACTCCCCCTCCGCCACCTGCTCCACCGGGTAATCCCACGCCTCCGACCTGGTCGCCAACCACCAGTTCCTTGCCTGCGCCTCCGGCCCAGGAACCTCCGCCACCGCCAGGCTCGGCTTTCCCGCTCACTGTTTCCAGCCCCGGCAATAACGCAACCGTAACTTCGCCGGCTAACCTGGTTGCTACCGCCACGCCTCCCAATCCCATTTTGGGGATGCGTGTTTACGTCGATGGCCAGGCGATGTATTGGACTTTTGATTCGTCGATGAACACCAACATCTGGATGGCTCCCGGTGCGCACACGCTGGAGATCATGGCCGAGGACAAGAAAGGTTTTATCGCTGCCACCGTTTTGAATGTGAGTGTTGTCCCACCGCAAGGCCCCGGCATCAGCGCCATTCAGACCTTGCCCGGCTGGCAATCCTGTTCCGCCCTTTTTCCTCCGGGTTCACCCCGTGAAAGCCAGGTTTGCGCCGCGGGTCTGGGAAATGCCGTATCCACGATGACTCAGGGGCAAGGTAATCCTTCGTTGGATGGTAAATCCGCCAAGTTCACCATGGGTGGTCCCACGGGCTACTCCAACGAGTTGTGGTTCGAGCCGCTGGGCGGTGGCAACAATGTCACCCATTTTGTTTACGATCTCTTCTTCCTCGTTGATAATCCGGACAAACCTCAGGCGCTTGAATTTGATGTGAACCAGACTTTTGGTGGCCTGCGCTGGACCTGGGGAACAGAGTGCAATTTCAGAGGAACGGGCAAATGGGACATCTGGGACCCGCTCAATGAGAAATGGGTCCCTTCGCAAGTGGATTGCAAGCCATTTCCGGCAAATACCTGGATTCATCTGGTGTGGAACTTTGAACGAGTGAATGGACAGGTCCATTACATCAGCATCACGGTGAACGGCGTTACTTCAAACGTTGATGCGTTCTTCCAACCCCAACAGAATTGGACGCTGGAAGACATCGATGTCGCCTTTCAGATGGATGGAGACTTCCAGCAAGACCCGTATGATGTGTGGTTGGACAAGGTGACACTACAAGCCTTTTAGAAGTGAGATTTAATTTAGATCAGTTTGGGTAATAGTGTGCTGACAATTGACAGGACTTGTATCAGGGCACGAATTTATTCGTGCCGACTTCAGTCTAGGCCGTGTCCCTCGCCTCTCCCAGCGTCACTTTGAGGTCCACGCGTTTCTTCCCACGGTAGATGGTGACGGTCACGGTATCGCCCGCACGGTGGTTCTGCATGGCATGCGACAGGTCCTGCTGGTCCTGAACTTCCTGGCCATCAACGGCAACAATCAGGTCGCCGCCAATCATGATCGGAGTATTGCCGAGATAAGCCCGCTCAGTCCCAGCGCGAAGTCCAGCGCGATCGGCGGCGCTGCCCGGAGTGACCTGGATTACGAGCAGTCCTGAATCCGCAGCGAGTCCCAACTGGTCGGCCAAATCGGGACCGATGGGAAGCGTGCTTACACCTAAGACCGGACGTCTCACTCGGCCCAGCGTGACCAAGTCATTAAGTACGGCCTTGGCGGTGTTGATGGGGATTGCAAATCCAATGCCTGCGCTTTGTTCAGCTCCGCCGGTAAGAATCATGGAATTGATACCGATAACCTCGCCACGGGAATTCAGCAGTGGCCCGCCTGAATTGCCCGGATTGATTGCCGCGTCGGTCTGGATGGCTTCATCAATAAAGCCGCGCTGCCCGCGCACCGATCGGATCGAACTGATAATGCCCCGCGTCATGGTGCCGCTCAGGCCAAAGGGATTGCCGATGGCAAATACTTTCTGTCCCACTACCAGGCCTTTGGAATCGCCTAACACTGCCGGCGTAATCGAGTGCGCAGGAATCTGGATCACGGCCAGATCGTGCTGCGGGTCCACCCCAACAATGTTAGCCCGGTATTTTTTCTTGTCGCTGGTGGCCACTTCCACCTGACGCGCTCTTTCCACCACGTGATAGTTGGTTAGGATGTGGCCGTCACCATCAATGACGAATCCCGATCCCTGCCCCTGCTGCGGCACCGGGCCGTAGAAGAAATCAAAGGCCACGGCGGTCGAGGTGATATTCACCACGGAAGGCAGTGATTTTTTGTAAACAGCAATATTCTCCTGCTCCTCAGAGTCGTAGCTGGCAGGACCAGCCGCCTCGGTCAGCTCCACGTGTCCTGGTCGCGTAATCCATGAGGGCCGCAACTCAGAATGATTCGTGAAGTAGTAAAAAGCAGAAGCCAAGACAATTCCAAGCAGTAGAGGACGTATCCAACGCATAAAACACCAGTAGTTAGTATTTAGTAGTTAGTATTTGGCTGCCAGCTACTAGCTGCTAGCCTTGTATTGCCACTTAACTCAATTATTCCACTCGTTCTTGATTCGCGCCTATTCGCGTCGATTCGCGGCTAAAAAAGGTTTTTCGTCCGATCAGCTGATCTAGAGACTCGGTCTCCCAATCGCCAGCGTCTTCAGCACCGCGTAGACTCTCTCCACCTGCTGGCGGGTCCGCTCCAGCGAGCCGGAATTATCAATCACGTAGTCGGCGCGCCGCATTTTCTCTTCATCCGGAAGTTGCGCTTTGCTGCGACGCTGCACTTCTTCCGTCGCGGCAGCTTCATCGAGTCCGGCACGCAGTGCATAGCGCGCGACCTTCTGGTCCGGACGGCAGGTAACCACAATCATCTTGCTGAATCTGTTTTTGGCGCCAGCCTCAAAGATCAGTGCTGCCTCTACCATAATTACCGCATTGGGCTCGCGCGCGCTGATCTCATGCATCAACTGCTCCTGCCGTCGGATTACCGCCGGATGAACAATTTTGTTCAGCTCCTCAACTCTGCCGTTATTGAAAACGATGCTTGCCAGCTTTGCGCGATCGATCTCTCCATCCGGTTGGACGATCTCGGGTCCAAATCGTTTTACCAGCTCTTCATAGACTGGCTGGCCGGGACGGTAGAGTTCGTGCGCGACTTTGTCGGCGTAGATTACGCGCGCGCCCAGGTCCGAACACATCTTGGCGACAGTAGATTTCCCGCACGCGAAGCCGCCGGTAAGCCCGACCTTCAGCACTCAATTACCTCGCCTCAGCCGGCAGGCTTTGACTGTGTTCACCATCAACATGGCAATCGTCAGCGGCCCCACTCCACCGGGGACCGGAGTGATGGCGCCCGCCACTTCGGCTACGTGCGGATCCACGTCGCCGATCAGGGTTGAACCCTTTTCCGCGAAAGATTTCTCGCGGGTGGCGTCGCCGGCAAAAAATTTATCGAACGTTGCACGATCCGTGATCTTGGTTGTGCCCACGTCAATCACCACCGCTCCGGGGCGCACAAAATCCTTCGTCACCATCCCAGCCTTTCCGATTGCAGCCACCAGAATATCTGCTTGCCGGCAGACCGCCGGCAAATTGCGCGTCTTGGAGTGGCAGATCGTCACTGTAGCATGGGCATTGAGCAGCAGCATGGCAACTGGTTTTCCCACCAGATCGCTGCGGCCGACCACAACGGCGTTTTGTCCCTCAATAGGGATGTTGCTGCGCCGCAGGATCTCAACCACTCCGGCGGGCGTACACGGAACCAGACCGGGGCGCTGCGTCACGAGATTGCCGACGTTTACCGGATGCAGCCCGTCAACATCCTTCTCCGGCGCCACCGCGAGCAGTACCTTTCTGGCGTCTACCTGCGTTGGCAAAGGCAGTTGCACCAGGATGCCGTCAATCTCATTGCGACTGTTCAATTCATGCACCAGGGCCAGCAGTTCTTCCGTGGTGACGGAATCGGGTGGCGTGTGTTTTTCGCTGTAAATTCCCAGTTGCTCGCATGCCTTGACCTTATTGCGGACATAGATCTCTGAAGCAGGATTGTGTCCTGCCAGGATCACTGCCAGCCCCGGCCGCTTGCCCGCAGCCGTAAGTTTTTTGACGTCGTCTGATACTTCCGTTCGAATTTGCGTTGCGATTTTATTGCCGTCGAGGATGATGGCTGCCATATGTGGGAACTGAGTATCTTAATTGGTAACGGCCTGAACAGTCAGCACGAGCAGGCAGACGTAAGCTTGGAAAATGGCGGTCGGCCGTTGGCCCTTAGCCCCTGGCCTTTAGCTCTTAGAGTCTCCGCTCATCAGCGCGGATCAGAGGCGACACGTTCTCGGTTCTGTTGTTTTCAATCACTCAATTACCAAATTACCCAGTTACCAAATTTTCCGAGGCTCCGTAAGACGACGAAACCAGAGCCTCTTGTTTGCGCTAAGATGTTTGCGTAAGGAAATGATGCTCAAACAATTCCTCGACATCCTGGTTTGTCCGGTTCCCGAATGCCGCAAACCGTTGACGCTGTCGCCGGACGAAAGCTCTTTGCAATGCACCGGCTGCCGGCGTATCTATCCCATCCGCGATGGCATTCCCAACCTTCAGGTTGACCAGGCCAAAATGCCGCAGTGATTCCCCTGCTCCCTATAACCTGTTACTTTTTGACTAAAGAGCGAGAACCCAGTACTAATTACTGTGTTAGAGCACGTTCCATGCAAGGCGCATCGAAGGCGGAACAGCAATTCCAGCCGGATGAGGTAGTTCCCGAGTCAGGCGTATACACGGTGCTGCACCATGAACACCGGCACCAGCACCCTGCAACCATTTTCAAAGGCGACCACTTTCCTCACTGTGCGCGATGCGGTAATGCGGTCCGATTTGTACTGGCTCGTTCGGCAGGGCTGATTTCTGAGGATGCTGATTTCAAACCATCGTCCGCGAAAGCGGAGGGTGCGCCATGATGTTAAACGTGCGGCGAAAAAATAACTTGCGCCTCCAGCGCGGGAGCGTTATATAAATTGACTGCTCGCAACAGCATGCACATGCGCAGGCAGCAGCTCTCCCACCGGGGATTCCGACCCCACCCTATCGTGCCTCACGCGAGAGGGGAAGGGAAATCGCGTCCGCATTCCGCGCACAAACACTCGCATTCTGCTCCGCTCTTCAGCGCCGGTGAGACTGTGCGTGAAACCGGCATCTATGAGGTGATTCACGACCGCGCCCACCGCAGTGCCCACGAAGTGGTCATGCTCAGCGGCGATGCCTTCCCCTCATGCGATTCATGCGGCGACCAGGTACACTTCCGCCTGGTCCGCACCGCGCCCTATATTTTTCAGGATGAAGACTTCGAAGAACAAAACTAAGACAAATCTTTCAGCCCGCGAATTTACGCGAATAAACGCAAATTAGTGTAGAAAATCATTTCCGGCTGGATTCCAAGATATCGCTGGGTTCAGATCACCAGATCATGGGGGTGTAGATCACGGGCGATCTCGCGCGATCACGGCGATTCTTTACGCCGCTTCGTCGCCCACCCACAGTCCCTTCAGGTCGAGTGAGCGCAGATATTCCGCGAAGGGCTTGCCAAGATCACGCCGTTTCAAAGCAAACTCTACCGTCGCCTTCAGGAATCCCAGTTTGTCTCCGGTATCGTGACGTTTGCCTTCAAAGGTATAACCCAGGATTTTTTCTCCAGCCTTGAGCAGCCCGCGCAAGCCGTCAGTGAGTTGCAGCTCGCCGCCCGCGCCCAGCGGAGTCCGCTCCAGCGTGTCAAAGATCGAGGGTGTAAGAATGTAGCGCCCGATGATCGCCAGGTTCGAAGGCGCATCCTCCGGGCGCGGTTTTTCTACCAGGTTGACCACGTCGTGCACGCGGCCATTGAATTTGCCCTCGACCCTTTTGGCATCGAGCACTCCATAGGACGAAATCGCCGGGCCGTCCACCTCCATCGTGGCTATGACCGAGCATTGCGACTCATCAAAAATCTCCATCATCTGTTTCAGGCAGGGCCGGGGCGCGTCAATCACATCGTCGGCGAGCAGGACGGCAAAGGGCTCGTTGCCAACCAGTTCTCGCGCCATCAGTACGGCGTGTCCCAGCCCCATGGCTTCCTTCTGCCGGACATATGCGACGTGGATCATGTCTGAGATCTGGCGGACGATGGAGAGCAGGTCGGTCTTGCCCCGCTCTTCCAGCATTTTTTCCAGCTCGTAGCTGACGTCGAAATGATCTTCGATGGCCGTCTTGCCGCGGCCAGTGATGATGATGATCTGGTCGCAGCCGGCGGCCAGCGCCTCTTCAACTCCATACTGAATGATGGGCTTATCCACCAGCGGGAGCATCTCTTTGGGCTGGGCTTTAGTGGCCGGCAGGAATCGCGTACCTAAGCCGGCGGCGGGAAAAACAGCTTTGCGCACTCTCATCTTCATGCATCCATCCCGGACAGCGCTTTGTAAGATGCAGGAATTCTAGCATTCAACAAGTAGCCGCCAGCAATTGGCCTCTTGTCGGTAACCCTTTGGCCTTTGGCTTTTACAAGCAGTCGGATTTTCCTGCGGTTGCTTTCAATTGGCTTTACCGTCGCAATACGGTGTAATCCGGATCCAGGAGGATGTCTTTAGTTCCGGCGGGGGCAGTCAACTCGAAGTCGGTCTTGGCTTCGTCGGCGAAGACAAAGGCCAGAAAATGTCGCACGCCGTCCTTTCCCACAGCGTAGAGTGGGAGGGCGGTGACCATGTCTTTGGCTGCGAAATCCTGCTTGATGGCGCCTGTAACTTTCACTTTGTCCGCGACGGGAGTGAGTTTCAGGTTTTCAAGCGAAAACTGAGGAATGGCTGCGCCATTGACCCAGCTATCGAAAAACCAATCCAGCGACTTCTGGCCTTCATAGTACAGCGCCGGCGGCAAGACCTGTTCAAAGGCGCGCTGCAACTCGCGGGTTGAAATCTTTCCGTTAGGAGATTTGGCCAGCGCACTCTTCAACGCGGTGAAGAACAACGAATCATCGTCCTTCCCTCCGGTCAGGCGAAGCATGGTGCGAAGCATGTGGCAAAGCCAGGTGCCACGGCCATAGAGCACGATGTCATAAGCGTCAGGGAAGCGCGAAGAAGTGAGGCGCAGGCCAAGCGTGACTGGCCCGGCATCGGCGAGCATCCCACTGCTAGTTTGCCTGAGCAACTCGCGGCGGTAGTGGTCCAGCACCAATTTCATTTTGGCAGGGTCCTCTCGCTCCAGCATCAGAGAGGCGCAGTAGTTGGCCAGGGCCTCAATGATCCATTCGTCGCGATACGATTCCCACTCCACGGCATCACCCCACCATTGGTGCGCGATTTCGTGGGAGAGCATGAGCTGGCTCATCAGCAGCTCTGCGAACGGATCATGAATACCGGCGATGGCCCGCTCCGCCGGCGTGAGATAGGCAAGGCTGGCAAGATAAATGAGTCCTGGCCAGGACTGGCTCAGCATTGCAGGCAATTGGGTGATTTCAAGATGGGAATAAGGAAAGTCGTCCAGCTCAGCAGTAAGGAATTTCACCGTGGCGCTGGCCTGGTCAGCTATCCTTTGCACCTCATTTGTCGGATCAGGATGCAGATTGGCTTTGGCCGCCAGGGACCGCTCGATGGTCTTGCCTGCATAAACATCGATGACCACACCTCTGCTGGTGACGGTCGCGGTTTCAAACTTGCCCATATTGAAGCCGGCATGGGCGATGGGCTTATCGGAAACGAAATGACTAGTTGTGATTCCCTGATTACTAGAGGAGGAAATGCGGCGGCCGGTCGCAACCAGCGTCCAATCGGATGGATACTCGAACATCAGATCAAAATTGGCGAATGCGGGACCAGCGCTCGGATACCAGGTTCCACGCGAGCCGACGTAGAGCAGGTCTCCACCGGCATCGAACATTACTTCACCGGAATACTTCAGTGTGAGTTTTACGGGGCGATCGATCTCCAGTGGCGCAGGCAGAACAACGGCTACCATGTCATTACCGCGGCGCGCGAGATCGCTTCCGTTGACTGCCTCATTCTGGATGAACTCGACCGGCTGGCCATTGAGCCGGACTTCGCTAACCTTCAATTGCCGCGATAGCTGCAAAATAATCGTTCGCTGACCAGACCGGCGCGAACTCAAAGTAAGTTCCGTATCGCCCTCGATATTGGTAGGAGGAGAAATCCGCGAACGGATGCGGAAGTCTGTGGTGTGAATCCAGGAACCTTGCGTGGAAGTGGATTTGCCGGTCTCGCGCGAAGAGCGCATGGGGAATGCCGTCCACACGTCATAGAAGTCCCGCTCACCGATGGAGACCGGCTGGGACACGCTGATCTGCTCACGAACGTTGGAGTTAAAAAAAACGTCAAAAATGCCTCGCTCGGTTCCCGCTAGTCGGAGATGGAGAAAACGCGAGGAAGCGTCAGCGGAGTTGGTCATGGCCTGTAGAAGCTGGAGGCTATCCATCGGGGCCAGCGAACTGGAAACCTCTCTCCATTGCGCCAGGTACTGATCGGGATTCTCCTCCGGACGAAAACCATTCTTCAGTTCCTGTACCAGTTTGTCGTCGAAGAAGCGCAGATAGGCTGTCTTGAATTTGGCGTCCAGCACACCGGAATTAGTAAAGAGCGCCAGAGAGGTGCGCTCGGCCCGGTCCGGCGGAATCAAAAGGACTTCGCCGTCACCCTCAAAGAATGCACCGGTGATGTGTCCATCGACAGCCTGCATCAATCCGAGGACGCCATCAGTAAGCATGATGTGCAGATCTTCGCGGTCGATAGCAACATGGCGAATATGATGGACGTCTGCCAGATTGAAGACCGGCTGCAAAAACTGGCGGTAAAGCACCAACCCGCTCCCGGCGGGCGGCGCCTGCGCAGCGGACATTCCAACCAGGCAGACGCAGAGAACGAGTACTCTCGTAATCAAGCGAAAAAAGCCATGGTTGCTACAATTTTCAAGCTTGCGCTTCGCTCTCACATTCATCTGTTTGGCCGCGTTGTGCCTGGCTGCTCCTGCTGACGTTATCCGTCTGAAAAACGGCAAGACAATTGTTGCTGATTCCACCTCTGAGAATAATGGACGGATAGAGTACATCATTGGTGATAATACCTTCTCCATCCCAAAGACGCTGGTGGAAGGAATAGACACTGGGAGGGGAAGCACTGTTCCCGCTGCCCCGCCTGCTATCGCGAGTGTGGAACTTGCCCCGCCGCAGCCCAGCGTGAGCGGTGGAACGGAATTGATTTCAAAGGTGGTCCACAATGGCCAGGTCGATGTGGCTGCCATCAAGGCCATTGAAAATGAAGGGGTACCGGAAAGGTCGGCTGAAGCCAACTTCTGGGCAGCGGTGTTTGAAGCCAGGCTCAACAACCTTCCTGCTGCTGAACGTTATCTCCAGGCGTCGTTGCACTATCGACCCGACCACCCGGTCGCCCTGGAAACCTATGCAGCGGTGCTGCTGAAGTTGGAGCGCTACTCTGAAGCCCTCCCCTACGCCGAACGCGCCATGCGTGCCAGCCCACGATCGGCAGAAGCGTTGAGTGTGCTCGGCTACGCCTATTACCGGAACAATCGCAATCGTGATGCCATTACGGCGTGGAAGAAATCATTGAGCCTGCGTCCTGATCCGCGAGTGCAGGAACTGGCGGCGCAGGCAGAACGCGAGTCTTCGACGGAAGCCGACTTCAGTGAGCAGGAAAGTCATCACTTTGTTTTGCACTACGAAGGGGCCCAGGCGCCCGACGGCCTGCGCCGCAGCCTTTTCAACGTCCTGGAGGCGCAATACAACAAGCTGGAAGGTGATCTGGGAGCATCGCCGAGGGCGACGATCTCTGTTTCTCTTTACACCGACCAGGAATTTTTTGATGTGACGCACGCGCCGGCGTGGACGGCTGCATTGAACGACGGCAAGATTCGAATTCCCATCGCGGGACTCACCTCCATGACTCCCGGGCTGAGCCGCTCTCTGCGTCACGAGCTGACGCATTCGTTTATTTCTCAGATCACGCACGGACACGTTCCACAGTGGCTTGATGAAGGCCTGGCCCAACTGGAAGAGCCGCTTTCGATCGCATACGCTGGGAAGACATTGGCTGCCGTGTATGCCTCCGGAAACCAGGTGCCCCTCAATCAGCTTGAAATGTCATTTCTGGGCTACAACACCCAGGAAGCCGCTGTCGCCTATGCGGAATCGTTGGCGGCGGTGGAGTGCATTCGCGCCAATTACGGTATGAGCGATCTGGCCAGAATCCTGCAACGACTGGGCGAAGGCGCGTCTATCGAGAGCGCTCTGCGCAGCACCATCCATGAAGGCTATGCCCAGCTTGAAACCGAAATTGGGGATTACCTCCTGAAGAAGTACGGACAGTAGGAAGATTGCCAAAATCGCCGTAACTCCCACCCCACCACGCGAAAAAACCGCTCGCGTGTCGGGGACCCCGGTTGCCAAAAGTGCCAAAATTGAAAACCGAGCCATCAGTTCTTGGCTCTTCAGCCTGGATCATCAGTAGGATTGTTTGGGTTCAGTTTTCAATTACTCGATTGTCAAATTACTCAATTTAACAATCCTCCTTGATTCGCGTTTATTCGCAAATTCGCGGCTAAATGCTTTCCCCGTCCCTCATTTGCTGCTAGCATTTTGGGCATGAAGCGGTTTTTGATCATTGCTGGAATTGTCGTTGGCGTCCTCATCATTGCCATTCTGCTGGTTCCGCTGTTTATCAATGTAGACAGCTTCCGTCCGGATGTAGAGAAAAGACTCGCCGAGGCACTTGGCCGCCAGGTGCATATTGGCAAAATCTCAGCGTCTATTTTCAGTGGAGGCGCCGAGGCGGACAATATTTCCATCAGCGATGATCCGGCTTTCAGCAAAGGCCCATTTCTCCAGGCCTCCGCTCTCCAGATCGGTGTGAAGTGGATGCCGCTGATATTTTCGCGGCAGCTCCAGATAAGTTCACTCACAATTAAGAATCCTGACATCCTGCTGCTGAAGAACAGCGCGGGAAAATGGAATTATTCAAGCCTGGGAAACACTGCTCAGGCCACGAAAACAAAGGCCCAGCCCGCCTCCAGTTCGAGCTCTACTTCTGATTTCTCTGTCGACAAATTTGAAATCACAAACGGCAAAATTCGCGTAGCTCAGACCTCAGGTCGAAATGTCGGGAAAGAACATGCTTACGAGAAGGTAAATCTGGTCGCGCACAACATCTCCACTCATTCTGTAATTCCATTCACTTTGACGGCAGTTACTCCAGGTGGAGGCGCGCTGGAGTTGCAGGGGCAGGCAGGTCCGCTGGACTCACAGGATTCGGCGAAGACTCCGGTTGATGCCAAGCTCAAACTGCAGCACGCGGACCTGGCGGCCAGCGGTTTTTTTGATTCCGGTCTTGCCGGTGTGGTGGATTTCGACGGCACGGTAAAGTCCGATGGACGGCATCTGGTTTCAGTCGGCAAAGCCAAAGCCGACAAACTTCAGGTGATCAAGGGCGGAGCGCCGTCTCGCCGGCCAGTCACCCTGGATTACAAATCTGACTACGGTCTGGATTCCGAAACAGGCACGGTCGACGCCAACGTGCATACCGGCAACAGCACAACAAGCGCCAATGGCACCCTCAATTCGCGTGGAGAGAGCACCATCGCGAACTTGAAGGTTATCGGCAAGAACATGGCTGTGAATGATGTGGAGGGGCTGCTGCCCGCGTTTGGCGTGAATCTGCCTTCGGGTGCTTCGCTGCAGGGTGGATCCATCAACATGGATTTCAACGCGCAGGGACCGCTGGACCGTTTAGTGATCAATGGCCCCGTGAACATTTCCGGCGTGCACCTCACCGGCTTCAATCTCACCTCAAAGCTCGCGGCGATTGCAGCATTCAGCGGCATCAAGCCAAGTAACGATACCCTGATTCGGACTCTCAGTTCGGCCCTGCACGTGGCTCCTGAAGGAATTCGGGCTGACAATATCCTGCTGGACATGCCGGATATCGGCACCATTACGGGCAATGGCGTGATCAACAACAATCAGGCGTTGGATTTCAAGATGCTGCTCAAGCTTGCCGGGGGTGGCGGCATGTTGGGCCAGTTGACAAACGTGGGCGCCGGTCTTCAGAACAAAGGCATCCCGTTTACGATCGAAGGCACCAGTTCTAATCCAGTCTTTCGTCCGACAGTTGGCGGCGTGGTCGGGCTGTTTCAGAATGTACCGGGCGGAGCCCAGGCGCAACCTCAGCAGGGACAACAGGGTCTCGGCGGCTTGCTGAATGGCATCCTGAATAAGAAGAAGAAACCACAGTAAACCCGGGGACAGGTCACAGGGCACAGGTTCTGGGAAAGCTAAGGCCTGCCTCGAAACGTCGGCTGCGGCGTGCCTGCCCTGCATGTCACGGATCATGCCTGAAGCATCTAACTATTTGTACGCTGGCGTCCAGCGTAGTCGGCAGCAAGACGCATTGACAAGCCTATCCGGAATGCATCAGAAAGAAATGGTCCGTCAATGGGCGTTCAAAAGTACAATACGATATCCCCACCCCGCGCGCTGGATCAGAAAGTACTCTTCGAGAGCTGCGCGATGCTCATTCAGAATACGAAGACCGTAGTTGAGCGAACCAGGAAGTTACTCGAGGAATCGAAAAAACTGGTCAATCAGCGCAAGAAATGACCAGCAGTGCTGATTGGCTTCTCCATTGGCAGTAGAGTAGCCGGACAGGTTCGCGGCTGTTAAAATAAATTCATTACCTCCACGCCAGAAGAAATTGGACTGTCATCATGCTGAGAAAATCATATCTGCTTACCATCGCTTTCCTGCTGGTTGCCGCCGGACTTCGGGCGGACAACATCGTGGACGAAATTATTGCCCGCGTAAATAGTTCCATCATCACTCGCAGTGATTTTGACAGAGGGAAGCAGCAGAACGAAGAAGACCTGAAACAACGCTACCCTTCCGATTGGCAGTCGAAGTGGGCCGAGCGACAGAAAGACTTATTGCGCGACCTGATTGACCGCCAGCTACTGGTCGAAAAGGGAAAAGAGCTGGGCATCACCGGCGAAACC
>Ga0126382_10000357_pt1 | contig 17620 bp, 14 predicted proteins | sample PanSoiMetPlot_30_FD_92548 | JGI IMG/M metagenome (GOLD analysis project Ga0126382, IMG submission 92548) | Tropical forest soil microbial communities from Panama - MetaG Plot_30 | ecosystem: Environmental > Terrestrial > Soil > Tropical forest > Bulk soil | place: Panama | collected 2016-02-17
TCGGCGGATTCCACGGCGAAGTGCAGCGGGTAGGCGTTGTCGCCGTAATCGCGGACACCGACGTCGGCACCGTGCTCGAGCAGCAGCCGCACGCAGGCCCGCTGGCCCTGTTGCGTCGCCGGCTCGCCGCTGCACTGCCAGGCCGCCTTGTGCAGGGCGGTCAGCTTCTGGAAGTTTCCGCCGCGCGCGTCGATCAGGTCGGGATGGCTGTCAAGCAGGCGGGCGAGCTCGTCGGCGCGGCCGTGCTCGGCGGCGTCGAGGATGGCGTTGATCGTCCGTTCCACCTCCGGCGGGCGCGTCGCGCGCTCCTGGAATTCGCGGGCCAAGAGCTCGATCGCCTCGTGCCCGTCCTGCTTGGCGATCTGGTGAACGCTGCGGCCGTCGTGGTCGATCGTGCCGGGCTCGAAGCCCGCTTGGAAAGCCCGGCGCACCGTCTCGACGTCGCCGCTGCGCGCCGCCGCGAATACGCGGTCGCGGTTCAGCGCCGCGCCGCCGGTCGGTCCGACGATTGCGTCGACATGCGCCTTGAGCTGCCGCCAGCTGGCAAAGCCATAGTCGCGCGCGACCGCGAGCTGCGCCGCGGCAAGCCTGGTCTGCGGATTCTGGCTGCGCAGCACCTTGAGATGCTGCTTGGCCTCGTTTCTGAGATGCTCGAGGCTGGGCCGCGCGGGCAGGCTGCGGGCGTGACGCGCGGACGGGTTCTGATCGTGTGTCATGAAAAACCTTCCTTCCGTATGCGCCCGGTGTCCGCGTAGCTCGGGCAGGAAGTCAGGTTATGATCGACGTGCAACGTTCGGTGGGCTGCGCCCTTTACGCGGACCGTCGGCCACCGTTGCGGCCATGGAAATCATATCGAAATCACCCGCACCGAGGCAAGCCTATCACGGGGTCGCGCGTCATTCATGACGGGGCGTAACCCTTCGGGGCCTCGTGCATGATTGCGAGCGTATGTCCGTCGGGATCGGTGAAGAACGCCATCCAGAGATCGTGGTCGTCCATCTTGGCGATCCGGTGCGGCTTGTGCGTGAACGACACACCGCGTCGCGTCAGCTCCTCGACCGCGAGCGCGATGTCGGCGCAGCGAAAGTAGATGCTGCCCTGTGGCCGGAAATCTTCCGGCGTGCTGGTCTTTTCCAGCAGAAGGCGGACGCCCGCGCAGTCGAAGAAGGTGAGTTCGCCGAACCGGAACAGCTTCGGCAGCCCGATCACCTTCTCGTAGAACGCCTCGGACCGGTCGACGTCGGTGACCGGCAGAGCAATCTGTCCGATATGCCTGAGATTGAGGAACATGGTGATACCCCGAGCGGTACGCGCAGCGCAGCGTACCGCCCGGGATGGTGCATGGCGAGGCGATGCGGCCGCTTGATGGAGTACGCGCGCCGCGCCTCAGCGTTGGCCGAGGCCCAGCATCGGCACCACCCCGCCGGGAACCATGGTGATCGGGAGCTTGCCGTCCCAGCGCTCGGCCTGCATGAGCGGGACGAGATGCGGGTTCTGTCCGAGCGCGTCGTTCTTGGCGCGGATCGCGGTCGCCTCGGCCGCGCCGCGGGCCTGGATCGCCGCGGCCTCGCCGGTTCCGCGCGCCTGGATCGCGTCGGACTCAGCCTGGCCGCGGAAGCGGATGGCGTCCGCATTGGCCTGCGCTTCGGCGCGAACCGCGTCAGCCTTGGCCTTGGCCTGCGTCACGACGATCTCGGCCTGCACCTTCTCGCGCTCGAGCTGCTGGCGATAGCGTTGCACCTCGACCTCCGCCTGCATGCGCTGCTCAACGGACTTGATGTAGTCGGGCGAGAACGCGATGTCCTCGATCTGCACGCTCTCGATCCCGAACACCGGATCGTAGGCAATCGCCTCGCTCAGCGCCTTCGCCGAGTCGGCGTTGAGCTGCCCGCGGGCGCTGATCGCGCGCGCGGCGGTGTACTGACCGAACACGACCTTGACCTTCTCGTTCAGGTGGGGAGCGATGATACGGTCGATCGCGGCTTTTTCGTCGCCGCGGAAGCGGGCATACATGTCCGGCACCTTGTCGGCGGCGACATGGAGCGTGACCGAGACCTTGAGATTGGCCGGCTGCTGATCAGCCGAGTACGACTCCATCTTGGTCCAGGTATAGGTATGCGTCTGCATGTCGATCTTGGCCACCGTGTCGATCCACGGCCACTTGAAGTGCAGGCCCGGTTGCACGACCTCGACGAAGGCGCCGTTGCGCAGCAGCACGCCGCGCTGGGTCTGGTCGATCGTGTACCAGCTGCCGAGCAGGACGGTGAGCACGAACAGCCCGATGACGCCGACGATGATCGAATACAGAAGGTTGTTGCCGCCCATGACTTCGTCCTTTCCCGTTGAAGCCGCAATCCGAATTGTGGCAGATCAGGGCGCGCGGGCGAGCCCCGTGGAGCGGTCTTCAACAGACTTAGTGCGGTTGTGGGGCGCGGACGTTCACCGCATTCGCCAGCTCTTGTCGATGTAGCGCTGCGTACCGACCTCGCTCACCTGCAGAGCCGCCCGATATTTACCATCGGGCGTTGCAACGACATGGGTCGTGGTCTGCACCGGCACCTGCTCCGGGTCGGGGCCGTCCGCGAAGGCTTCGACGATCGCGCGGCCGTCGAAGCGCGGCAGCGACGCGTCGCCGTCCATGCCGAGCAGGGCGAGGATCGTCGGCGTGATGTCGACGTTGCTCACCGGCGTGCGCACGACCGTGCCGCGTTTGAAGTCAGCGCCCCAGGCGAGGAAGGTGTTGCGCACGGTCCACGGGCTCATGCTGCCGTGGTTGCCCTGCGGGCCGCTGAGCGGTCCGGTCTCGCGTCCGGTCTCGGTGTAGTCCGAGCCCGGAACGCCATGCGGATTCGGCACCGAGCTCCAGGGGAAGGTGACCACGATGTCGGGCCCGCGCTCGGGGTGGGCGAGGTGGATGAGCTCGATCGCGAAGGTGCCGGGCTCGCGGCCTTCGACCGGCGTCTTGGCTTCGCCCTGCTTCCCGGCGGTGAACAGCACGCCCACCCAGTCCTGCGCCTTGAGGAATTCGGTGATCCGGTTGATCAGCGCGGGGTCGCGGTCCTTGACGTGGAGCAGCATGGTCTGGCCGCTGCTGGCGATCACGACGTCGTCGGAATCGGGGCGCGCCTTGAGGCCGGCCTTGATCAGCTCGGCGGTTAGGTTGACGCCGTAGGCGTTGTGGCTGAAGCCGTGGTCCGACACGATGATGATGTTGGTCGTGGCGGCGAGTCCGAGCGCGTCGAGCCGCTTGAGCAGCAGCCCGACCTCGGCGTCGTCGGCACGGATCGAGGCCCGCGCCTGCGGCGAGCCCGTGCCGAGGCCGTGCTGGATGTGGTCGGGCTCGGTCAGCCAGTTGAACACCACGTCGGGCTTCAATTCCGGCAGCACGTAGTCGCGCAGCACGTTCTGCGTCCAGGCGACGGCGGGGTCGTCGGCGGCGGTGGCGCCGCCGCGCGGCGGCGCCTTGCCGAAGCGCTGCAACACGCTGTCGTTGGCGTCGGGCGGAAACGCCACCCGCACTCCGGGCTCCCAATAGCCGTTCACTGTTACGCCCACGCCCTTGGGCGCACGCGGATTGAGCAGCAGCGCCTGCCCGGTCGAGCCCGAGCTCACGGCGGCGAGCCGTTTGCCGCGCTCCGCGAGGATCTCGCCGAGGCTCTTGGTCAGCACCATGTTGCCGCCCGTCACCTCGTCGAGCTTCAGGAGGTTGCGGTGGTCGTCGTTGACGAAAGCGAGGTTCGGATTGACGGCGCGGACATAGATGCGGTTGCCGAGGATGCCGTTGCGGGCGGGATAGGTGCCGGTCGCGATCGCCGTCGCGTTGACGCGGGTGACGGTCGGGAAGACAGCATGGCTGTTGAGGAAATTGACGCCCTCCTGGCGCAACCGCCACAGGTTGGGCGTGTCCTCGGGCGTGATCGAATCCGGCCGCAAACCGTCGAGCACCAGGACGATGTTGAGCGTGGCTCGACCTGCGGCGGTGGCTTCGCCCACGCCCACGATGGCGCCGAGCACGGCCGCGGCGAGCGCGGCGATCATCCGTCCCATGGTTTTCTCCCCCGGTTTCTGGGCATTTCCCGACAGCGCCGCCGGCGATGGCATCCGGCGGCGGATGCATATATAGGAGGGCCAAACGGAGTTAAGCGATGTCCGACAAGGTCCCCGTCACTGTGCTGACCGGCTATCTCGGCGCCGGCAAGACCACTCTCCTGAACCGCATATTGTCCGAGCCGCATGGGCAGAAATACGCCGTCATCGTCAACGAATTCGGTGAGATTGGCATCGACAACGACCTCGTCGTGGGCGCCGACGAGGAGGTGTTCGAGATGAACAACGGCTGCATCTGCTGCACGGTGCGCGGCGACCTCGTGCGCATCATCGACGGCCTGATGCGCAGGAAGGGCAAGTTCGACGCCATCATTGTGGAGACCACGGGCCTCGCCGATCCGGCGCCGGTCGCGCAGACCTTCTTCATGGACGAAAATGTCGGCCGCAAGGCCAAGCTCGACGCGGTCGTTACGGTCGCCGACGCCAAGTGGCTGCAGGAGCGGCTCAAGGACGCGCCGGAGGCCAAGAACCAGATCGCCTTCGCCGACGTCATCCTGCTCAACAAGACCGACCTGGTGAAGCCCGACGAGCTCTCCGAGGTCGAGGCGCGCATCCGCGGCATCAATCCCTACGCCAAGGTGCACAAGACCGAACGTTGCGCAATCGCGCTGCCGGAGGTGCTCGGCCGCAACGCCTTCGACCTCGACCGCATCCTGGAGATCGAGCCGGAGTTTCTGGGCGACGACGGCCACCATCATCATGATCACGATCATCACCACCATCATGATCACGACCATCATCACGGTCATGATCACCATCACCATGATGGCGGTGGTTTGAAACATTATCATGACGAGGACATGCAGTCGGTGTCGCTCAAGACCGACAAGCCGCTCGATCCCGACAAGTTCTTTCCCTGGGTGCAGGACCTCGTGCAGAAGGAAGGGCCGAGCATCCTGCGCTGCAAGGGCATCCTCTCATTCAAGGACGACGCCGAGCGCTTCGTGTTCCAGGGCGTGCACATGATCCTCGACGGCGACCACCAGCGTCCCTGGAAGGACGGCGAGAAGCGCGAGAGCCGCATCGTCTTCATCGGCCGCAAGCTGCCGGAGGAGAAGATCAGGCAGGGATTCGAGAGTTGTGTTGCGTGAGCTCGCGCCCTCGGCCTGAGGGCGGACCAGAATCATGACCGACACCCGCGCCGACATCCCATCCGTCGTCGAGCGTACGCGTCCGGTCGCGGCCGGCGCGCCGGTCGTCGCAACGCATTTTCTCGGTGACACCGCGGTCTTCGTGCTCGGCGAAGAGGCCCTGCTTCTCGTCGGCAAGGATGGCGTCGAGCGGCGCGTGCCGGTCCACGGCGGCGCGATCCTCGCCGCGGCCTGCGACGGCGATCGCATCGTCACCGGCGGCGACGACGGCAAGGTGGTGGCGACCGACGCGCAGGGCGAGAGCACGGTCATCGCCACCGACCAGAAGCGGCGCTGGATCGACCAGGTGGCGATCGGTCCGGGCGGGGCGGTCGCCTGGTCGGCGGGCAAGCAGGCCTATGCGCGCACCGCCAAGGGCGCCGAGCGCGTGCTCGAGCTGCCGTCGACCGTCGGCGGACTGGCATTCGCGCCGAAGGGCGTACGCCTTGCCGTCGCCCACTACAACGGCGTCACGCTCTGGTTTCCGAACGCGCAGAGCGCACCGGAGAAGCTCGAATGGAAAGGCTCGCATCTCGGCGCGCTGATGAGCCCGGATGGAAAGTTCCTGGTCACCAGCATGCAGGAGCCGACCTTGCACGGTTGGCGCCTCGCCGACGGCAAGGACATGCGGATGTCGGGCTACGGCGCGCGCGTGCGCTCGCTCGGCTGGACCGTCGGAGGCAGGTGGCTCGCGACCTCGGGCTCGACCCAGCTCATCCTGTGGCCGTTCCAGGGCAAGGACGGCCCCATGGGCAAGACCCCGCGCATCCTGGCGCCGACCGAAGTGCAGGCGGATGTCGTCGCCTGCCATCCCAAGCAAGAGGTGGTCGCGGTCGGCTATTCCGACGGGCTCGTGCTGCTGGTGCGGCTGGACGATGGCGCCGAGGTGCTGGCACGCAAGCCCGCCGACGCGCCGGTCAGCGCGCTGGCCTGGAGCCCGACCGGCAGCATGCTCGCCATCGGCGCCGAGGACGGCGCCGCCGGCCTCGTCGTGCTGTGATGGTTCACGTGTCGGCATGCCCGGCGTTGTGCCGGGTTATCCACGCCTTGTGTAACCCAAGTCGACGGAGACGTGGATGGCCGGGACATTAGCGGGTTTACGCGCGTCTTCCGACGCGCCATGCCCGGCCATGACGTGGAGTGTCGAATATTCTTCTACAGCTTCTTCTGCTGCGCCGGGCCCTTCGGCGCCGGCCCGCGTCCCGGTGTCGGCGGCAGCGCATTGTCGGGCAGCCGGTTCCAGGTCTGGCTGCGGCCGAACAGCGAGATGCCGAGGAAGCCGCGCACCTCGAGCTTCTGGCCATCCGGGCTGAGCTTCATCAGCGCGCGATAGACCGCGCCGTCACGCGGATCCATGATGGTGCCGTCCTCGTAGGAATGGCCGTTCCGTTTCATTCCTTTGATCAGGGCGAGGCCGAGCACCGGCTTGCCTCTCTCATCGCCCTCGCACTTGTCGCAGGTCCAGTTCTCGTCCTCGCCGGGCTTGAAGAAGATCTTGACGATGTTGCCCTGATAGACGCCGTTGCGCTCGACGATCCGAAACCAGCTTTCGGGCTGGCCGCTCTTCTCGTCGACCTGTTCCCACAACCCCACCGCAGATGTCGGATCTGACGCCGGAGCAGCGACCACGACCGCGCCCACCGAAATGACGGCGGCGAGCGCACCCGCGGCACTCAACGCAACACCCAAGCCCCTCAGTTTCCGCAATGACCCTTTCATCACAACACCTGCATTTGGTTGAACCTAGGATTTATCGGCCCCGGAAATTGACCCATCCGGTTGCTGGCTGGGCCCGTCCCATGGCGCCAGACTGTGGTGATTTCACGGAAAATTCAATGCGATGGGGAACCCGCCGACCCCAGGCCTCGTTTGCTCTCCGGGAGGATTAACGACGTCCAGAATGGGGACAGGTCATGACAAGAGTTGCATCCGCCTCGCGGCGGTGGGGCCGCGCATTGGCCGCGGTAATCGTCGCCGCTTCTTTCCTGACACTGGTTCCGATCGTTGCAAACACGCCCGGCATCGCGCAGGCGCAAGTTGCCGTGTCGGCCGAGTTCCGCACCGCCCTGCAGCCTTATGGCCGGTGGGAGCGCCACTCACGTTGGGGTGAAGTCTGGATCCCCGCCAGCCGCGGCAAGGACTGGCGTCCCTACACCGTGGGACGTTGGGTCTACACCGAGGACTGGGGTTGGTACTGGGTCGAGGATCGCGAGGAAGCCGACTGGGGGTGGGTCACCTTCCACTACGGCCGCTGGATCGAGGATGACAATCTAGGTTGGGCGTGGCTGCCCGGCGAAGAGTGGGGCCCCGGCTTCGTGCAATGGCGCCACGGCGGGGAACATGTCGGCTGGGCGCCGATGGGGCCCGATGAGCTCATTGTGGAATATCGCGATCGGCCCGACGTGTGGTGCTTCGTGCGCGCGCGCGATTTCGTCGCCGCGCCTCGCCTTGCGCTGGTGCTTTTGCCGCGGCGGGACTCTGCCGTCTTTGTGCGTAACACCATCGTCGTGAACCAGACCGTCGTCCTGCGCGATCGCGGCCGCTTCGCCGTCAACCCTGGCATCCCCGCGACCGTCATCGCCGCGTCCGTGGGACGCCCGATCCGCGCCTATGACGTGCGCCCGCGCGTCCTGGCGGGGACGGCAAGGATTCCGGGAGCGATCGAGGTGCGTGCGCAGGATGTCCGCAATCGGAATTTCCGCGCCGAGACCAATGTCCGCGAGTCCCGGACCGAAATCCGTGCGACGGGTGATCGTACGCCGCAGCTGCGGCCGCTGGGTGCGAATGAGCACGGTCGTCTCGGGGACAATCCACCGCGCGCCGCGCGCGGTGGCCCCACGCCGCCGACAACCGGGCAGGCGCCGGCGACGCCGCAACAGCAGCGGCAGGGCCGTGACCTGCAAAAGGATCAGCAAGGCCAACAGCCGCCTGCGCAGACGCAGGGCCGGGGCAAGCAAGAGCAGCCGGCGCAGACGCAGGGTCGCGGCAAGCAGGAGCAGCCGGCGCAGACGCAGGGCCGGGGCAAGCAGGAGCAGCCGGCGCAGACGCAGGGTCGCGGCAAGCAGGAGCAGCCGGCGCAGACGCAGGGTCGCAGCAAGCAGGAACAGCCGGCGCAGACGCAGGGCCGCGGCAAGCAGGAGCCGCCGGCGCAGACTCAGGGCCGGGGCAAGCAGGAGCAGCCGGCGCAGACCCAGGGCCGCGGCAAGCAGGAATCGGCCCCGAGCCCCGGCCGTGGCGCTGCGGAGCAGCGCCAACAGCGAGCACCGCAAGCCCAGCCCCAGCAACGGCCGGCCACCGAGGGCCGCGGCGCGGTCGAGCCGAAGCGTCAGGCCGCACCGCCGCCGCGTCCGGAGCAGAGCACGCAAGGTCGTGGCGGTGGCGGCGCAGCCGAGCGGGCGCGGCCGCAAGCTCCGGCGGCACGCAGCCAGCCGGAGCGGCAATCAGCTCCAGCCCCGAGCGCGCCGCAGCGCAGTCAGCCCAGCGCAACCGAGGGCAGGGGAGGCGGTGGCGGAGCAGGCAGAGCCGCGCCGAAACAGGGCGGCCAGCCCGGCGGCGCTGAGGGCCGCGGAGGTCCTGGTCCTCGATAACGGCGCGACACCGAATCGCAAGAATGAGAAACGGGCGGCCTCGCGGCCGCCCGTTTTGCATGTCGCAAGGTGTGGCGAACTTAGTTCACCAGCACGTTCTTGAACTGCCAGGGATCGCTCGTGTCGACGTCCTCCGGGAACAGCTCGCCGCGACCGACGAGCGGCGTCCAGTCGGTGTAGCGTCCGACCACCGGGCCGAGATAGGGCCGCTGCAGCTCGAGGCAGCGACGGAAGTCCATCTCGTCGGCTTCCACGACGCCGCGCTCGGGGTTCTCCAGCATCCACACGATGCCGGCGAGCACCGCCGAGGTCACCTGCAGGCCGGTCGCGTTCTGGTAGGGCGCCAGCCGCCGCGTCTCCTCGATCGAGAGCTGCGAGCCGTACCAGTAGGCGTTCTTGGCGTGGCCGTAGAGCAGCACGCCGAGCTCGTCGATGCCGTCGACGATGTCGTCCTCCGACAAGATGTGCCAGGTCTGCTGCGGCTTCCACTGCGCGCCCGCCAGTTCGTGCAGCGACAGCACCGCGTCGTCGCAGGGATGGTAGGCGTAGTGGCAGGTCGGCCGGTAGACGACCTTGCCGGCCTCGCGCAGCGTGAAGTAGTCCGCGATCGAGATCGACTCGTTGTGCGTCACCAGGAAGCCGTGCTGGGCCTGCGCCGTGGGCGTCCATGAGCGCACGCGCGTGCCGGCGCCCGGCCGCTTCAGGTAGATCGCGGCGTCGCAGCCAAAGCTGTGCCGTGAAGCGTTAGAAGGCATGGTCTTCTCGTGCGTGCCCCAGCCGAGCTCGGACGGCTGCATGCCTTCCGACACGAAGCCTTCCACCGACCAGGTGTTGACGAACTTGCCCCGCGGCTTGGGATCCCGGGCGCGCTGGGTATCGCGCTCGGCGATGTGGATGCCCTTGACGCCGGTGCGCTGCATCAGGCGAGCCCAGTCCTCGCGGGTCCGCGGCTCGACGAAGTCGAGCTTGAGCTCGCCGGCGATATCGATCACCGCCTGCTTCACCATCCAGGACACCATGCCGGGATTGGCACCGCAGCAGCTCACGGCGGTGACGCCGCCCGGGCGCCGCCGGCGCAGCTCGAGCACACCCTCGCGCAGGGCGTAGTTCGAGCGCTCCGAGATCGAGCGGTTGCGGTCGGTGTAGAGGCCCGGCCAGGGCTCCACCACGGTGTCGATGTAGAAGGCATCGATATCCTTGGCGAACTCCATCAGCTCGACCGACGAGGTGTCGACCGAGAGGTTTACGACCATGCCGCGCCCCGGCCCGCTGGTGAGCAGCGGGGTCAGCAGTTCGCGATAGTTCTCCTTGGTCACGGCCTTGTGGATGAAGCGGATCTGCCGCTCGTCCAGCAGACGGCGGTCGCTGTCATCGGGCGCGATGACGACGAACTTCGAGCGGTCAAAGCAGATATGCCGCTCAATAAGCGGCAAAGTACCCTTTCCGATTGACCCAAATCCGATCATCACGATCGGGCCCTCGAAGCGGGCGTGCAGCGGGCCATCGGTCTTGGCGGGGACAGCATTCATTTCGGTTTACTCCAACCAGAGATCAAGGGTCAGGCCGCGCGCGGGGCGCGGGCAGGAGCGTTGCGGGCGAGGCCCGCAACGAGCGTCGCAAGATCCGGGCGCGGCGCGGACTTGCCGCTGGCGCGAACCAGCCCCCGGGCGCCGTCGAGCGCGCCTGGGACGAGCTCGGCGGCCAGCAGCCGGTGCCGTTCATAGGGCCCCGGCAGCCAGAGCGCGCCGGTCTTCTCGCTGGAGAAGCCGAAGCGCGCATAGTAGGGCGCGTCGCCGACCAGCAGCACGGCGCCATGGCCGAGCCGGCCGGCTTCGCGCAGCGCCCGCTGCACGAGCGCCGAGCCGATGCCGCGCTTGCGGAGGTCGGGTGCGACGGCGAGCGGACCGAGCAGCAGCAAGCCTCCTCTTGGCTCCAAGGACGCCGATGCTTCGCATCGGCTATGCCGCCCCGGGCCGGCCGAGACCGGCCACAGCCGCACCGACCCGACGACGCGGCGGCCTTCGGTGGCGACCAGCGCCACCTCCGGCAGCCGCCCTTCGCGCAGGCGCTCGGACGTCTTGGTGAATCGAACCGGCCCGTAGGAGACGTCGAGCAGCTGTTCGCGTGCCGCGGCGTCTCCCGTCCGTTCGTGACGGATGGTGACCATCGTACCTGCTCCGACGACCGGTCAGATGTGGTACGTCTTCAGCGGCGCGAAGCCGTTGAACGCCACCGACGAGTAGGTCGCGGTGTAGGCACCGGTCCCCTCGATCAGCACCCGGTCGCCGATCTCGAGACTGATCGGCAGCGCATAGGGCTGCTTCTCGTACATCACGTCGGCCGAGTCGCAGGTCGGGCCGGCGAGCACGCAGGGCGCGAGCTCGTCGCCGTCACGCGGGGTGCGGATCGGATAGCGGATCGACTCGTCCATCGTCTCGGCGAGGCCGCCGAACTTGCCGATGTCGAGATAGACCCAGCGCACGTCGTCGTTCTCGCTCTTCTTGGAGACGAGCACGACCTCCGCCTCGATGATGCCGGCATTGCCGACCATGCCGCGGCCGGGCTCGATGATCGTCTCCGGGATGCGGTTGCCGAAGTGCCGGCGGAGCGCGCGGAAGATCGCCGAGCCGTAGGTCTTAACCGTCGGCACGTTCTTGAGATACTTGGTCGGGAAGCCGCCGCCGAGATTGACCATGCTCAGCGACAGGCCGCGCTCGCCGCACTCGCGGAACACGGCCGCCGCCGAGGCGAGCGCCCGGTCCCAGGCATGCGGGTTGCGCTGCTGGGAGCCCACGTGGAACGACACCCCATAGGCCTCGAGGCCGAGGCGATGGGCGTGCTCCAGCACGTCGGCCGCCATGGCCGGCTCGCAGCCGAATTTGCGCGACAGCGGCCATTCCGCCCCGACGCAGTCGGAGAGGATGCGGCAGAAGACCCGCGAGCCGGGGGCGGCGCGCGCGATCTTCTCCACCTCGGCGGCGCAGTCGACGGCGTAGAGCCGCACGCCGAGTGCATAGGCGCGCGCGACGTCGCGCTCCTTCTTGATGGTGTTGCCGAAGGAGATGCGGTCCGCCTTGGCGCCGGCCGCGAGCACCATCTCGATCTCGGCGACCGAGGCGGTGTCGAAGCTCGAGCCGAGCCCGGCGAGGAGCGTGAGCACCTCGGGCGCCGGGTTCGCCTTCACGGCGTAGAACACCTTGGTGTCCGGCAGCGACTTGGCGAAGGCCAGGTAGTTTTCGCGGACGACGTCGAGGTCGACGACGAGGCATGGCCCCTCGTCGACCCGCTTACGCAGGAACTCGCGGATGCGCGCAGTCATGGCGCTCTCCCCACACAGCTCAGGGGGCGGCGAACCGCCCGGTGATGCGGGTTTTGAGTTCGTCGCTGGCGCGCGATGGGGACGCGATGGCGACGTGGGCTCTCGACCCGCTGTGCTGCCTTGGATTGGAAAGGGGAGGCCCCGATCCGCACGGCCGGCAATGATGAACAAGCCTCTTCGGTAGCCCGAGCCGACTGGTGGAAGGCCGGCAGAGACCAAAAAAGCCCGGTCCGTCGTTGCTTTAAGCCGCGTCCCCCGTGGAGAGCGGGGTGCGCCGGTTTCGCCTCCGGCTGCCGGTCAAGTGGTTTCGGAGCTCAGACGATCGCAGCTCTCGTACGGTGCGTACTCTGCGATCTCGCTCCGGGCGGCTGTCCGGCCTCTTGTCCGGATGCCCACCGACCGACACACGGCCACAGGCACGTGCGAAATTGGGCAATTCCGCACATAAGCGAAATGCAACCGCATTACAAGAATTTTTTTCGAAAAGTCCCCGTCGACGAACGTCGACGCGAATTTCTTAAGAGAGCGTGAACGCGCGCACGCCGCGGAAGAGCGCGTGAGCGCTCAGCCGCGCGTCGTGAACGGCTCGACGCGCCGTGCGCTGCGGATGAAGGCGACCATCACGGCGATGCCGGCGATGAAGAAGATGCCCTGCATGATGTGCGCCCCGTACTCGCCCAGCTCGAGCTGCGTGGCGACCGCCCAGCCGCCGGCAAAGGCCGCGCCGAACACCTCGGCGCCGATCAGGATCGCCGCGCTGAAGACCGTCAGCACGTTCTGCCACGCAATCCTGCGGTCGCCGGTGAGGGTGGGTTGGCTCATGCAAGGTGTCCTTTGGCCCTGTTGGTGGCGCACTCTTGCCGCAATCGGGCGGCGGGATCAAGGCGGCCAGCCGTGACCCGCTGACGCGTGGACGTAAGGACGTTCACGGCACGCACAAGGGGCGCTTCACGTCCGTCGTCTCATGCCGGGATAAGGGCGTTCACGGAAAAGCGCGTTTACGCGCGTCTTCGACGCGCTATGGACGGACGTAAACGCCCTAACGCTTCACGCAGGAAGGAACCGCGCGAACTGCTCCTCGACCGTGCGGTTGAGGTAGCGGCGGTAGGCCTCGTAGCAGGGATGGCCTGAGGGGATTCGCCCGAACTCCACATTGCTGAGCCCTTCCAGGGAGACATAGGCGATCGCGGCCGAAACCGGCACCAGCTGATTGCCGCGGCCCAGCTGCAGCGTGGTCATGATGCCGAACATCTCGCCGTAGGTCGGGCGCGACACGATGACCAGCCGGTATTGACCCTGCCGGTTGGTGACCAGGTAAACGTAGCCGGACTCGTGCGGCACCGACACCGTTCCCTGCTGAGCGAAGTCGGCATCGAGCCGCTCCGATTCGCGGAAGATCAGGCTCGAGGTCGAGGCGTCCCAGCAGATTTCCGTGCGGTAGGCGTAGATCGCGTCGGGGTCGCCGAACGAGGGCCGCAGCGTGAGGTAGGTGTCCTCGATGAACGACACGGCCGGCCGCGAGTAGAAACCGAGCTCCCCCGGGGCAAGGCTGACCGGCGGCGCGACGGTGCGGGCGCCGTCCGTGTTCGCCTTGCGCAGCGGCACGCCGAGGGCCTCTTCCAGCCGTATCGTAGTAGCGAGCGTGAACGGCCGGCGTCCGGAGAGCGCCTTCTCCAGGGTGGAGATGCTGATCTTGGCCAGGTCGGCGAGTTGCTGGCGGGAAATGCGGCGCCGGGCGAGCGCCTCGCGGACCAGCGCCGCGACCGCCCGACTCTGCTCATCGGAAAGCTGCTTCTCGGAATTGGCCGGCATTATCAGCCCAGTCGTCGGCGCATCCATCCGCACAATCCCTCACATATCCGCACCAAGCAGCATTCGGCAAGGCGCACCCTGACCGGTCGTTGCCGAACAATCTCGAAGATGACGCTCGCTGTCCGGGAGGCGATGGGAGCAATGATGCATGCAGGCAGTGGCCACCCCGCAGGGAGCGACAGGCATGAGCACACGAGGGCAGTCCATCGCGGCAGGTATCCAAAAACTCACCGGCCTGCCGCCCCTCCCGACACGGCGGACGGCAACCGGATCGGCCCCACTTGTCCTTGGTAATCTCGTTGCAATTGCGGCATGCCTTACCGCCGTTCTTGCCGCCTCTCTTGCTGCGGCGCCGCGCGCGGCCGCCGAAGGGGCGGCCGGTAAATCGGTATCCGTGCCGGCCTTCGTGACGCCCGGGCAGGTGCGTGCTGGGTCTCTGCTGCTCAAGAGTGAGAATGACCGCTACGTCGAGGCGCCCCTGGTGGCGACCGACGTCGATGTCGTGGTGTCCGGGCCGACCGCCCGCGCCCGCGTCAGCCAGATCTTCCACAATCCGACCGACGGCTGGGTCGAGGCGCTCTACGTCTATCCGCTGCCCGAGGGTGGCGCGGTCGATACCCTGAAGATGGTGATCGGCGACCGCATCATCATTGGCGACATCGACGAGCGGAAGAAGGCCCGCGAGGTCTACGAGCAGGCGAAGTCTGCCGGGCAGAAGGCGAGCCTGATCGAGCAGGAGCGGCCGAACATCTTCACCAATTCGGTTGCCAATATCGGGCCGCGCGAGACCGTGGTGGTGCAGATCGAATACCAGGAGCCGGTGCGGCAATCCGGCAACGAATTCTCCCTGCGGGTGCCCCTGGTGGTGGCGCCGCGCTACATGCCGCCGCCGATCCTGCAGACGGTCGACCTGCGCGCCGACGGGCAGGGCTGGGGGCGCACCAGCGACCCCGTGCCCGACCGCGACCGCATCTCGCCGCCGGTGCTCGATCCGCGCTGGAACATCCCGGTCAATCCGGTCGCCGTCACCGTGCGGCTCACCGCCGGCTTCCCGCTCGCCGAGGTGAAGAGCTATCACCATGCCGTCACCACGGAGCTCACCAAGGCCGGGACCAGCGTCGTCAAGCTCGCCGACGGGGCGGTGCCGGCGGATCGCGACTTCGAGCTCACCTGGAAACCGCAGGAGAGCGCCAAGCCCTCGGTCGGCCTGTTCCGCGAGCGCGTCGGCGACGCCGAGTACCTGCTCGCCTTCGTGACGCCGCCCGTGATCGCTGCGGCGAGCGAGAAGCGCCGCCCGCGCGAGATCGTGTTCGTCATCGACAATTCCGGCTCCATGGGCGGCACCTCGATCGTGCAAGCCAAGGCGAGCCTCCTCTACGCGCTCGGACGCCTCGACCCGGCCGACCGCTTCAACGTCATCCGCTTCGACAACACCATGGACGTGCTCTTCCCCGACACGGTCGCGGCCGACGCCGAGCACGTCGCCCAGGCGAAGTCGTTCGTGTCCGAGTTGCAGGCGCGCGGCGGCACCGAGATGGTGCCGCCGATGCGGGCTGCGCTGACCGACCGCCGCGGCAACGATACCGACTATGTCCGCCAAGTGATCTTCCTGACCGACGGCGAGATCGGCAACGAGCAGCAATTGTTCGAGACCATCGGCGCCATGCGCGGGCGCTCGCGCATCTTCATGGTCGGCATCGGCTCCGCGCCCAACTCGTTCCTGATGACGCGGGCGGCCGAACTCGGGCGCGGCACCTTCACCCATATCGGCTCGGCGGATCAGGTCGAGGAGCGCATGCGCGCCCTGTTCGGCAAGCTCGAAAGCCCGGCGGTGACCAACCTGACCGCGACGTTCTCGGGCGCCCGTTCTGATGCGACGCCGGCCGTGCTGCCCGACCTCTATCGCGGCGAGCCGCTGGCGCTCGCGGCCAAGATGGGCGCGCTCACCGGCACGCTCGAGGTCAAGGGCATGATCGGCGACCAGCCCTGGATCGTCACCCTGCCGGTCTCCGACGCGCGCCTGGGCAGCGGGCTGTCGAAGCTCTGGGCGCGGCGCAAGATCACGGACGCCGAAGTCGCGCGCACGCTCCGCCAGATCGTGCCTGACGAAGCCGACAAGCGCATTCTCGCGCTCGCGCTCGAGCATCATCTGGTGACCCGCCTGACCAGTCTGGTCGCAGTCGACCGGACCCCCAGCCGGCCGGATGGCGCGCCCCTCACACGCGCCGAGATACCCCTTAATCTCCCGGTCGGCTGGGACTTCGACAACGTGTTCGGCGGCGAGCGTGCACCGGCGCAGGTGCCGGCGGAGCGTCGCGCCGAAACCGACCGCACGGGCGACGTGGAGCTCGCGGCCTATGCCGTGGTGTCGCGTTCGCCGAAGCCGGTCGCACCGAGGTCGGTCCTGCCGGGTCCGCAGAACAGCGTGCTGCTGCCGAAGACCGCGACCGACGCGGAGCTGCGGCTGTGGTTCGGCCTGCTGCTCTGCCTCGCGAGCCTGGTCGTGCTGATGATCGTGCGCCGCCGGCGCAGCACACTGGAGGTTTCGTCTTAAGTGAACACGAGGGAGGGGCTCCTACGTCGCCCCCGACACCCGCGACCCCTCCCAGCGCGCACGCGGCTAGCGCCCCCGGCCGCGTGCGCGCCCCCCGCTCCCGAGGGCGAACGCGCAGGATCGATTGACTCATGCTGACGTTGGCGACATGGCATCTGCGGCGGCTCGGCATCGCGATCCCGCTCGCGCTCGTGCTGATGCTCGCTGGCGGCGTGCTGGTCACCCAGGCCGTGTGGATCCACGCCAAGGCGATGCTCGCACAGGTCCTGCTCGAGCGCGCGTTCGGCGAGACGCTAGAGACCGGCCACGACGTCAAGCCGTGGTCATGGGCCGACACCTGGCCGGTTGCGCGCGTCTCGGTGCCACGGCTCGGCCATAGCGCGATCGTGCTGGCAGGATCGAGCGGCCAGGCGCTCGCCTTCGGACCCGGCCAGGTCGAGCGCACGCCCGAGGCCGGCGACCCCGGCACCGCGGTCTATTCCGCCCATCGCGACACCCACTTTGCTTTTCTCGGGGACGTGGTGCTCGGGGACGACATCCGCGTCACCCGGCGCGATGGCCGCAACGTGCGCTTCCGCGTCACCGGCACCGCTGTCGTGCGCTGGAATGCCTCCGGTATCGACCCGTCGTCGGACGGGCGCCGCCTGGCGCTGGTCACCTGCTGGCCGCTCGATGCGACCTTGCCGGGATCGCTGCGCTACGTCGTCTACGCCGACATGGTGGAGGAGACCGCGGCGACGCGGTGACGGCTTGTCGCGGACGTTCCGACTTGCCGCGGACTATGCCGCGTCGCGGCTCGCCTTGGCGGCGAGCAGGCCGGACTCGACGAGCGCCGCGCGGATGCGATCGATCTCGGCGCGCGAGAGCTTGACGAGCGGCGGGCGTACCACGGCGCGCGGCAGCCGGCCGAGCAGCACCAGCGCCTCCTTCATGCGGTTGTGCATGTCGGCCCAGGGATCGGCATAGAACACCCGTGCCAGCGGATAGATGCGATCGTTGAGGCGCTTCGCCTCGGCCAGGTCGTTGCCCTGCACCGCGCGGAACAGCTCGGCCTGCAGGTCGGCGATCACGCTGCCGGAGCCGGAGAGCAGTCCGTTGCAGCCGAGCACCA
>Ga0126382_10000359_pt1 | contig 17554 bp, 19 predicted proteins | sample PanSoiMetPlot_30_FD_92548 | JGI IMG/M metagenome (GOLD analysis project Ga0126382, IMG submission 92548) | Tropical forest soil microbial communities from Panama - MetaG Plot_30 | ecosystem: Environmental > Terrestrial > Soil > Tropical forest > Bulk soil | place: Panama | collected 2016-02-17
ACCGCCAATGTCTGCGATGTTTCTTGCAGCATGGGTTTACCCGTGTCCCGAGCCTGCCCATGACCAAATTGAATATCGACTACACGAGTTTCGATGAATACATGAAAAGAGCTCTTAGCAGTGGAGCACGGACTAAACTGCGCAAGAAATTACGGACTGCGGAGCACAACGCTCCAATTGAGATGAGCGTGATTGACGATATTACTCCCATCGTCGAACAACTTTATCCTCTGTACATTCAGGTTTTCGCGCGATCGAAGCTACATTTTGAAAAATTGACAAAAGAGTATTTTTGCAGGCTCGGGCAGGTCATGCCCGACAAGGTTCGTTTCTTTATTTGGCGCCAGAACGCAAGATTCGTCGCGTTCGTTCTTTGTATGGTCGACGGCGATAGTATCTATGCGGAATATATTGGTCTCGACTATTCAATCGCGCTCGATCTCCACCTTTATCATTATGCTGTTCGAGACATAATTACGTGGGCAATCGCACATGGTTACAAGTGGTTTCGTAGCAGTGGGCTCAATTACGATCCAAAATTGCACCTGCGACACGTGCTGGACCCCATCGACCTTTATGTTCGACATACATCAAAAATAAAAAATATCCCTTTGAAGCTGGTACTGCCGCTGATTGAGCCGACGCGTTATGACAAGACGTTACGGCAATTTCCAAATTACAGAGAACTTTGGGAATAACAGAAATCTGGGAGGCCCCAGATGACGAGCACGCTGCACGACGTCGTCGCTGTTACCTCCCTCGCGCTCGAAGCTTGTATCGCACGCGGTCCCGGGGTGTCAGTGATCTGTAATCAGGCGTTCGATCTTGGTGCTGCGCTTGAGATAGCCGCCGCGCACGACGCTTCTGGCATCATCAGCTTTGGAATCGCTGGCGGACTGGCTCCCTATCTTCTTCCGGGAGATTGGGTCGTAGCCTCTGCAGTGAGAAGCGGCAGCAAAGTCATTGCGACCGACCGCTTGTGGACGCAAAAACTTCTTGAGATGCTTCCGAGGGCGGTTTACGCGCAACTCACCGGCGCGGAGCGAGTCATATCGACCCCAGGGGAAAAGGCCCAGCTTTACAATGAAACGGGAGCTGCAGCTGTCGACATGGAATCGCACATTGCGGCGGAGGTCGCGACCGCGCATCGCGTTCCATTTGCCGCTTGCCGTGTCATCATCGACTCAGCCTATACAGTGCTTCCGCCCGCCGCGATGCTTGGAGTGAGGTCGGACGGCACGCCCGATTTTGGCGCGGTGATTCGATCTGTGCTGAAAATGCCGAGGCAGCTGCCCGATCTAATTCGCACCGCGTTTGACGCTTGCATTGCCCAGCGGGCTTTGAGCGGGGGACGCAAACGGTTAGGCGTAGCACTGGGTTTTCCGTTTAACGAGCTTGATTCACATCATAGCGAAGTAACGCTATATCTTTGATGATCCTATGCGGCTCCTGAGGTCCGCTTTGGCCCTTAGCGGACATTCCAAAATGGCGGATGTCTGCTTTCGGCGGTAAAGCGGACATCGCAACTAGCGGAGGCAATGTCTGCTAGTGACCGAAAGCGGACAGATGTGCTTAGACCGCGACCTGAACCACCGCTGGTCTTCACGGGTTCACAAAGTAATCCGCTCAGTCGGGATGCGACCAGGAATCAATTCTCGCAATATTGGCAAAGATGCGCTCGGCGCCCATCACTAAGGGATCAGGAGCGGTGACGTGTTCGCGCACTCAGGTGAGCCAGTGACGCAGCGAACGATTGTCAACTGTGATGTCTTCGCCGGCATGCTAACGCTCGATTCTATCTCGGGATCTCGGGACGCATGTAGCAGCGGATGGCAATCGCGCGCACTCTCGCATGCGATCCTTCAGAACATCTGTTTAGGTTGGAACCTTTAGCCCATTGGAACGATAATGTTTTCCTGCGAATTGTCATGCAGCTCAAAACTACTGGAGGATGCGCATGACAAAAGCTCTTCAAAAAATTGGGCTCGCAGCGATCACTGCTGTTGGGCTTGCTGTCGGGACCGCTGGCGTTGCGAACGCCGACTGGGACAATGGTTGGCATCGTGGTTGGCACCGGGGCTGGCATCACGGATGGCGTAGTCACTATGCCTACGGCGGTGATTGTTTTGTTCGCCGTACAGTTCACATAAATCGTTGGGGTGAGCGAATAGTGCGGAGCGTCCGGGTCTGCCGTTAGTTACTTGAGCAACGCAAGCTGCACTCGGGTCTCGGGAGGATGACCTCGTCCGAGAACCGAGTGCTTTTTTTGTCGGTTCTGTCGGCCGCTATGTAACTTTCCATGGTAGCTAAGCAGGCACCCTCAGAAGTCCCTTGGACAAGGCGCGGCTGATAGATAGTCGGCAAGTTTGTCGATGTCCGCTTTACCCTCAATAGCGGACATTCACTCACACGGGGGGATGTACGCTAAGGGACAGAATGAATTTGCCGGTTCGCTCCATTAGATCGTCCGCCTGGGCGGCAAATTAATTCATTGGCCATGGACAAAATGTGTTTGTGGGGTTTCTGCGCGCTGCGCAAGCAAGTTGCCGATCAATGAAGACAAGATGCCCGGGAGTTCGTTCTGCTGAAACGGGACCGGCCGGCACAGACCCATTGTTACGAGGCCGAGCCGCGCCATGCGTTGCGCGGCATACATGGATTCGGCGGCATTTGCCGCCAAGTGTTCGACAACAGCACCTCCTATGTGTTGGGTTAGCGTAATCCCCGCAATGTCCACAACCCCGAGTTTTCCGGCTTCGACTAGGAGCCGCCGCAAAAGATGGGTCGTGGCGAATACGGTCGGCCGGTGGCCGTAGCAGGCGGCAAGCTCGCGCACCATGCGAACGCTGCATGCAATAAAGAACAGGACATCGATAACCGTAGCCGGGCTGATGGCGGTTATGCCGAAGGCGCGGGCGCTCGCCCGACGCACGATCGCCTCCGCGCGCCTGTCGAGCGGAGTCATGACCGTCTCCGATAACAGATCGATTTGTTGTGCGGGTGAATGATGGCGCTGCACCTTGCGCTGAAACGCCTCAATTGCGGCCGTGCTCTCTCGATCTTTGGGGATCTCCGCAATCACGTCACGGATCGCCTCGTGCACGTCTGAGGTATGCATATTCTCTCTTTGTAAGGCTAACCGGTGCTGGTTGGTTTCAACATTCTTTAGGGCTAGGTAGCTCCTCGCCTCGTGCATAATCATCGCACCAATAGCAGAAATGCCGACCACCACCACTGCCGCTGCCACCCAGCCGAGCCACGTGCTGAAATTGAGTGCTGATGCGATCCAGAGATATAGATCAACGCCGAGCCACCCGCAGAAGGCAACGGTTAGGCCCGCCAAAGCGAGCTTCATTGAGAAGCTGTAGTGGTGGCTGCTCGATTTGACTATGGGCTGAAGTTCGGCTGGGGGTGCTGGAATGATACGACCGGTTTGCGCGGTCGCGATTATGCGGGGCGCCAATGGCTCGCCGATACCCGCGCTTGGTTTCTGGGGGGTCTCCATTACGACGACCTGCGGACGTAGATTGTGGTCAGATCCGATTCTGTGGTTTTGGTTGCTCACCGCAACTGATCTCCGATTAGATATTCGAGCGCGAGATCGAGATTGATGTGCGCAATGCCGTCGATCGGTGACACGTCAATGACCGGAGGCTCGAATACCGGAATATTAAGAAACGGCTTGCCCCAAGCTTCCGGCCGGGGCGGACGCGCCGGCACGTTGCCAACAAAAAATTTCGCTCTGGTGTCACTGCCGACCGGTTTGCCGACAACAACCTGGACCGCGTGCCCATCTATCTCTTGGGTGTCCTCTTCTGTCGAAATGACTGACGCGAGCGCTGCTACATCAAACATGGCATTTCTGCTGCTGACATCAAGTGCGGGGAGTGCGACCATGTTGCGCAGCAGCGCGGCAAGATGGTCGCGTTGCACCTCCGGGACATGATCTGCCTTCGTGGCGGCGAAGAGAACCTTTTCGATACGCGCACTTTGCAGCAACCGCGAAATAATTCCACTATGCCCATAGCGAAAGCTTTCCAGGATGGCGTCGATTGCGTGCCGTGTGTCCTCGAATACCTCGCGGCCGGCCAAGAGAGCACCAAGGACGTCTACAAGCACCACTTGTCGTGAATAGTTGCGGAAATACTGACTGTAAAACGGCATGATGACTTCGGTCTTATACGATTCAAAGCGTCGTTCCATTACAGCGGCCAGTGTGCCGTCGGTGCTGCGCTGGAGACTGTCTGGGATTTCGAGCGGGGCGAACCACATGTAGGAGTTTTTCCCGAGCGAACCGGGATCGAGGAAGCGGCCGGGCTGCAAAAAGTTGAGCCCGTCCTGATCGCGTGCCGCCCGCAGGTGCTGTCGATAGAGTTCATGCGCTCGCCTGGCATCTTCCTCGCTCGCCAAAGCGTCATGGCGATGATCGGATAGAAAGGCGATCAAATCACGCGCAGTGCTGGCGCGCATTCCGCGACGACAGAGCTGCAACGTTGCGCGTGACCAATCGGCATAGCTTTGGCTCAGCAGGGGCAGATCAAGGAGCCATTCGCCGGGATAATCAATTATTTTGAGTTTTAAAGTTGCGGGACCGCTGCCGATCCAGCGAAGTAGGACACCGAGCGCGCCGGCAGGAACGAAAAGGATGTCAATCTCGATTTCGCTGATGTCGGTGGTACGGGCTGGCCAGTTCGCGGGGCTGGCCGCCATGTGCTCGATATTTCGCCTATAAGGAAATCGCGATGGCCCATTGCTCTTGTTGCTGGCCAGCCTAGCTGCAACCAGCCGGCCGTCTCCGACTGCTTTCAAAAACGGCATGCGATAAGGTTGGTGCAGCGCACTGAGCAGGTTATGTACCAGGCTGGTGATAAACACTGTCTTGCCGGCGCGGCTCAAACCGGTGACTGCGAGACTGATGGTTGAGCCTTTGGCGAGTGCGGCAAGATCGAACACTCCTGAGAGCCACTCCGAAAAATCCTTCCCGGCGCGATCGAACATTGACTTACCGAAAATTCCTTTCGCCATCGGTGTGATGTCACCCTTGGGCGGTCTTTCATTGCGTTGACTGCTACTAAAATACGCGCAAATCTAGGCGAACGGGTTTACCCAACCGATCGGCCATCAAACAGAGATCAGAGCGACCGCTCTGGATCCAAACGATTGGGGTGCTGCCCCGCCGGCAGCATTAGAGTGATCCTTGGCCAATGGGATAGCAGTTGGGCTGGGGTCGGCTAACGTAAGGGGCTCACGACAGTAGAACGCTCAGCGTTCGCAGCACACCGCTGTCGCAGTCAAGCTCGCTGACGATCTGGCAACCAATTTGATGCGTGCCGGTCCAGATCATTTCGAGCGCTACGTAGAGCACAATCACAAGTCCGATCCATGTGATCCAGTGATAACGCGCGAGCAACTTCGCAATGTAAGCCGAGAGCAGCGCCATGAAGCCAACCGCCACTGTCAAACCGACGGCCAGCACCCAGATCTGACCCTTCGCCGCGCCAGCGACAGCAAGTACATTGTCGAGCGACATCGACACGTCAGCTACAATGATTTGCACGAACGCGGCGCGGAAGGTCATGCCCTGTGCTCGCGACAGTGATTCACCCGGCACGCTGCCGGCGAAAGCGGGCTTTGGTGCGGGCAAGCTAATCTCGCGGTACATCTTCCAACACACCCACAACAGCAGGATGCCGCCGGCGAGCGTCAGCCCGACAATTGTGAGGAGCTGCGTCGCCATAGCGGCAAACAGGATTCGCAACACCACCGCGCCGACGACGCCCCAGAGGATGACGCGAGCGCGCAGCGCCGGATGGACTTGCGATGCCGCCATACCCACGACGATGGCATTGTCGCCAGCCAAAACGAGGTCAATGATAATGATCTGTGAGAGTGAGACGAGCTGCTGAGCAAGTTCCACGCGATCCTCGAAAAGGCGTCTTGGGCTACTAGGAAAAATTAATGCCGATCGACGGACAACCCTAGTTGTGGGGGTCCGTGTCGACGACGAGACGGACCAAGTCTGCAGGCTCCACCATCGTGGTGGCCATTACACCGAACAGGGTGAGCAGGCCGGCAGCGTCCCAGTAGGTGAATTGTCGTGACGGAACTGGGCTCCGCCAAGCAAACAGCGCGACCGCCGCCGCCAATACAAATACGAACGTGACAGTCGCGGGCAGCAGAACCTCGTGCGGCAGCGAATGATGTATGATCGCGGCGAACACGACCGCCGTGATCATTGAAGCCACAAACAAAATGAACGGGCCGGTTGCGACCTTTTGCCGAGCGAATGTTTCGATCGGATTGATGGTCGTCATTGTGCGTTCCTTTCCGCCCCGGCTGCGACACCGTTGAGCCTCTACCTTTGCCTTGAATTGTGATAAAAAGCGTCAAGTAAATATATATCAATAATGGACTAGTTTAGTAATCATGAAACAGCACAAAACGCAAGTAGTTTCCAGTGGTGCCATGCAAATCGCACAGGCGGATCAACGGGCAAAACAATTGAGAAAACAAGCAGGTGCGTGGCTGAAAGAGCTACGCGCACGGGCTGGTTTGTCGCAGATTCAACTCGCCGAGGCCTTGGGGTTTAAGTACTACACGTTCATTTCCCAAGTGGAAAATGGCTTCGGCCGGGTCCCAACCGAAAGCTTGGAGGGGTGGGCGCGTGCACTCGGCATCGACCCGTCGTCGTTCACGCGGAAGCTTCTGTCTTTCTACGACCCCGAACTGCACCGGCTCCTTTTCGAGGTGAAGCGATGAATGTGGTGAAGTTCCCTCACGTGCCGCAAGCCTCTCAAGGCTGGCAACCAGTCGAACTCCAGCAGTTCCTGTCGATGTCCTCCAACGTAATCGCGACGGGGGAAGCGAGCAGTTGGGACGTTGGGGTCACCGAGCGCGGCGACCCGCAGTTTTTTCTGGTTGGCCCGCCGCCGGACTGTGATTGCATCCTCAGTATCTCGCGTTTGGGCCGGCTGTTTGTGATCGAAGATGGCGCCGGTCGTGTATTGGTCGAGAGTAACGATCCCATGCTCCTGGCCGAGCAGGCCGTCGTGGCGTTGCGCCGCCGCAAGGTGGCCATTGTCGCGCGCGTCGCGCTGGCATGGGGCGCGGTACGCGAGTTCTTTGAGGAGAAGACGGACGCTATGCTGGGCGAGCCGATCGAACTTCTAACCCATATTGCCCCACAATTCGCCCCATTGGCCTGATCAGGATGCCTGACTGCGCGCGAATGCAGGCTTCACGCTGGCGCACCCCTGCGTCGTAGGCTTTACTCTCATTTAGCTTCAACATCGCGAAATTGGCTCGCACGTCCGTGACACTCGGGACATCACTTGATGGTCCTTATCTAAGCGAAGAGCATCTATAGCATCCGGGGCAGATCTGGATATCGCGCGGCGCGTTGGTCGTTGAAGCTGCGAGTGCGGGGCGACAATCGGTCTCCGACAGCATAACACTTTGCTTTTCGGCTAACTCTGTCACTACCCATGCATAAAACGGGTCAGCGGTGCTGTCGGATCCAGAGATTTGCAGCGAAGGACCTACAAAGCGTCGGAAACTAAAAACGACGGTCCCTTGCACTCAGGAGTATTGGATAACAATATGTGATCTGGTGCCAACCCAGGCGGTGTAAGCTGCGTCGTTGTGTTTCGCGAAGGCCCTGCAATCGAGGGGTAACGCGCCTATGGCGGACAGTAGCGATGCGCGATTTTCCGCCCGAAAACGTTCAAGGAGAACAGAAATGGACACCCGCAAGCGCCGTCGCGGCCTTTCGCGCCGCGATGTGATCAGGACCGCGACCGCCGCAGGCGTTGCGGCGAGCGTAGGCCCGTTTTTCCACGTCAATCCGGCCAGTGCGGCCAAGGCGCTGAAAATCCTGCAATGGAGCCACTTCGTCCCGGCATACGACAAGTGGTTCAACAATGAATACACGAAGGAGTGGGGCAAAAACAACGATACCGAGGTGATCGTCGACAACATCAATCTCGGTCTCATTCCTTCGCGCGCCGCTGCCGAAGTGTCGGCGCAAAAAGGTCATGACCTCGTAATGTTCCTTGCACCACCATCGGTGTTTGAGGAGCAGGTCGTGGATATGAAGAACGTCTATGCCGAGTGCGAAAAGCGGCATGGCAAGCCGGTGGATCTCGCGGTGAAGAGTACCTACAATCCGAGGACCAAGAAATATTTTGCATTCTCGGACAGCTATGTACCCGATCCGATCAACTACCGCACCGACTTGTGGGGCGAGATTGGGATGAAGCCCGACTCGTGGGAGGAGATTTTGGTCGGTGGTAAGAAGATCAAGGAGAAGACCGGCATCCCAGTCGGCGTCGGCCTGTCCGCCGAACTCGACACGGCCATGGCCATGCGCGCGATCATGTATTCGTTCGGGGCCCATGAACAGGACGTCAACGGCAATCTCACTATCAACTCGCCGCAAACGCTTGAGGCGATCAAGTTTGTGGCTTCGCTGTTTAAGGAGACCGAGACGCCAGAAGTGCTTGCCTGGGACCCATCATCCAACAATCGGCAGATGCTCGCAGGCAGGTCCTCACTGGTGCTCAATGCAATTTCGATCACCCGTGCCGGCGAGAACGATAAACTTCCGATCCATGAGAAGATCGGGCTCGCCAAGGCGGCCAAGGGGCCAGTTCGACGCATCGGACTCGAACACGTGATGGACTGCTACGTGGTCTGGAAATTTGCTGAAAACATCGATGGTGCCCAGAAGTTCTTGGTCGACTATATCGACAACTTCAAGAAGGGATTCTTAGCCAGCGAGTTCTACAATTTTCCGTCGTTCCCAGGCACGATTCCCGACATCACACAGATCATCTCCAATGATCCGAAGGGGGTGCCGCATAACAAGTATGCGGTGCTGTCCGACGTCCTCGATTGGGCGACCAATGTCGGCTATCCAGGGTACTCAAGTGCGGCTGTTGATGAGACTTTCAACACTTGGGTTATCAACACGATGTTTGCGGAGGCCGCAACTGGCGCCGAGACGCCCGAGAACGCGCTCAATCGCGCTGAGGCGAAAATGAAAGCGATCTGGGCGAAGTGGAAGGAACGGAATTTGATCTAATCTTCTCCAAGCTCCATTAGGGCGGGGACCTGTAAAATCAGGCCCCCGCCAAAGCAGTTATTATCCAGATTATGTCTTCCCGACCGAAATTGACTTAACGCATCCGGACAGTCGAGCGCGAACGCATGGCTACGGTCGAAGCCAGAAATCTCACTAAGCTCTTCGACCAAGTGCACGCGGTTGATGGGATCAACTTACTCGCCCAAGAAGGTGAATTTCTGGTCCTGTTGGGCCCCTCGGGCTGCGGTAAGACGACATTGATGCGCCTGATTGCCGGACTCGAGCGGCCGACCAAAGGTGACATCGCAATCGATGGCAAGGTGGTCACGGACTTGCCGCCGCGCGCACGCAATATAGCAATGGTGTTCCAAAGCTATGCCCTCTACCCCCACCTCACTGTAGAAAGGAACATCTCGTTCCCGCTGCGTGCAGTCGGCATGCCCAAGGGTCAGATCCGCGAAAAGGTGGAATGGGCGGCGCAAATGTTCGGCATTGAGCGCTTTCTCGACCGCAAGCCGCGACAGCTTTCTGGCGGCGAGCGCCAGCGCGTCGCGCTTGCACGCGCAGTCGTGCGCGAGCCGGTTGTGTTTCTGCTGGACGAGCCGCTTTCGAATCTCGATGCCAAGCTGCGTAATTCTGCGCGCGACGAGCTGAAACAATTCCAGCGGAGCCTCGGCACGACAACAATCTACGTCACCCACGACCAGGCCGAGGCGATGGGCCTCGGCGACCGCATTGCTGTGCTCAATCAGGGCAAAGTTATTCAAATCGGAACGCCACAGGAAATCTACGGCAGTCCGATGGACACCTTTGTTGCTACCTTCATCGGCTCGCCACCGATGAACCTAATCGAGGACGGCGGGACTTGGCTTGGCTTTCGTCCCGAGGCCTTGCTGCCCAAGGAGGTCGAGCCCGATGGCGACAACATGAATTTTCGCTTGCGCATTACTCGCATCGAATATCTTGGGGCGGATCGGCTTGTTTATGGCGTGATAGAGGGCCGTACACCGGAGGCGCATGTCATTTCCAAGATACCGACCAATATCCGCACCGAGCTCGCGGCCGGTCAAGGCTACGACTTCGTTTTGCGCAAGCAGGACATTCAGCGCTTCGACCGCCATAGCAGCCTCCGCCTGAACGGAGGCGCGACTTGATCTACACCTACACGACGGCGCCGAACCGAGCGGAGGCCGGGTTGCTCGCCCGGTTTGCCGACAACGAGCGCTGGTTGTCGCGCGTCATGCTCGCGCCCGCGATCCTTTACATCGTCCTCCTCGTTGGCTTTCCGTTCCTGCTCTCGCTCTTTTACAGCCTCTCCAGTGTGACTGTCGCCAGCCGCGAGATACACTTCGTCGGTCTGGAGAATTTCCGTCGCATCGTCGAGAGTGGAACCTTCTGGCTATCGCTCAAGAACACGATCTTGATCACTGTCATCTCGCAATTCTTCGTCATCGTGTTCGCCAACATCCTGGCCATGGCGCTGCTCGTCGATTTCCGCGTCAAGTGGTTTGTCCGGTTCCTCATCCTGCTGCCATGGGTGGCTCCGATCTCGCTCGGCAGCATTGGCTGGCTCTGGATTTTTGATTCGATCTACTCGATCATCAACTGGACTGTGCGCGTGATCGGCCTATTCGGTCCGAATTTCTGGCCGATCTGGCTCGGTCAGCCAGACCTGGCCATAGCCTCGATCATCATTGTCAACGTGTGGCGCATCGTGCCGCTCGCGACTGTCATCGTCCTCGCCGGCCTGACTTCGATCCCGAAGGACATCCACGATGCCGCCGCCGTAGACGGCGCGGGGTTCTGGCGCCGCCATTTCCAGATCACGGCCCCGCTTATTATGCCGATCACGCTGGTGGCGCTGTTGTTCGGTATCATCTTCACGTTCACCGACCTGATCGTGGTCTTCGTGCTCACCCGTGGCGGCCCCTACGATCAGACTCAGGTCATTGCGAGCTGGGCCTATTTCACGGGCATTCAAGGCGGCGACCTCGCCGGCGGCGCTGCCATCTCGCTGTTCCTTTTCCCTGTGCTGGCGGCGGTGGCGGTGCTGTTCCTGTGGTTCGCACGGCGCGCGGAGGTGACCTGACATGAATCCGGTACTCGCACGCGCACGCATGGTGGGGACCAGGGCCGGTCATGCCGCCATTCTCGTGTTTTTCGTCACGTTTTTGGCATTCCCCTTCTATTGGATGTTACTCACCACGTTCAAAACCACCCAGGATCTCCACAGCACCACCAACAATCCCTATCTCTTCAACGATCCGCCGACGCTTCATCATCTGCGGGTGCTATTCAATGACACCCAATTCCTGCAATGGCTGCTCAATACCGGTTTCGTGGGTGCGGCTGTTGTGATCATTACCTTGATGCTCACAGTGCCCGCGGGCTATGCGCTCGCGCGCATGACCGGGGCCTGGGAACAGACGCTCGGTATCGGCATCTTCCTCACCTATCTCGTGCCGCCGACGATCCTGTTTATCCCGTTCGCGCGCATCATCGCCGTGCTCGGCCTCCAGGATTCTCTGTGGTCTTTGGTACTGGTTTATCCGAGCTTTACCGTGCCGTTCTGCACGTGGCTCTTGATGGGCTTCTTTAAAGCGATTCCGCGCGACCTCGAGGACGCGGCCTTGATTGACGGGCTCTCCCGTTTCGGCGCATTCGTCAAGGTGGTGATGCCGATTTCGCTCGCCGGCATGCTGACCGCCGTAATCTTCGCCTTCACGCTGGTTACACAAGAGTTTGTTTACGGCGTGACCTTCATCACGTCCTCATCAAGCTACACAGTCAGCGTTGGCGTGCCCACGTTCTTGGTGCGCGGCGACGTTTATTTCTGGGGCTCGATGATGGGTGCCTGCCTGATCGCGAGCGTGCCCATTGCAATCATCTACAATTTCTTTGTCGACCGCTTTGTGGTGGGGTTTACCGTTGGCGCGGTGAAATAACGTCGGCCGTTGTCGGGCGAGTCCTCAAGGGTGCTAACATAGCCGACCTGCCTGTTGTACGCCCAACCAAATTCGAACTTGCGCTTAATCTTAAGACTGCAAAAGCGCTCGGCCTTACCGTCTCGCCCACATTGCTGGCTATTACTGATGAGATTATAGATTAATTAGTCGCTCTTTATTTTCTATTCGCGATCTCTATTTTTTTTGGCAATGTCCGCTTTTGATATAGCTGACATTCAGTTCGCGCCGACAAATGTCCGCTTTCGGGCGAGAGCGGACATGCGTGCCGCGCTATAATCATTGCACCAGTTTACGAAATAGTTGGCTACTTTCGGGTGGAAGGGGAGCGTCGGCCGGCGCGTCCCTTGCGACGATCTGGCTCGTGAGAGACGGGCATCGTGTTTTCTCGCTGCCTGGCCGCGAGCTCACCGAGCATTATGAAAAGCGCGAACAGAAAGAACAGCGGAAGACCGCCGCCGATGACCCCGACAGCGATCTTGATCGAAAGCGGATCTGTAATGCGGATGGCGTGACAAAAAATATCGATCAGCTTTTCCATGTGTCGTCCCCCGCGAGGCTGGCGTTGAAGGTGAGACCAGTTTAACCGACGTGCACCGCACCAAAAAGCGGTCGCCGTGCCGCGGTTCAGTAGCTGACTGACAAGCAGGCTGGCCATCGATGTTCATGCCTGCCTTTGATTAGTAATCAGACATCATCGCGCGGACACGCGGAAATGTCCGCTAATGAACGATTTGGGGGGCTCACTAGCTCGCTAAGGGTGATAAGCCGGCAGTCGGGCACGGACCAAATTGTTGAGCTAGGCTCCGTGATGAAATTCACTAGCAGCTCGTTCCAAAGAAGCGCGAACGGCAATAAGTAGTGCTAGTATAGTGCTACAATACGGGCACTCGCTGCCAATACCCGTGAGTCATTGGAAGGGATAATGTCCCAGAAGGTTGAGGAGAACCCTCTTAGTTGAAACGATGCCTTCCAAACTTGCTCTGGTTTTTTCTAATCAACGGCTTCGCAACATATCCTGGAGTATTTGCTCGATCGAACGCGGAGAGATTCCAAGCTCACCCATTCCAGGTAAGTTCGGCGATGAAGTGCAATCGGCCTGCATCAGATCCACTTGATTCCGCGTGATTAGCGGACTTGGAAAAGATTCAGCGATCCAAGCCAATGCGTGCCAAGCGGCGAATGGGACTGGAATTAATATTGGCTTAATGCCCGCTGCACTCGCGACCGTCCTAAGAAATTCCTCGTAAGGGTAGACGCGGGGGCCAGCACACTCGAAAGTAATCGGGGTAGTTTGCGTCCGTTGCATCATCTTTGCGATCGTCTCCCCAACGTCTTCCACGTAGACAGGCTGCAGTCGCATTTGGCCGTTGCCGAACATTGGATAGATTGGGAGCCGGTCGAGGAGTTTGAGAATGGTGGTGAGAAACGCATCATCCGGCCCAAACATGACCGACGGGCGGATCAGAATGGCATCGCCAAAGGCCTGTCGAACCGCCAATTCGCCTTCGCCGCGCTTTCGGATATACAGCGATTGCGAGTAGGGATCGGCACCGATACCGGAAACGTGGACGAGCCTTTTAACTCCGGCTCGCTGCGCCTGAGCCGCGACCCGTTGGGCAGACTCGACGTGGACGGAATGGAACGTCTCCCGTCCCTGCTCGACGTAAAGGCTGACTGCATTCACCACGCCGTATGCATCAGCGAGCGCTTCTGTAACTGACCGTTCATCGTGAACGTCGGCTTTGATCAATCGAAGTTGCGGGTCATCGGTATGAAGAAACGCGTGACCGCGATCTGGGTGCCTTGATGCGACCCGAATACAAAAGGAGTGCAGACGAAGATGCCGAACGATACGGCGGCCGAGAAAGCCAGTTCCTCCGAAAACCGTGATAACACGATTGATCGGGGTCGCCATGCTTGAGTGCCCCGACCTCACTGACCGTCTGGAGGGCCATCCAGGCGATCGAACATCCTATCGATTTTGCTTGCTATAATAAAATCGTTCTCGTGCAGTCCCTTGATTTTTTTGGTGCGCAGCGAAATGCTCACGTAGCCCCAGCCGAAGCTGATATCGGGGTGATGACCTTCGGTTTCAGCCAAATCACCCACGCTTCGAACAAATCGCAGCGCTTCCTGAAAATTGCGGAAGCGAAAGGTGCGTTCGATGCGGTGGCCATCATCGCGCAATTCCCAATTCGGAGTCTGCGATCGAAAACACTCTGCTTCCTCATGCGTGAGCGGTGCGACGCCTCCGCGACAAGGGGTGCATTTCTTTTCGGCAAGGGTTTCGGTCATTTCCGGTCCAGTGTCCCTGTAAGGGGGACCATTGGCTTAAAGCGCTCGTTTCGGAGTCCGAATCCCTCTCCGAATGACCGTCGTGCGCACAGTGCGAAACGCCCGCAATCTCGAGTCGCCCGCCGTTGTCGCTGAAACTGTCTAGTGCCGTGCATCAGAGCCGATTGCACCTGTTCCGGCGTCTCGACGAAACTCTGCGTCATAATTCATGATTTCGCGCATTAGCTGTTCAATCAATTGCTGCCGGATCGTACCATCCTGGCCGCAGGTCAGTTCTGCCACCGTCTTTGCAATTGCTGTAACCACTTCATCGGTATCGACGGTGTCTCGATCGCCGGTTGTCGCGGGATACTCAGCAAAAAATTCGTCGATTAGTTCGACCATCATGCAATGAAGGCACGGTCGTTCCTGGTCATCTCGCCCTTCTGACATGAAGGTCACTCCTTTGCAGCAGATGTAGGTACCTGCATGGATATTGCCAAGGCCGCGACCAACGCCTCAGCTCCGGGCGCGGCGAAATTCCGTAGCCTAAAGGGTTCGGCGGAAATACAACATCATCGGCTAGAACGTCCGCCGAGTAGCGCAATTGCATGCCCTGTTTGTGGCGCTCCCCGAGTGTTTCACTGGTGATGGGTCGACACGCTCTTGACGTACTCGGACAGCAGATCATTCGGCGCTAACCCGCTGACGTCGCCAAGACTGAGGATGCCAATCATTCGCTTGCTCTTGTTAATTACTGGCAATCTGCGGACCTTCAGTTCCTCCATGTGTCGAACCGCCTTGGAGAGGTCATCATCATCCCGGCAGCAATGGATGCCAGGAGTCATAACATCGCGTGCGGTCATGTGGCCAAGATCGAAGCTATCCTCCGCCAACCCTTTACATACGATGTCGCGGTCGGTCACCATCCCAATTAGCTGATCGTTCTCTCCGATTGGAATGGCGCCTACATCATGTTTGCGCATTAATTTGGCCAGTTCGATGATGGGGGTGTCGGGGCCAACCCACTCAACGCCCTTGTGCATCGCTTCTTTGACTTTCATGTCAGACCTCCGTTGCTGGAACTAAAGGCACAGCCGGGAAGTCGTCCTGCGATCCAAATGCGAGAGATCGGCTTGGGTCCGGGATTTCCCGGATATGTCACGACCCAATTTGAATGTTAGTGCCTTTTTAAGTTGCTCGGAAGCGCATATTTCTGGAGTGACCCGCCATATAAAGACGGCCTCCAAGTTACAGCTTACACTGTTTGTTACATAATGTTCTCAATGCTGGGCGCGTAGCGCTATGCCGGCGGAACCATTGTGGTTGCGACGGGCGTCGGCTCGTCGCGATCGTAGACAAGGTCAAAGTTGGGGGCATCTTTCGCCGACGCGTGAAATCCGTGAGCGTCCGGATTGCAGTCCTCGACACCCGCTAGCGACATATGGCGCGCAGCCTCCGAAAGGCGCCGTGCGGGCCACAGCCTACACCCAATTGTCTGCTATTGGCCCTTAGCGGACATTTCGATCGCGCCGATCAATGACCGGTTTGGGGGATGAGCGGACATCAGTCGGACTTGCGATTAGGTCCATTACTGACCCAAAAGCAGACATTGGCACGACCAGTTTTCGAGGGCAATTTGGGTGCCACTCGGTCGCCGTCGTTCATTTGTGTTGACCTAAATCAATTTTTCCCATCCGGAATGACGTGATAATTTAACATGCGGTGCGGCCGCCAAACGGTGGGGCACATGCGCTTCAATCAGCTAGGCCGGCGCGAGTTCATCATCCTTCTCGGTGGGGCGGCGGTCGCTTGGCCACTGGGTGCGCCTGCGCAGCAAGCCGTTAAACTCTACCGAATTGGCATTCTGTCCCCGGAACTCCCACCCCCTGGATTTCTTGAGGCTTTTCGGCAAGGGCTCCGCGAGCTTGGCTACGTTGAGGGGCAAGACGTCGCATTTGAGGTCCGGAGTGCAGAAGGATACGGCCAACGGCTCGCGGCGCTCGCTAATCATCTGGTGGAGCTCAAAGTTGATGTGATCGTTGCCATAAATACACCGTCAGTGCAGGCCGCCAAGAAGGCTACTCCGACGATCCCAATTGTCATGATGCGCGTCGCTGACCCTGTAAAAAGTGGTCTTGTGACCAGTCTCTCTAGGCCGGGTGGCAACATTACCGGCTTGAGCTTCAGAGTTGACGAGCTAAGTGGAGAGCGGCTCGCGCTGCTCAAAGAGTCTTTCCCCAGCGTTTCTAAAGTGGCCGTCCTCTGGTACGAACCTAACCCCGGCGCAGATATTGCAATGGGCGCAATAAAAGCTGCGAGCCGAGAGCTTGGCCTTGAGCTCCTGCTTCTCCCAGTGCATGGTCCAGCCGACCTCCTTGGGGCTTTCCAGGCTGCAACTCGCGGTCGGGCTGAAGCGCTCATTGTCATTGATGATGCGGTCGTTACCCAACACAGGGTTGAGATCCTAAATTTGGCGGCCACACATTCTTTGGCTGTTGTCTCGCAGTACAAGGCATTTGCCGAGGCCGGGGCACTTTTAGCCTACGGGCCGAGCACCTCGGCCATGTATCGCCGCGCGGCCTACTATGTGGATCGCATCTTGAAGGGCGCTAACGCGGGCGATCTGCCTGTGGAACAGCCAACCAAGTTCGATCTGGTCATCAACTTGCGAACCGCAAAGACGCTAGGTGCGACAATCCCTCCGTCGCTCCTTGCACGCGCCGATGAGGTCATCAACTAAGCCTTACGATGTCCATTTTTGGGTCCAAAGCGGACATAGCTCAGGGCAAAGCCCCTTATTGCTGCTTCCCGACCTGCCTGTTGCAACCATAAAGGGCGTCGTAAAGACCCCGGTGATAGTCGCGTGCGCTGGCGCCGCACACCGCTTGACATTCGACTACGTTGCCATACTGCCTCGTCATTTGGAACACGTTCCTTTGATCGCGAGGTGCATCCCCGACTTGCGGATCGTGATCGATCACCTCGGCAAACCGCCAATTGTCACTAAAAAATTCGAGCCTTGGAGCTCGCTGCTCGCCCGTGCCGCCCGGATGCCGAATGTGTTTGCCAAGGTAACAGGCCTCGATATTGACGACGCCAGTAATTGGACAGCGGCGGACATCGCACCGTATGTAGATCGCGCGCTGGATCTGTTTGGACCCGAGCGACTAATGTTTGGCAGCGATTGGCCGGTGGCGAACCTGCGCGGCGGATACAATAAGGTATGGCG
>Ga0126382_10000360_pt1 | contig 17539 bp, 17 predicted proteins | sample PanSoiMetPlot_30_FD_92548 | JGI IMG/M metagenome (GOLD analysis project Ga0126382, IMG submission 92548) | Tropical forest soil microbial communities from Panama - MetaG Plot_30 | ecosystem: Environmental > Terrestrial > Soil > Tropical forest > Bulk soil | place: Panama | collected 2016-02-17
ACCCTCCGGGCCATCAGCTCGACCAGCGTGGTCGCCGTCTCAGCCATCAGCAAGCTCCTCCGCGATGAGGGTTGAGCCGCGGGCGGCGTGGAGCAGGGCTAGCGCTCGATGACGATGCGCTCGAAGGTCTCCGCGTAGGCGAGGCCATGGGGCTTCCCGAGCTCGGCGTTGCGGTCGCGGATGCGCTTCTCCACGGCGGGGAAGTCCTTGAACTGACTCGCGTGACACTGGAGCGCCTTGATCTTGAGGTCGATGGTTTCCGTGATGTCCACGATCACGTCAGGCGTGTCCCACCACATCATGTGCACTTCCTTGACCTTGTGTGGCTCGAGCCCCTGTTCCATCAGTTCGGGGAAGGCCATGTGGTCGCGGGCGAGCGGATAGACGCAGTCGAGGGCGATGCCCGCCGCCGTGCGATGGTCGCGATGCGAGGCGCCGAGATTCTTGGTTCGATGAGGGTTCTGGCAGATCACGAGGTCCGGGCGGTGACGGCGGATGGCCCTCGATACCCCCATGCGCGTGTGGCGGGTGTCCTCCAGCTCGCCGTCGGGGAAGCCGAGGAACTCCACCAGGTCCACCCCGAGCACGCGGGCGGCGTTCTTCTGCTCTTCCTCGCGGATCTGGGCCAGCCGCTCGGGCGTCATGGTCCGGTCGATCGAGCCCTTGTTACCGTTGGTGAGGATGCAATAGGTGACAATCTTGCCTTCGCGGGTGAGCTTGGCCACCGTGCCGCCGGCGCCGAACTCCGAATCGTCGGGATGCGCGGTGATGACCATCACGCGCTGGATGCGCTCGGACATGTCCTCTCCTGTGCTCGATGATGTGTCACTCGGTCATTTTACCGCGATTTGCTATGATGCGATCGTCGTGAGGCTCACGCGTCCCGCCCTGCTGCTCGTGCTGCTGGCCGGATTTCCGCTCCTCGCGCTCCTGCCCTCCGAGGCGGGCAACATTCGCGTCGCCGGCCTTTCGCTGCTCTGGTGGTACGGTGCCGTAGCCGTGCCCGCCCTCGCCTGGGTGATCACCGTCCTTCTCCACCGGTGACGTTCGCCGCGCGCACGCTCGCGCTCTGGCTCACGCCGGCGGCCTGGCTTGCTCTCCCCGCCCTCGTACTGGAGAGCGGCCCCGACGGCCTGTGGGTGGGGCTACTCCTCCTCGTGGCCCCGCTCCTCGCGCTCGCGGCGGCGGGAGAGCGGGCGCCGACGTCATCGTCCCGTAACGAACTCTTCCCCGTGGTCGCGTTTCTCCTCGTGGTTGCCTTGATCCTCTGGGCCAACCTCGTGCTGGCCGGCGACGTGGCGGCGTGGCTCGGATGGCCACGCTGGCGCGGGATCGCCGTGGCGGGGGGCGCCGCCTGGCTCCTGCTCGCCTGGCGCGGGGCGGTGCGGCTCGTTCCCCCGCTGCTCTTGATCGCGGGCTGCGGCCTCGCTGTGCCGCTGGCGGCTCTTGTTTACGAGGCGGACATCGGCCCGCTCGCCGCGTGGGGACGCGTGGCCTCGCTCCCCGCGTTTCGCCTGCCCGCCTCGAGCCCGTGGGTGGATCCGGGGCACGAGCTGCGCGCCGGCCGCGGGCCAACCTCGCTGCTCTTCGAGGAAGAGCACAGGGTTACCGCGGCCGGTCATGCCCAGCTCCACATCCGCGCCATCGATGGGGCACGCGTCACTGAGAATGACTGGGACCTGCGGCCGGGTGAAACCGTCACCCTCCGCTCGGGCGACGAGCTGCGCTGGCCGGCAGGGGCGCGCCTGCGCTTCGAGGTGGGCAAGTTGGTGCCCGGTGCGCCACCCTCGGGCATCGCGTGGGCTGATGGCCGGCGGGGCGACTCGACGAGGCGCTGGGGATTGCTGCTCACCCTGCTGGGCGGCGCCATTGCGCTCGTTGACGTCGGCGCTCGTCCCACGCGCCAACAGATGGCCGCCGCCGCGGCGGCGTTGATCCTGGTCTTCACGTGGGGTGTGATCTGGGCCGTATACTGCGCGCTCGGAGCGCCCGATCTGTTCCTGGGCGGCGTTGCCATCGAGCGCCTCGCGCGGCCCCCGTCTCTCGGCTGGCCGACCGGTGCGGGTCGCTTCGTGCCCCTCCTGCTGCCCGTGGCGGCCCTCGCGAGCTTCCTCGCCTCGAGCGTCGTGCTGCGTGAGCGAATCGGAGGCCTCGACGTCACGGGCGGCGGCGAGATCGGCCACGACCTCGGCCTGTGGTCGGCCATCATCGGCGCGACGGCGCTGGCCAGTCTGTGGCCGGCGGAGCCGTGGATGCTCATTGTGGTGGCCCTCGGCCTCGCCGCGTCCACGCTGGCTCCCGCCACGCTGTGGCCACTGCCCGCGGAGCGCACACGATGGACGACGGTGGCCGGGCTCGTGGGGTTCGGCATCTTCGCCGCGCTGGCCGTGGCTGGCCAGTGGACGCGCGGCGTCGAGGGCTGGGCGGCACTGCCGCTGACGTTTCCCGCGGTCGTGGCGGCGCCCGCGGCGGCCCTCGTGCTCGGGCTCGCCCGCCGAGCGCGCAGAGGCTAGAATGGGGCCCGATGGCCAACGACCGAATCGTCATCCGCGGCGCGCGTGAGCACAACCTCAAGTCCATAGATCTCGAGATCCCGCGGGACCAGCTCGTGGTCCTCACGGGTCTCTCCGGCTCCGGCAAGTCCTCGCTCGCCTTCGACACCATCTATGCGGAGGGACAGCGCCGGTACGTGGAGTCGCTCTCCGCGTACGCGCGGCAGTTCCTCGAGCAGATGGAGAAGCCCGACGTCGACTCCATCGAGGGCCTGTCGCCCGCCATCTCCATCGAGCAGAAGACGACCTCGAAGAACCCGCGCTCCACGGTGGGGACGGTGACGGAGATCTACGACTACCTCCGCGTGCTCTTCGCGCGCATCGGCGTGCCCCATTGCCCGAGCTGCGGCGCGGTGATCTCCGCCCAGACCGTGCAGCAGATGGTCGATCGCCTCATGGTCCTGCCCGCGGGGAGCCGTCTCGTCCTCCTCGCCCCCGTGGTGCGTGGGCGCAAGGGTGAATACCGCAAGCTCTTCTACGATCTGCGGCGCCAGGGTTACGTGCGCGTGCGAGTCAACGGAGAGCTGCGCGAGCTCTCCGAAGAGATCGAGCTCGCCAAGACCAAGAAGCACACCATCGAGGTGGTGGTGGATCGCCTCGTGGTGCGGGATACCCTGGGCTCACGGCTCAACGACTCGCTGGAGACGGCCCTCCGCCTGGCCGAGGGTGTGGTCCAGGTCGAGGTGGTGGACGGGCCCTCGTACGTCTTCTCGGAGCGCCTCGCCTGCGCGGCCTGCGGCATCTCCTTCCCGGAAGTGTCGCCGCGCATGTTCTCCTTCAACAATCCCTACGGCGCCTGCGCGGAGTGCGGCGGCATCGGCTCGCGCTACGAGATCGATCCCGCCCTCGTCGTCCCCAATCCCGCGCGCTCCCTGAAAGACGGGGCACTCGTGCCGTGGGCGAGCACGGCAGGGAGCACCTTCAAGCAGACCCTGGCCGTTCTCGCGCGGCGGTACAAGTTCGACCTCGCCACGCCGTGGGGCAAGCTACCCAAGAAGACGCGCGACATCATTCTCCACGGCGAGCCCGGAGACGGGTTCGAGGGTGCGGTGAAGATCCTCGAGCGACGCTACAAGGAGACGCTGTCGCCCGAGGTTCGGCAGGAGCTCGAGCACTTCATGGCCCTGCGCGACTGCCCCGCCTGCCAGGGCTCACGGCTGCGCCCGGAGACGCTGGCCGTGAAGATCGCCGGCCGCTCCATCGCGGATGTGGTCCGCTTCTCCATCAAGTCCGCGCGCCAATTCTTCGACACCCTCGCCCTGTCCGAGCGCGACGCGCAGATCGCCCGCCGCGTGTTGAAGGAGATCCGCGAGCGCCTGGGCTTCCTCGCCCACGTGGGGCTCGAGTACCTCACCCTCGATCGCGCGGCGGCGACCCTCTCGGGCGGCGAGGGGCAGCGCATCCGCCTCGCCACGCAGATCGGCTCGAGCCTGGTCGGCGTCCTCTACATCCTCGATGAGCCGAGCATCGGGCTCCACCAGCGCGACAACAGCCGGCTCCTCGACACGCTGAAGCGGCTCCGCGATCTCGGCAACACCGTGCTCGTGGTGGAGCACGACGAGGAGACCATCCGCTCCGCCGACTTCGTGGTGGATCTGGGCCCCGGCGCGGGAGAGCTGGGCGGTCACGTGGTCGCGGTGGGCACGCCGGAGGAGATCGCCGCTCATCCGGCCTCGCTCACCGGCAAGTTCCTCTCCGGAATAGAGCAGATCGCCGTTCCGGTTACCCGCCGCTCGCCCAACGGCAAGCACGTGATCATCCATAACCCGCGCGAGCACAACCTCAAGGGCATGACGGTGAAGATTCCCCTCGGCACCTTCACCGCGGTGACGGGGGTGTCGGGTTCGGGGAAGTCCACCCTGGTGAACGACATCCTCTATCGCGCGCTGGCCCAAATGCTCCACCGCGCCCAGGAGCGCCCGGGCGCGCACGACCGGATCGAGGGAGCCCAGCACCTCGACAAGGTCATCGACATCGACCAGTCGCCCATCGGGAGGACACCACGCTCGAATCCCGCCACCTACACGGGCGTCTTCACCCTCATCCGGACTCTGCTGGCTCGCACGTCGGATGCGCGCATGCGCGGCTACCAGCCCGGGCGCTTCTCCTTCAACGTCAAGGGCGGACGGTGCGAGGCCTGCCAGGGCGACGGGCTGGTGAAGATCGAGATGCACTTCCTCCCCGACGTCTACGTGACCTGCGAGGTGTGCAAGGGCAAGCGCTACAACCGCGAGACCCTCGAGGTGCGGTACAAGGGCAAGAACATCGCCGAGGTCCTCGACATGACGGTGGCCGAGGCGCTCGAGTTCTTCGAGCCCGTGCCCGCCATCAAGCAGAAGCTCCAGACGCTCCACGACGTCGGGCTCGACTACATCCGCCTCGGGCAGTCGGCGACCACGTTGTCGGGCGGAGAGGCGCAGCGGGTGAAGCTCGCCACCGAGCTCTCGCGTCGCGCCACCGGCCGCACCCTGTACATCCTCGATGAGCCCACCACGGGGCTGCACTTCGCGGACATCCGGAGACTGCTCGAGGTGCTGAACCAGCTCGTCGATCAGGGCAACACCGTGGTGATCATCGAGCACAACGTGGACGTCATCAAGACGGCGGACTGGATCATCGATCTCGGCCCCGAGGGCGGCAACGATGGCGGGCGCGTGGTCGCCGCCGGCTCGCCAGAGGAGATGGTGAAGCAGGCGGATCGATCGTTCACGGGGCAGATCCTGGCGAAGGTGGTGGTGTGAGGCGCCGGCCTCCCACCCTGACCCTCTCCTGTGAGGGGAGAGGGGAGAAGGTGCTGGCGTGAGACGCACGCGAATCGTCGCCACCATCGGTCCGTCCAGCCGCGATGCGGCGACCCTGCGCAAGCTCGTGCTCGCGGGCATGGACGTGGCCCGCCTCAACTTTTCCCACGGCACCCACGAGCAGCACGCGGCGGTGATCCGGGCCATCCGCGAGGGTGAGAGCGAGTGGGGCCATCCCGTCACCATCGTCCAGGACCTGCAGGGGCCCAAGGTGCGGCTCGGTAACTTCGTGGGTGGCCGCGCCATGCTCATGACGGGCGAGCCCTTCATGCTCACCGCGGATCCGGTCCAGGGAACCTCCGCGGGCGCGTCCCTCGATCACCCCGAGCTCTTCGCCGCCTTGCGGCCGGGCGACCAGATCTGGATGGACGACGGGACGATCCAGCTCGCGGTGGAGCAGGTCGAGGCGCGCGAGGCGCGCTGCCGCGTCACCGCGGGCGGCGTGGTGTCCGACCACAAGGGCGTGGCTTTGCCTGGGCTGCCCCTGCCGGTGTCCTGCCTCACCGCCAAGGACAAGGCCGACCTCCGCTTCGGCATCGAGCACGGTGTGGACTACGTCGCCGTCTCCTTCGTGCGCTCGGCGTCGGACATCCAGGAGGTGCGGAAGTTCGTTCTCGATCAGCGGGCGAGCCTCCCCATCATCGCCAAGCTCGAACGGGCGGAGATCGTGGCCAATCTCCCCGGCATCCTCGCCCTCGTGGACGCCGTGATGATCGCGCGCGGAGACCTCGGGGTAGAGGTGCCCATCGAGGAAGTGCCCATCATCCAGCGCGACGTGATCCGCCAGGCGCGCATCGCCAAGGTGCCGGTGATCGTGGCGACCCAGATGCTCGAGTCCATGGTCACCTATCTCCGCCCCACCCGCGCCGAGGTGAGCGACGTGGCCACCGCCATCTTCGAGGGAGCGGACGCCCTCATGCTCTCCGCGGAGACGGCCTCCGGCCAGCATCCGGTGGCGGCGGTGGAGGTGATGTCACGCGTAGCCACGCGGGCGGAGCGGGAGGGGCCGCGCGTCCTTGCCGAGCCGTCGCGCCCGGAGGCCTACGGCTTCCCGGAAGCAGTGGCCGAGGCGGCCTGCCGCGCCGCCGCGGTGCTCCATGCCAAGGCCATCGTGGCCTTCACCCAGTCGGGCTTCAGCGCGCGGCTCATCTCCTCGGAGCGGCCCGACGTGCCGGTGGTCGCCCTCACGCCGTTTCCCGAGGTGCAGCGCCGGCTGGGCCTCTACTGGGGGGTGAGCTCGCGGCTCATCCGCAAGGTGGAGACTACCGACGAGATGGTCCACGAGGTCGAGGCGACCCTGCTCGGCGACGGCACCGTGCGCAACGGGGACGTCATCGTGATCATCTCGGGGGCGCCCATGTGGGTCACGGGTACCACCAATCTTCTCAAGCTCCACCGCGTCGGCGACCGCCGCTAGGGAGGAGAACGCATGGGCTACGAGACGATCCGCTACGAGGTCACGGACAGCGTCGCCACCATCACCCTCAACCGTCCCGAGGCGTACAACGCGCTCAACCTCACCCTGGGCGGCGAGCTCTTCCACGCCACCCTGGAAGCCGACGAGGACCGCGCCGCGCGCTGCATCGTGATCACGGGGACGGGGAAGGCGTTCTGCGCGGGCGGCGACGTCAAGGACTTCAACGACAATGCCGATCGCATCGGCGTGGTGATCAAGGAGCTCACGACCTATCTCCACGGCGCGGTCTCGCGCCTGGCCCGCACCGCGAAGCCCGTGATCATGGCCGTCAACGGAATAGCCGCGGGGGCTGGGATGAGCCTGGCCCTCGCGGGCGACCTGGTCGTCGCCGCGGAGTCCGCGCGCTTCACCATGGCCTACTCGAAGATCGCGGCCTCCCCCGACGGCTCGTCCTCCTATTTCCTCCCCCGCATGATCGGGCTCCGCCGCGCCCTGGAGCTCCACTACACGAATCGCGTGCTCTCCGCTCGCGAGGCGATGGAGTGGGGCCTGGTCAACCGTGTCCATCCCGACGCGGAGTTCTCGGGAGCGGTGGCCGCTCTCGCCAGAGAGCTGGCGCAGGGGCCGACGCTCGCCTTCGGCAGGGCCAAGCTTCTCTTCCACCAGTCGACGCAGGAGAGTCTCGAGACGCAGATGGAGCTCGAAGCGCAGGCCATCGCGGCCAGCGGGCACACCGAGGACTTCCGGAACGGCGTGGCGGCGTTCGCCAAGAAGCAGCCGGTGGTCTTCCACGGCCGCTAGGACGGCGCTCGCGGGACTCCTCGCCGCGGTCCTCGTGACCGCGGTCCTCGACGCTCCCGTCCTCGCGGGCCCGCTGACGTTCGGCGCGGCGGGCGCCAACCGGGTCGTCTCCGGACGCGGTAGCTTCCCCCGCCTCGTCGTGCTCTCCTTCGCGAGCGACGTGCCGTTTCGCTGGGTCGTCTCGCTGCCCCCCAAGCGTCTCGCCGCCATTGACGCCGGCGGCACCCTGTGGATCTTCGAGATCACGCCGACCGAGCTCCAGGTCCTCGGGCGCTACGGGGAGGTCGCGAGCGCCGATGGACCGCCCGCGGTCGCCGCCCTCGGCGAGGGACGCAAGGCCGTGCTCGCCGTGTCGTCGGAGGGGCGACTCCTCGTGTGGAGCGAGGGCGCGCTGCGCGCTTTCGACGTGGGAAGCCCACTGTCCCGCCTGACTTTTCCCGTACCAGTGAGCCTCGAGACCAAGTCTTGGGACGATCTCCTCGCCGTGGCCGCCGACGGCGCCGTGCTCCTCATTGGCGGGCTGCTATCGGTCCCGCGCGTCGTCTCGCGGGTGGACGTGCAGGCGCTCCCGGATGCCCGCATCACTGTAGGCAGCATCGATGGGACCACCCCCGTCCAGGCCGTCGTCCTCTCCGAGGGCACGGGGCGCTATCGGCACGGCGCCCTCGGCGACAAGCTCGAGGCGTCCTCGCTGACCGTCATCGACGTCGCCGCGAACGCGCTCGCCGTCCGCATCCGCTACGTGGTGAAGGCGCCCGCGGTCATCGAGGATCTGATCCCCATGGTCGCGCCCATTGGCGAGGGGACGCGGGCCGCGCTCGTGATGGTCAAAAGCGTGGCACGCCAGGGCTCCTCCGTGCTCGTGCTGGGCTGGCGGGAGGGTGGGCTGGACACGCTGGCCGAGGGACCGGCGCTGGGACAGAGCAATCGCTGGGTCCACGTCATCGGAGCAGCTGACGTGACGGGCGACCGCGTCCCCGAGCTGATCGCGGTGAACACACCGCACATCGCGGGCGTCCTCGTCGCCTACGAACGGCGGACGACATCGCTCGTGCCAGTGGCCAAGGCGCTGGGCTACGCCTCGCATGCCCTTGGATCACGCAACGAGGACCAGGCCGTGCTCGCCGATCTGAGCGGCAATGGACGGCTGGAGGTGATTCTTCCCCGCCAGAGCCGCGACGTCCTCGCCGCGCTCTCACTCTCGAACGGACGATGGGAGGAGCAGTGGGCGCTCCCGCTCGCCGGCGCGGTGCAGTCAAATCTTCTCGTGGACGATCTCGACGGCGATGGTCTGCTCGATCTCGTCGTCGCCGATCGCCGCGCCTTGAACGTTTTCCTGAGCGTGCGCTGAGGGCATGCGGCCGCCGCGGGAGCTGGGCGCACACTTAGACACCATCCTTGCCCACGGGGAGCGACTGGTGAGACCCCTGCGCATCCGGGCGCTCGATCGGCCGCTGCCCGCCGGCGAGGGGTGCGTTCGAGACCTCGCATTCCGCCTCTTCCGGGGGGCGCTCGCCTATGTCGACGGCATGGACATGGGCGAGCTGCGCCAAGCGTGGCTCCGAGAGACCGCGCCGCCCGATCTCGTCGAGGGGGCCGCCGTCGCGCGCTACGGCGCCCTCGTGCGGGGAAGGGTCGCCGGATGGTTCGAAGGTGCCGGCCCTGGCGAGTTCACGCGGATCATCGAGACCGGCGGCGGGCCGAGCACGGGCCATGCGCTCCTCGACCGCGCCGTCTCGAGGGCGGAGCAGCAACTGCGCGATTTGCGTGACGTGGCCGTCGGGCTCGGAGCGCCCGTCGAGGAATTGCCGTGATCGCACCATCTACTCGTCGAGAGGAGAGCCTGATGCCGAAGAAGCTCGTCGTCCGAACCGACAAGGCGCCCGCGCCGCTCCAGGGCGCGCCGTACTCGCAGGCGATCACGGTGAACAGCCTCGTCTTCGTCTCCGGCCAGATCGCCCTCAAGCCCGGAGAGACCGCGCTCACCGGAGCCACCGCCGGCGAGCAGACCGAGCAGATCCTCGCCAACCTCCGTGCCATCCTGGAGGCGGCGGGCAGCGGCCTCGACCGATTGGTGAAGACCACGGTGTTCCTGGCGCGCATGGAAGACTTCGCGGAGATGAACGAGGTCTACAAGCGCCACGCGGGCAGCGAGCCGCCCGCCCGCTCCACCGTTCAGGCGGCCAAGCTGCCCGCGGGCGCCCTCGTCGAGATCGAGGCCGTCGCGCATCTGTAGCGCCGCGTGATCCGGTGATCCTGCAAGGGCATCATGCGCACTTTCGTCGAACGGGCTCCTCGCTCAGGAAGCGGACGACTCGGAAGCCATAGTCCGAGTAGCGAAGGAGGGGCGGGAGCGAAGATCGGCGGGCCACCGTGGTCCAGGGATCCTGGTGCCGCCACGCCCCGCCCCGGGAGACTCGGCGCGTCCCCTGAGCGGGGCCGGGCGGATTCCGATCGGGCGACCGGGAGTAGTAGCGCTCGTCCTCCCAGTCGAGACACCACTCGTGGCACGCGCCTGACAGGCCGAGCAGTCCCCAGGGATTCGCGGGCGTATCGATGACGAGAGGCGGTCGATCGAGAGTTCTCGCGGGACGGTCGGCGCCCCACGGAAATAGCGCGTCGTCGAGTCCACCGCGCGCTGCCTTCTCCCACTGCGCCTCCGTAGGGAGCTGGAAGCGATCGCGCCGCTCGCCGGACAGCCACTGGCAGTACGCTGTCGCCTCGAACCAGTTGACACCGACCACGGGCTGCCCGGGGTCGGCGAAGCGCGAATCGCCCCACCATGGTGGGGGCGGCGTCCGCGTGGACTCGAGGAACGGCGCGTACTCAGCGTTGGTGACGGGCGTGCGGCCTATGGCGAAGGCGTCGAGCCAGACGCGATGGCGCGGTCCATCGCCGGGAGGCCCCTCGTTCGATCCCATCCAATACCATCCCGCCGCGACTTCCACGAGCTCCATGGCAGAGCGTCCTCGATCCTGCTCCGCGCCTCACACGTCGATGATGATGGGAGGAGTGACCACGACATCGCCCCCGCACACGAGCCCGCCCTGCGGTCGCGTGCAGCAGTAGATGCACGCCCAGGGCCCGTAGAAGCAGATCTTGTAGCACGTGATGGTCTCGATGAGCTGCCGGGCGACTCGGGGGAGGAAGGTGGCGATAGGAATCGGACGGTCCATCGTGGGCCGCGCCCGACGGGCCACCAGTCGCTGGGCCCGGCGGATCACCTGCCGGAGCTCCGGAGGCGCCGGCCGCGCGCGTCGATCCGCGCACGAGTCGATGTCGACGCGCGTGACCATTCCCTTCCTCACCGTAGCGCGCACCAGCTGCCGGCAACGTCCAGTGCTGAGGTGTCCGAGCTCGATCTCCGCTCTGGCCCTGCGAGTGAGCTTCACCAGGTCGAGCTGGGAGAGCGAAGCGAGGGGAGTGAAGACTGGCCGTACCCGCTCGATGCGGAGCGTATGGGGGATCGTTCCGAGCAGCGACGAGCGTGAAACTCTGGGCATGACGGCATCCTCCTTCCTTCTCTTCGCGGATAGTAGCGCACGCGGAAGGTAGGAGCAGGCCCCGACCTCAGGCAGGATCCCAGCGCGCCTTGACGGGCGCTCCACTCCGATGCTACAAGGCGGGTACATCAGAATCATCGCTCTATCAATGACTTCGAGGTCACGGATCATGACGATCACGAACATCCGGCCATGAACTTCGCCGAGCGCATGTCGCGTCTGGGGACCGAATCCGCGTTCGAGGTGCTGGCTCGCGCCAAGGCCCTGGAGCGGCAGGGACGAGAGATCATCCACCTCGAGATCGGCGAGCCCGATTTCGACACGCCCCGGCACATCCGCGAGGCGGGCAAACAGGCCCTCGACGACGGCGCCACGCACTACGGTCCCGCGGCGGGCCTGCCCGAGCTGAGGGAAGCCATCGCCAAGGACATGGGGGCGACGCGCAACATTCCCGTCTCGCCCGAGGAGATCGTGGTGACGCCGGGGGCCAAGCCCATCATGTACTTCGTCATCACCGCGCTCGTGAATCCGGGCGACGAGGTGATCTATCCGAATCCCGGCTTCCCCATCTACGAGTCGGTGATCAACTTCGTCGGCGGCAAGCCCGTGCCCATCCCGCTGCGCGAGGAGAGCGACTTCGGCTTCGACATGGCGGCCTTCGAGAAGGCGGTGTCGTCCAAGACCAAGCTCATCATCATCAACTCGCCGCAGAACCCCACGGGCGGCGTGCTCGGCGCCGACCAGCTCGGCCGCATCGCGGAGATGGCCGTCCGCTACAAGATTCCCGTGCTCACCGACGAGATCTACAAGGCCTTCCTGTACGAGGGCGAGTTCGTCTCCATCACGCGCTTCCCCGGCATGCGCGACCTCGCCATCGTCCTGGACGGGTTCTCGAAGTCCTACGCCATGACGGGCTGGCGCATGGGCTACGGCGTCATGCCTATCCCCCTCGCCGAGCACGTGACGCGGCTCATGGTCAACTCGAACTCCTGCACCGCCTCCTTCACGCAGTGGGCGGGCATTGCCGCGTTGCAGGGAGACCAGATGCCGGTGCGCCAGATGGTCGCCGAGTTCAAACGACGGCGCGATCTCATCGTGGCGGGACTCAACGCCTTGCCCCGAGTGAGTTGCCGCACACCCAAGGGCGCCTTCTACGTGTTCCCCAACATCAAGGGGCTGGGCAAGCCGTCCGGTCAGGTGGCGGAGGCCATTCTCAAAGACGGCGGCGTCGCCGTGCTGAGTGGCACCGCTTTCGGCCAATACGGCGAGGGCTATCTCCGGCTTTCCTACGCCAACTCCGAGGCGAACATCACGAAGGCCCTCGACTGGATGCGCCCGGTTCTCGCTCGTCTCACTGGCTAGCTCCTCGTCGCGGTGTACGACCTCGAGGCCGTGAAGGCGGAGGGTTCGAGAACGGTGGTGAGGTGACCGTGACCGCCACTGCCACCCTGACCCCGCCGGTGTTCTGATGCCCACTGTCGCCGACCTCCTCGTCGACGGGCTGCGCCGGGCCGGCGTGTCGCGAATCTTCGGCGTGCCGGGTGGTGGCTCCAATCTGGAAGTCCTCGAGGCGGCGCGGGCGGCCGAGCTGCCCTTCGTGCTCTGCCACCAGGAGAGCTCGGCATGCATCATGGCCGCGGTCACCGGCGAGCTCACGGGAGCGCCCGGCGCGGTGCTCTCCACGCTCGGTCCCGGCGTGAGCGCCAGCGCCACCGGCCTCGCCCATGCCTTCCTCGACCGCAGCCCGCTGATCTACCTGTCCGACCGTCATCCGCGGGCGGCCCTCGACTACGCCACGCACCAGGCTTTCGACCATACCGCCATGCTGGCCCCCCTCGTGAAGGGGAGCATCGTCGTCGGCGCGGATTCGGCGAGCCACTGGATTGCCCATGCCGTTCAGCTCGCCCTGGCAGAGCCGCGCGGGCCCGTACACCTCGATCTTCCCGCCGACGTAGCGGCCCAGCCTACCCTGCCCGTCGCGGCGAACGTAACGCCCGCCGCCGCGCCCCCACCGTCGCCTGCAGAGCTCGACCGCGCTGCGGAGATGATCAGGCACGCGAAGCGGCCGGTAGTGCTGGTTGGTCTTCAGTGCCGCGCGGGCGACGCGAAGTGGCTGCGGGCCTTCGCGGAGGCACTGCCGGCTCCCGTCCTCTCGACCTACAAGGCCAAGGGCGCGCTGCCCGATCCGCACCCTCTCGCGCTCGGCGTGTTCACGAGTGGGGCCCTCGAGGAGCCGGCCGTCGGCCGTGCCGATCTCATCGTCGCCTTCGGCCTCGACACCGTGGAGCTGATTCCGCGTCGCTGGAGCTACACGGCGCCCGTGCTGAGCGTGACCCGGGCGCCGTCGAGCGGCCGCGGCGGATACTTCGTCCCCGCGCTCGAGCTGGTAGGTGATCTCGCCCTCGTTCTCGAGGAGCTGGCGCCGCGCCTCCGGAATCATCACGCCGATTGGGACGTGGTCGAGGTGGACCGGCTTCGCCGCGAGCGTCAGCGCGCGCTCGAGGTAGCCGTGCCAGGGCTCGCCCCCCACCGGATCGTGCAGATCGCACGCGAGTACACGCCGGCGGGCACCGTCGCGACCGTGGACGCGGGGGCGCACATGTTCCCGGCCGCGGAGTACTGGCAGGCCGTCAGCCCAGGTGAGTTCCTCATCTCGAACGGGCTCGCCACCATGGGCTTCGCCTTGCCCGCGGCCATCGCGGCCCAGCTCGTCTGTCCCGGACAGCGCGTACTCTGCTTCACGGGCGACGGCGGCTTCATGATGGTCGCCGCGGAGCTCGAGACCATGGTACGGCTCCGCCTGCCCATCACCGTGATCGTGTTCAACGACGCCGCGCTCTCCCTCATCGAGGTGAAGCAGGAGCAGCGAGGCTATGCGGGAGCCTCCATGCGCTACGCGGGACCGGACCTCGCCGCCCTCGCCGGGTCCTTCGGGGTGGCGGCGCGGACGGTGACCGACGAGGCGGGCTTCACGGCCGCCCTCGTCGCCGCTCAGGGTGCCCCCGGGCCGACCTTGATCGACGCCCAGATCGACCCCTCGGGCTACCGGGCCATGCTGGAGATCGTCCGGGGCAAGCCGCGCACCTGAGGCTATACTGACGCCATGGGATTCCTCACGACGCAGGACGAGCAGGCGGTCCAGAAGGAATTCGAGAAGCTGACCGGCCCCGTGACCCTCAGCGTGTTCGCCTCCGAGCTGGGGTCGGAGAACAACTCGCAGGTGGTGGCCCTGATCAAGGAAGTGGGCGCGCTCTCCGACAAGATCACCGTCAAAGTGCTCAATCCATACATCGAGCGCGACGAGACGGCGGCCTACGGGATCTCCGTCACTCCTGCGGTGGCGGTGGAGGGGAGCAAGGACTACGGCATCCGCTTCCTGGGCGTGCCCGCCGGCTACGAGTTCTCCAACCTCATCGACGCCATCATCGCGGTGTCGCGAGGGGAGGCGCAGCTCAAGGAAGAGAGCAAGACCGCCCTGGCCGGGCTCGCCCAGGACGTGACCATCAAGGTCTTCGCCACGCCCACCTGACCGCACTGCCCCCGGGCCGTGCGCCTGGCGCAGCACATGTCGATCGCTTCGGACCGGATCCGCTCGGAGTGCGTCGAGGCCAACGAGTTCCCGGACCTCTCCCGGCGCTATCAGGTGATGGCGGTGCCCAAGATCGTGATCAACGATCGCGTGGAGTTCGAGGGCGCGATCCCCGAGCGCGACTTCGTCAACGCCGTGCTCCAGTCCGTGAACGGGACGGACGCGTAGATGGACGGGCTCGGCGTGCTGATCGTATTCGGAGCACTCGTGGCCGGGGTCGTCCTGCTCCGCTTCGTCCTGCCGCGGTTCGGCATCCGAGTCGGCTGAGGGAACGACACCGCGTGCTCCCGTGAGGAGCCGCCGAAGGCAACGAGGTCATCCGCTCCCTGAGCGGGAGTGATCGCCGACTCTACGCTGTTTCGTATCGTTCTTTCCCTCGCGGTCTTCTACGCCGTCCTGGGGGCCTTTGCCTGGCTCATCTCCGATCGGCTCATCTTTCTGCCGCCGCCTCCCGGCTATCGCGACGGGCCTGGGATCCTCGCGGTACCCACGAGGGATGGAGAGCGCATCGCTGCGGTGTACCGGTTGACTCCCTCGGCGACGTACACGCTGCTCCTGAGCCACGGCAACGCCGAGGATCTGGGCTCGGTGATGCCGCTGCTCGCCGGGCTGAGCACCCTGGGCTTCAGCGTGTTCGCCTATGACTACCGGGGATATGGGCGCAGCGAGGGGACGCCGTCGGAGTCTCGCGTGTACGCCGACATCGACGCCGCCTACGAGTACCTGGTGCGCGAGCTCCAGGTGGGGCCGGAGCGCATCGTAGCCTACGGCCGCTCGCTGGGCGCGGGGGCTGCAGTGGATCTGGCCGCCCACCGGAAGCTCAGAGGCCTCGTGCTGGAGAGCCCGTTCCTCTCGGCGTTCCGCGTGATGACGCGCCTGCCGCTTTTTCCCTTCGACAAGTTCCGCAACGCGGCCAAGATCGGGCGCGTGCGCTGCCCCGTCCTCATCATGCATGGCGAGGATGACGAGATCGTGCCCTTCTGGCACGGTCGCCGGCTCTTCGAGCTGGCGCCGGAGCCGAAGATGTTCGTGGCCGTTCCTGGCGCGCATCACAACGACTTCGTCGAGGTCGCCGGGCCGCGCTACGCGCAGGCCTTGCGGGACTTCGAGGCGCGTCTCCGTGGCCACTGAGCTGCTCTTCGTCTACGGCACACTGATGCGTGGATATCGCCTGCACCGGCTCCTCGCCGGCCGGGCCGAGCACCTCGGCGAGGGCGAGGTGCAGGGCCTCCTCTTCGACCTCGGCGCATATCCCGCGGCTCTCCCGGGCGCGGGCAGCCACGTCCGCGGCGAGGTCTATCGCCTCGCTGATCCCGAGCTGTGGCAGGCTCTGGACTCCGCGGAGGGCAGCCAGTATCATCGCGGAGAGGTTGGGGTCAGGCTCGCGTCCGGCGGAGAGGTGACGGCGTCCATCTACTGGTACGTCGCCCCGCTCGGCGGGGCGGTGCCCATCCCGGGCGGCGACTACCGGGCGCACGCGCCCGCCAGGTCCATCTACCATCGCTGATCATCGAGGAGGCTTCCATGGCCGTGCAGCCGGCAGAGCTGATCAAGTCCGACCAGGATCACCTGATCCATCCGCTGCACCATCCGAGCGATCATCTCGAGCCCATGGTGTACGTGAAGGGGCGCGGCGCCACCATCACGGACATCCAGGGTCGGGAGTACATCGACGGCCTCGCCGGGCTCTGGAACACCAACGTGGGCCACGGCCGCGAGGAGCTGGCCAAGGCCGCCGCGGACCAGATGGGCGAGCTCGCCTACTTCTCCGCCTACGCGGGCTCATCGAACATCCCGGCGGTGGAACTGGCCGAAAAGCTGATCTCCATCTCGTACAAGAACATGCAGGGGGTGTTCTTCACCTGCGGCGGGGCGGAGTCGAATGAGTCGGCCTTCAAGACCGCGCGCTTCTACTGGAAGGCCAAAGGCAAGCCCGACAAGGTGAAGATCATCGCCCGCACCCTCGCCTATCACGGGGTGACGCTCCAGGCCATGAGCGCCACCGGCATGTCTCCCTACTGGAAGATGTTCGAGCCGCGCGTGCCGAACTTCGTCCATATCCCGACCTGCTACCCCTATCGGCAGGAAGGAGCCAAGCCCGGCGAGACGGCGGGGCAGACGGCGGCGCGCTTGCTGGAAGAGGCGATCCTCCGCGAAGGGCCCGACACCGTGGCCGCCTTCATCGCCGAGCCGATCCACGGCGGGGGCGGCGTCCTCTATCCTACCGATGACTACTTCCCCCTCGTGCGCAAGGTGTGCGACAAGCACCAGGTCCTCTTCATCGCCGACGAGGTGATCACGGGCTTCTGCCGCACCGGCCACTGGTTCGCCATGACCCACTGGAACGTCCTGCCCGACATCATGTCCTTCGCCAAGGGCGTGTCGTCGGGCTATCTCCCCCTGGGCGGCATCATGGTTTCCAAGGACGTGAAGGAGGCCATGGACACGGTGAAGCCCGAGGACAAGTGGATGCACGCCTACACCTACTCGGCCCATCCCACGTGCTGCGCCGTCGGCCTCAAGAACGTGGGGATCATGGAGCGGGAGAAGCTGGCGGAGCGCTCGGCCACCCTTGGCGCGCGGCTCCACAAGGCTCTGCACTCGGCCTTCGACAGCCATCCCAACGTGGGCGACATCCGCTCCGGCAAGGGTCTCCTCGCCGCCGTCGAGTTCGTGGAGGACAAAGCGACCAAGAAACCCTTCGACGCCGACAAGAAGATCGGCGCCCGCATCCTGCAGGAGATGAGCAAGCGCGGGGTGATCACGCGGGCGCGGGCGGAGCACCTCTTCTTCTCGCCGCCGCTGGTGATCACCGAGGCCGAGCTGGACCGGATGGTCTCCGTCACCCAGGAGGCCGTCAAGGCCGTCACCGGCAA
>Ga0126382_10000361_pt1 | contig 17500 bp, 16 predicted proteins | sample PanSoiMetPlot_30_FD_92548 | JGI IMG/M metagenome (GOLD analysis project Ga0126382, IMG submission 92548) | Tropical forest soil microbial communities from Panama - MetaG Plot_30 | ecosystem: Environmental > Terrestrial > Soil > Tropical forest > Bulk soil | place: Panama | collected 2016-02-17
ATACCTGGGGGATGGCCGCGGCCCGGAATACGGCGGCGCTCGCCCCGTCGAGCGCGTTGCCCAGGCCGTGGACGCTGGCAGCAACCTCGGCGACGTGGTCCCGGTCCGCCCGCGCGGCAGGACCTTCGTACCGCACCAGATCGAGCTCGCGCTGCGCCTGTTCGATCAGGTCGTGTGTGACCGCAGCAGCAGACTGGAGGCGGCGGGCCGTCTCGATCATCGCCGCCACGTCGCCCGCGATGCCGCCGACTAGGCTCATGGCGCCGCCCACGCTAGATCGTCAGGACGGACAAAAAACAGACAATGCGACCGGTGCCGAGACCGTGAGAGAGACGCCGGCCCGTGTCAGGCCCGGTTGGGCGCTTTCTCCATCAAGAACTCCCAGTGATACTGAGCTGTCCGCCTGCTGTCGCCCTGGTCCCGGTCCTCCAGGCTCAGCGGTTCGAAGTCGGCGTGCAACGCCAGCAGCTCTGCAGCGTTGCAGTAGAAGTGGGGATGGCCGCGATCACCACCCGAGCCATCCTGTACGAACGTGTTGGGCCTGATCTCTCTTCCGACGCCGTACTCCGCGTGCCGCTTGGAGAGCATGGTGCCGAGGTAGAGGCCGGCCGGTCTCAGCACTCGTGCCACCTCTGCCACACCTTGAACTGCGCAGCTGCCATCACCGTGGTAAAGGACGTTCCAGGCGAGCAAGAAGTCAAACGAGGCAGAGGGGAAAGGCAGCTCCATGAAAGTCGCGACCACAAGGCCGACGTCGAGGCCGGCCGCCCGGGCCGCGGAGGAGATCTCCCGCACCCCCGAGGGGCTTGCATCGAGACCGCAGACCTCGAAACCCTCCGCCGCCAGCTGGAGGACGTGCCTGCCGAGCCCCGTCCCTACGTCGAGCACACGCCGGGCTCCGCGCAGTCTGAGCAGTGGGACTGTCGCCAGAACCTTCGCCTCCGGCTGTCTCCAGGGCGACTGCTGGCCGGTGGCTGCGAGCTCACGCCACGCTCGGTCCCACGCAAGATGTGCCGACGTCAGGCCAGGTCCGACCGGGTCCGCGTCCTCGGTCATGAAGTCATTGTCGTCACGGCGCTGCCAGGGCGCGCGGTGGCGGCCCGATCACGGTGACGATGCGAACCTGGACAAGGCGAACGAGGCCGCCCGTGCCTCGTTGGTAACCTTCAGCCACCCGGACACCATGACCTTCATCAATCTCGGCTGCCGCACCAACGCCGCCGAGACGGACGAGATCGCCGCTCTTTTGTCAGAGGCGCAGAACTTCGTGGTCGTCAACTCATGCACGGTCACGACCGCCGCCGACCGTGACACCCGTAAGGCAGTCTCCCGTGCGCGCCGCGAGCATCCCGGTGCGGCCCTGGTCCTGATGGGCTGCTACGTCGACGCCCACCCGGCTGACACGCTGGGTGCGGACGTGGTGGTCCCCAACGCCTGGAAGCAGGCGCCGACCGGCGTTGAAGCGGCCGTAGAACCCCCGGGCGTGCGCCGCTCGCGCTACGTGCTGAAGGTGCAGGACGGCTGCGACAACCGCTGCACCTTCTGCATCGTCTGGCAGACACGGGGCCGCTCGATCTCGCGAGTGCTGCCCTACCTGGAGGGCCGTGCGCGGTCAGCCGCTCGGGCCGGGTACCGGGAGATCGTGCTGACCGGCGTCGACCTTGGCTCATATCGCGGAGGCCTGGCGCTGCTCGTCAGGCGCTTGCTGGAGGCGGCACACCCTGCCCGCGTCAGGCTCTCGTCGATCGATCCCTCCCACGTCGACGGTGAGCTCACGGCGCTGCTCGAGCATCCTCGCGTCTGTCCTCATCTGCACCTGCCGCTCCAGTCCGGCTCTGACCGGGTCCTGGCGCGCATGCGAAGGCGTTACAACCTGGCTGCGTTCGAGAACGCCGTCGCCATGGCCAGAGCCGTTCGCCCCGACCTGGCACTGACCGGAGACATCATGGTCGGGTTCCCCGGCGAGACCGCTGAGGACTTCGAGCGAACGCTGGACGCGATCGAGCGGGCAGGCTTCAGCGGGCTCCACGTCTTTCGCTTCTCACCGCGTCCCCGCACGGCTGCCGCCCGCTACCCGGGCCAGGTTCCGATCCCCGTCGCCCGCGAGCGATCGCGGCGGGCCATCGAGCTCGGTCACCGTCTCGGCGCCGACTACGAAGCGAGGTTTGATGGCAGGCCACTCCAGGTGGTCTGGGACCGGGTTGCGGACGGGCGCATCAAGGGCGTGAGCGAGAACTACATCCAGGTGACCGCCGCGGCCGAGGGCCGCCGGCCGGGCCAGCTCGAGGAGGTGCTGTGGCGCGCTTCGAAGACTGGCTGATGGAGCACGGCCTGGACTTCCAGGTCCGGACTTACCCGGCCGGCACCCGCACCGCGGAGGACGCTGCACGCGCCATCGGCTGCGATGTGGCCCAGATCGTAAAGTCGCTCATATTCACGGCGGACGGGCGGCCCGTGGTGGCGCTCGTGAGCGGCGCCAACCGGTTGAACGCAGGGCGCCTGGCGGCCCTGGCCGGCGGCCGTGTGAGCAAGGCTGACGCCGACCTGACAAGGGAGGCGACCGGGTACGCGATCGGAGGTGTGCCGCCGTTCGGCCACGCAAACACGCTGCCGGTCTTCATGGACCGCGACCTCGTGCATCACGAGGTGGTCTGGGCGGCCGCCGGCCGTCCCGACGCGGTGTTTCCGATCACCCCTGCCCAGCTGGCTGAACTGAGCGCAGCGCGCGTGGAGGAGCTCACGTGACCGGGATCCTCGTACCCTGCAGGCGCTGCGGCCGCCAGGTTTACAGCTCCGTCGTCCGGAGTGGTCTGTGTCTGGACTGCCGGGTGGACCAGGCCATGTCCGATCTGCGCGCCGAGCATGCGCGGCTGTGGCGCAAGCGTGAGCGCTATCGAGCCAAGGGCGCGAACGCCGACTCCATCGGCCGTCAGGTGGCGCGACTGGAGGATCGGATGGCCTCCCGTATCGTGGAACTGGTGCCAGACGAGAAAGAAGCGTCGGAGCAACTCAAGAGGACGCTGGAGATGGCGCGCAACTCGCGCTACGACATCCGGAGCTTTCGCTGAGCCGGACTGCCCTCTCTTCCCATGCGGGGCACCTCACTCGGCACGTGGAGGAGGCCCTTTCCGCCCCCCTTGGTGGACTGGTTCCGTTCCGCCACCTCTACGTCCACATCCCTTTCTGCTGGCACAAATGCGGGTACTGCGACTTCAATGCCTACGCCGGCATGGATCGCTTGATGCCCGACTACCAGCTTGGGGTCGAGCGGGAGCTGGAGCAGGCCGTGGCGAGGCTGCCTTTCGGATCCCTGCTCACCGTCTACTTCGGCGGCGGTACGCCGAGCCTGCTGCCGGCGAACCTCATGGCGCGCATGCTTGCGCACATCCGTGGCACGTTCGAGATCGAGGCTGACGCTGAGGTCACGCTGGAGGCCAACCCGGCCTCGACGGACCCCGAGCGACTGGCGACCTGGCGGGAGGCGGGCGTCAACCGGCTGAGTCTCGGGGTACAGGGCTTCGACCCCAGGGCCCTGGCGGTGTTGGAGCGCCGGACCGATGGCGCCCAGGCTGAGCGGGCCTTCCGGCAGGCCCGGGAAGCGGGCTTCACGAACGTCAGCCTCGACCTGATCTACGGCGTCCCATTCCAGGACATGCCCTCGTGGGAGGGTACGGTCCGCCGGGCGATCGAGCTTGGGCCCGAGCACATGTCCTGCTACTGCCTCACCTTTGAAGAGGGCACTTTGCTATTTCGGCGCCGAGAGCGCGGCCTGTTGCCGGCGGTGGACAGCGACACCCAGTGGTATCAGCTCGACGCCGCTGACCGCCTGCTCCGCGCCGCAGGGTTCGATCGCTACGAGGTCTCGAGCTGGGCTCGGGAGGCCCGGCGCTCCCGACACAATCAGGCGTACTGGGACTGCCGGCCTGTCTATGGGGCGGGTGCTGGTGCCCACTCCTACGCCACCGACGGCGAGGGCGCCTGGCGGTGGTGGAACGTCGCCCGGCCCGGGGATTACGTCGGCGCGGCCGGATCCGGCTCAATGGAGGCCGGTCGCGAGGAGTTGACGCTCGAGCGAGCGCGCGCGGAGCGAGTCATGCTCGGGCTTCGCACCACCTCCGGTGTTGAGCCGCCCGCCGGCTTCGAGGAGCCCCTGGCTGCGCTTGAAAAGGCCGAGCTGGTCGTCCGGAGTGGGCGGCGCTATCTCCCCACACGTCGTGGCCTAGACCTTCACAACAGGATCGCCCTGGCCGTCCTGTGATCGGTACACTGGTTGGCACTCCCAGGTTGTGAGTGCCGATGGGATGGAGCCACGCAAGCAGGAGATCCTCAAAGCAGTCGTCCGGGACTTCACCGTCACGGCTTTGCCCGTCGGTTCGCACGCCCTGGTCAGCCGTCATTTTCTGAATCTCAGCTCGGCCACGGTGCGCAACGAGCTGTCAGAGCTGGCCGACCTGGGCTACCTGGTCCAGCCTCACACGTCTGCCGGCCGCATCCCAACCGACCGTGGGTACCGCTACTTTGTGGATTTCCTGATGGACCTCGAGCCGGTGCCGGCCCAGGTCGCGTCCTTCATACAGACCGAGCTGAGCAGCGCCCCGGCCGACCTGCAGGCACTGGTGGAGAGGGTGGCCACGACCGTCGCAGCGGTGACGCAAAACGCCGCGGTCGCCAGCCTTCCGCATGGGCCTCAGGCCAGGATCAAACACATCGACCTGGTCTCGCTGGAACCGACCGAAGTGCTGGTGATCCTGGTGGTAGAGGGCAATCTCATCCGCCAGCAGGTCATCTCGGTGAGTGCCGCCGTCGAGCAGGCTGAGCTGAGCCGGCTCGCCAACAAGCTGAACCGCGACCTCCTTGGAAAAGACCGGGACGACCTCGCGCCGCGCCTCAAGCGTCTGGGCCGGGGCCTGGAGGCGGAGGTCTCGGCGCAACTCGTACGCACGCTTGAGCTGTTCGAACAGGGTTCGGAAACGCTGGTCCTCCACGACGGAGTTCGCAACCTGCTCAAGCAGCCCGAGTTCGCAGAGGCCTGGCGCCTGCACCAGGTGCTGGAGGTCCTCGAGGAGACGCGATACCTTGCGACGCTGCTACAGGACCTTGTCGGCGAGTCCGACACGCAGATCGTCATCGGGTCCGAGAACCAGGCGACCCAGCTGCGGTCCTGCACACTGGTGCTCACCACGTATGGCCCGACGCGCCGCATACGCGGCGTGCTGGGCGTGATCGGCCCGACGCGTATGGCCTACGGGCAGGTGGTCGGTCGCCTGCAGACGGTCGCCCGCCGGGCCAGTGAGCGCCTGGGGGAGGCTTACGCATGATCTCCGGCAGCGATTCCTCGTCGGTCTCTTAGAGTTATGGGCTTTGTACGCGTTTGAGTCAGCGTCCTCACACGGTATTCAAGAAGCGAGCTATGGCGACCAAGCGAAAGACTGATCATCACTCAGAGAACCAGCCGCGCCGCCCCGACGGCATTGAGGCGGCGGAACCCGAGATGCCTCTGCCCGACGCGGCGCCGTCCACAGATGGTGAGGCGGAGACCGCACCGGCCGAGACCGAGTCAGCTGCGGCCGAGACTGAGTCAGCTGCGGCTGAGACCGAGTCAGCTGCGGCTGCATCTCCGGCCGGCGACCCGGACCGCAAAACTGAAGAGCTCGCCTCGCAGCTGGAGGAGGCCAAGGACCGGTACCTGCGGCTGGCCGCCGACTTCGACAACTTGAAGAAGCGTGCCCGTCAGGAGCAACTGGACACCATGCGCTACGCCGCGGCGGCCGTCGCCGAGCGCCTGCTTCCTGTGCTCGACGACGCCGACCGCGCCCTGAGCCACGCCCCCGAGGGCGTCGAGGAGAGCTGGCTCAAGGGCGTCCGGCTGACGTTCCAGCAGCTGGAGGACATCATGGCGTCGGTGGGGGTCGAGCGCATCAGAGCGATGGGCTCACCGTTCGATCCCAAGCTTCATGAGGCGGTCGGCTCAGAGGAGACCTCCGATCAACCTGAAGACACCGTGGTGGTCGAGCTGAGGCCTGGCTACCGGATGCACGACCGCGTTCTCCGTCCGGCCCTGGTCAAGGTCGCCCGACCCCCAGCCTTGAACGGGTGATGGCGAGACAGAGTCTTCGATCTCCCGCAGGCCCAGGAGAAAGGGGGGCCATGCTTCCCCTGGCGGCTTAGCCCGTGGCCATCAAGCGCGACTATTACGAGGTCCTGGGGGTCGCACGGGACGCTTCCCAGGACGATCTGAAGCGAGCCTTCCGCAAACTCGCCATGGAGTACCACCCGGACCGCAACCCCGACAATCCGCAGGCGGCCGAGCGATTCAAGGAATGCAGCGAAGCCTACGAGATACTGTCTGACCCCGAGAAGCGGCGCGGCTACGACATGTTCGGGCACGCGGGGGTCACCGCGGGCGCCCAGGGCTACAGCGGGTTCGAAGGCTTTGGTTTCGGCGACATCTTCGACACCTTCTTCGGTGGCGGGTTCGGCAACCGTGGCACCCGGCGAGCTGCACGCGGTGACGACCTTCGGTACGACATGACGATCACCTTCGAGGAAGCGTTCCGCGGCGTCGAGAAGGAGATCGACGTGGCCCGTCTGGTCACATGCGAGGCGTGCACCGGAACCGGCGCCAAGCCAGGCACCGGCTTCGAGACCTGCAGCTCCTGCGCCGGGAGCGGTCAGGTCCGGCGCCAGGCGCAGTCGATCTTCGGCTCAGTCGTGAACATCACCACCTGTCCGAGCTGCGGCGGGTCCGGCCGGATCCTTCGCACACCGTGCACGGAGTGCCGCGGCCAGGGCCGGCTCGAGCGGACCAGGCGCCTGAGCGTCAGGATCCCCGCCGGCGTCGATACAGGCTCCCAGATCCGGCTGTCCGGGGAGGGGGAGGCGGCATACCGAGGGGGCACCCCCGGAGACCTGTACATCGTGATCAGGGTCAAGGACCACCCAACACTGCGCCGCCAGGATCAAGACATCGTGTACGAGCTGCGGGTGAACATGATCCAGGCCGCCCTCGGCGACCGGATCGACGTGCCCACGCTGGATGGTCCGGTTGAAGTCACGATACCGCCAGGCACCCAGTACGGCCAGACCTTTAGGCTGCCTCGCCGGGGAATGCCGCACGTGCGCACAGGCCGGCGTGGCGACCAGTTCGTTGTGGTCCAGGTCGTCGTGCCCACAGACCTCAGCGCCGAACAGAAGGCGACGCTTCGCCAGGTGGGCGGTCTAACCGGAAAGCCTGAGAAGGTTTCGAGGGGCTTCTTCGAAAAGCTGCGCGACGCGATCCAGCTCGACTAGCTAGCTAGCTAAAGTCGTGCTCGCGACATTCAGCCGGGCAGCGCGCTACCCTCGCATGACCGCCATCCCCGTGGCGGCCAGCAGTCGAGGAGGAACCTGCCATGGGTGCAAGCGTTCGCTTCATCGTCCCGCCACAGCTGTTCGAGCGGGTGGCACGAACAGGAGCCGCAGAGGACCGCGAGATCGCCCTCGACACGCTGGCAATCGACCATTCCATCCGCACAGCCCGCGTGCAGAACGCCGCGCTGCGCGCGAGGACGCCGAAGCGCCTGGTCGCGGCTCCCGGAGGGCGGGGCAACCCTGACAGGACAATTTTCAACGCCCGGCACCGTGCTGACGTCCACGCCAGAACCATGTTGCGCACGGAGGGCCAGCCGCCCGTACCAGATTCCTCCGCCAACCAGGCCTACGATGGCCTGGGCGACACCTACCGCTTCTTCTGGGAGGTCCTGGGGCGCGATTCGATCGATGACGCCGCCCTCCCCCTGCTCGGCGAGGTGCACTTCGGCGTCAACTACGACAACGCGTTCTGGGATGGCGAGCGGATGATGTTCGGCGACGGCGATGGCCGGCTGTTCACCGGGTTCACCCAGGCCGTCGACGTGATTGGACACGAGCTGACTCACGGTGTGACCCAGGACACTCTCAACCTGCTCTACACGGGTCAGTCCGGGGCGCTCAACGAGTCGATCTCGGATGTCTTCGGGTCGCTGGTCAAGCAGTACAGGCTGAAGCAGACCGCGGATCGAGCGGACTGGCTGATTGGGGCCGGCATCCTCGGGCCCGCTTTCCCGGGAATCGCGCTGCGATCGATGAAGGCGCCTGGCACTGCGTATGACGGTGATGGCCAGCCTGGGGTCATGAGCGGCTACGTCGTGACAACCACCGACAACGGAGGTGTTCACATCAACTCTGGAATCCCGAACCACGCCTTCTACCTGACGGCCGCCGCCCTGGGCGGTCAGGCCTGGGAGCGCGGGGGCCGCATCTGGTATCGGGTGATGTCGACGCGGGCCGTCGCCCCCGACGCTCAATTCCACACGTTCGCGCTGGCTACCGTGAATGCAGCCATAGCGCTCTACGGGGACACCTCGCCAGAGGCACAGGCGGTGACTTCCGCCTGGATACAGGTCGGTGTGCTTAAGGCGGGGCAGGTGCCGACACCGGCTGCGGTCGCCACTTGACGGAGCCCAGGGCCGCGGACTCCCTTCGCATCGAGCGGTCGGGCGGCTTCGGCGGGCTGAGGCTCAGCGCCAGCATCCCCGTCGACGAGCTCAAGCCCCGGGAGCGTGAGGCGCTTGAGCTGTGTTTCGAAGCGCCTGAGGCGCCGCCGTCGGGCCCTGACCGCTTCGTTTACCGGCTGCGTCTGGGGGACCGCGAGGCAGTTGTGCAGGAGGACAGGGTGCCGCCTGGGCTTGAGCCTCTGCTGAGGAGGCTGGCAGGGTCATGGCGCTGATGCCGCCCCCGGCAGGCTTCCTCGGGGACGGTCGCGAAGGGGAATAAATTTCTCAAGGTCGGACTTGAGAAAGCGCGGAAAGGCTGCGAGAATGGAAGGGGTAGGGGGACAGAAATGCGAGCGATTGATCTAGAACTGACGAATGCCGAGGTGGAAGTGCGGCAGCTCGAGGCGCGGCTGCGAGTCGTGCCGATGAACGATGTCCAGCTGGCCCAGGCTCTGCGACGCGCACTCACCGCCAAGCGTGAGCGGCTCGAGCGGCTCCGAGCGCGCCACAACGACGCCTAGCCGGACGTAACAGCCGGATGCGGAGCATCTGGCGTCCCATGCCGCCGGATTGGGCCAATCGCCGGCCCTGCGCCCTCTTCCAGCCCTCTGATAGGGCAATTTCCCAGCACGTGGTTCACTTGCAGCACAACTGCGGGCCACTTCGGCGCTCGCCCTTTGGCCGCAAGGTTCCGGCTGGGGGTTCGCGGTTAACCGGTAAGCGTCCTGGCTTGGGCGACAACCCGGGCCGCCAGATCGTACCGGCCGGCCGAAGGGACCACGTATGCGCCCTGAGTCTGGCCGTGCGCCGCTTCGAGAAACTCTACGGCGAGGTCGACACCAAGCCCCGAAGCGCGCTCTCCAGCGCGCTCCAGCCGGTCGCGGAGTTCCTGCGGCACAGTTATCCCCGGCAGCTCGTGGTGCAGGTATTCGGCGTGCCGAAATGAACGCAGCGGCATCACGCCCACCAGGACCGGCACTGCAACTTCGCGCGTGATCTCGCGCAGCCGCTCCAGAGCCGCCGGGTCATAGATCGGATTCGTGACGATGAAGTTGGCGCCGGCGGCGACCTTGCGCCTCAGGAGCCGCAGCTCGCGCTCCAGGTCATCAGCGCCCGGATTGACAGCCGCCCCCACCAGGAACGAAGCATGATCCCCGATGGGGGTCTCGTTGGCGTCGAGGCCGCGGTTCAGGTTTGCGAGGATCGTGATCAGTCCGACCGCGTTTACGTCCCAGACCGGCGTGGCGTTCGGGTAGTCGCCAACTCGAGGAGGGTCGCCGCGTAGTGCCAGGACGTTGCGGATGCCGAGGGCGTGGGCGCCGATCAGTTCCGACTGGATCGCCATCACGTTGCGATCGCGGCAGGTGAAGTGGGCGATCGCCTCGAGGCCCACCTGCTGCTGGACCAGCGCGGCGCAGCTCATCACGCCCATCCGCAGCCGTGCCATCGCCGAGTCGGTGACGTTGGCGTAGTCCACGCCCGCCTCTTTGAGCAGCCGGGCGCCGGCCAGCATTCGGCTGGGGTCGATGCCGCGTGGCGGGGTCAGTTCGACCGAGATCGCGAAGCGCCCTGACGCCAGATCGGTGGCCAGCCGCGAGCCGGGTCTGGGCAGAGGCCGTTCGGCCTCCTCGCGGCGCGGGCGGGGCCGGATCTGCACGGTTCCCGAGCCGATTGTGTCGAGGCGAGCCCGGGTGGCCGCGATGTGCGCGGGGCCCGTGCCGCAGCATCCTCCGACGATGCGGACCCCGTCAGCCACCATGCGGGCGGCGCACTCCGCGAAATACTCGGGCCCGGCCGTATAAACCAGCCTTCCACCGACGCGCTGGGGGAGTCCGGCGTTCGGCCAGGCTCCGATCGTACCGGCGCCTGCTTCAGCCAGGTGGTATGTGACATTGTGAGCCGGCACCGGTCCGCTGCCGCAGTTGATCCCGACGGCCATCACGCCTAGCGGGCAGACCGTCGTCACGAGCGCCGAGGCCACCTCCGCGGGCCTGGACTCGTCGTCGAAGCTGAGGCTTGCGACCACCGGAATATCCGGCGCGACCTCGCGGGCGACCCTGACCGCGAGCTCCAGCTCGCCGAGTGCCGTGAAGGTCTCGAGGACCAGAAGGTCGACGCCGCCATCCACCAGGGCCTGGATCTGCTCGTGGAACATGCGCTCAGCAGACGTCCGCTTGATCGCACCGACAGGCTCGATGGGGCGGCCAAGGGGGCCTATGCTGCCGGCGACGAGGACCGGCCGGCCGGATGCGTTGCGTGCCTCGACCGCGAGCCTGGCGCCAGCCTGGTTGACGTCCCGTACCAGGTGTTCAAGGTAATGCTCGCCAAGACCAAAGCGGTTGGCCTGGAACGTGTTGGTCTCGATGACGTCGGCGCCGGCAGCGATGTAGTCGCGGTGGACGCTGGTCACCAGGACGGGCTCGCTCAAGTTGAGCTCTTCGAGGCATCGGCCCGAGGCGACGCCGCGCGCGAAAAGCTCGGTGCCCATAGCGCCGTCGAACAGGACGGGACCTCGGGCTAGCATCTCGGCCAGACGGTTCATTGAGTGCTGTATGAAACCATAGGCGGATGCGTGTGCTGATCACGGGAGCCGCGGGCCAGCTCGGCACGGACTTCCAGCGCCTTCTTCCCGACGCCGATGCACTCGACCGCCACAGGCTCTCGATCACTGACCGCGAAGCCGTCCTGACCGCGGTTCGCGGGCACGACGTCGTCCTCAACTGTGCGGCCTACAACGCGGTGGACGCCGCCGAGGCGGATCCCGCACCCGCGTTTGCCGTCAACACCGGCGGCCCGGCCAACCTGGCATGGGCCTGCAGCCAGACGGGCTCCCGGCTGGTCCACTACTCGACCAACTATGTGTTCGACGGCTCCGCTCCCGAGCCTTACTCCGAGTCAGAGGAGCCGAGGCCTCTGGGCGCCTACGCGCGCTCCAAGCTCGACGGGGAGCATCGGGTGCTCGAGACGCTGCCGAGCGCCCTCGTCATCCGCTCAGCAGGGCTCTTTGGTGCCACCGGTTCGGCCATCAAGGGCGGCAGCTTTCCCGAGCGGATGGTGAAGCGGGCTCGCGAAGGCCAGCAGCTGCGGATCGTGGCTGACCAGCGGCTGAACCCGACGTACACGGTCGATCTGGCGCGGGCCACGCTCGACCTGCTTGCTCAAGGTGTGACGGGGGTTGTCCACGTGGTCGCGGCGGGCTGCTGCTCGTACTGGGAGCTCGCGGTCGAGGCCCTCCGCCTCGCCGGCGTCAGCGCGCCGGTCGACCCGGTCACGACCGCCGAGCTGGGAGCCGCCGCACCGCGACCGCGCAACGGCTGTTTGACCTCGATCCGAGTAAAGGCCCTTCGTGACTGGCACGAGGGACTCACGGACTGGTTTGCGGCCTGGCGGCAGGCCGCGTCTCAGGCGCCCGTGAGGATGCCCCGACCATAGGCGATCGCGACGATCCAGCAGGAGGCGGCCATGAGCGCTGCCTCGCGCGTACGGCTTCCCCGTGCCGCCCAGAAGTAGATGCCGGGGAGGAAGATGATGGCGAAGGCCCCGTAGACGACGTGCACGATCTCGCGTGGGCGCGCCACTGCGATGAGGGCCACGCCCATGAGGCCCTGGACGCCCGTCAGGGCGATCATCAGGACATAGCTGGAGCGGAAGCCGGCGCTCACCTCACGCCGGATCACGAAGCCGACCGAGCCCCAGACACCCAGGATGGCGGCGAAGAGTATCAGCGCGAGTGCAAGTCGAGCGTGGAGGAACACGAGCGTATCGATCACAAGCTGTCAATTGTCGGCCTTCGCGTGGTGGTGGTGAAGGCTGTCAGGGCGCCCGTCGCACCGGCCTTCGTGGGTCGGGTGCTCGTGGCCGCAGCCGCCGAGCCGGCGGTTGCGGCCGTGCTGGCGGGAACGGGCGGTGCGGCTGAGATCACGGTGCGAATCACGGGCGATCGCGAGCTGCGGCGGCTGAACCGCCAGTTTCTGGGCGACGACCGGGTGACCGACGTCCTCAGCTTTCCGAGTGGGGACTTGCTGAGCGGAGATCCGCCGAGCGCCTATCTTGGCGATCTGGCACTGTCGTGGCCCGCAGTCGGGCGTCAGGCGGAGGCGTTCGGGCACGAGGCGGAGGTGGAAGCGGCTCTCCTTGCAGTCCATGGTCTCCTCCATCTCCTGGGGTGGGACCACGAGACCCCAGCCGGCGAACGAGAGATGACCAGGCTGACGCTCGCCTGCCTCGCGCGCTCTGACGTGCATCCGGCCCTGGGCCGGCTGTAGCAGGGATCCTTCCTACACTTGTGCACCGGGCCGCGGCGGACGCCGCAGGCCCAGGCATGCCCATGCTCGAAACGAACCGGTCGTCCACACCTGACATCGTGCTGGTCGGTCTCGGCAACCCTGGCCCGGACTACGCACAGACCCGCCACAACCTCGGCCAGGCCTGCCTGGAGGCATTTGCTCGCCGAGCAGGCATCGAGCTTTCCCGGCGGCGCTGGCGCTCGCGCGTCGGCTGCGGCGAGCTCGCGGGTCACCGGCTCTGCCTGCTGGAGCCTCAGACGTTCATGAACCTCAGCGGCCGTGCGGTGTTCGAAGCTGTGCGCGACCTTGAAATGAGCCCCGAGAACGTGTGGGTTGTCTACGACGAGATGGACCTGCCCCTTTGCCGCCTTCGGATCAGGCGCGGCGGCTCCTCGGCCGGACACCGGGGAGTCGAATCGATAATCGCTCATCTGCACAGCGACGCGTTCACCCGGTTTCGCGTCGGTGTCGGCAAGCAGGGGCGGCCGGGGTCTGACGCCGGTATCCATCACGTGCTGGGCAACTTTTCGGGCCGAGAGGCGGACGTGCTCGATTCAGTGATCGACGGAGTCGCCTCGGCGATCGACACGGCAGTCAGGGACGGGGTGACGAAGGCGATGGATCTTTACAACCGGACTGGATCTCTCGGCTGCGAGGAGATAGCGTGAGCTCGTTGTGGGAACGGACGTTCGACGGCGCTTTGAGCGACTGGTTGGCGCGGCCCGCCGGCTTGCTCCGGACTGGTCGGCTGCCCCGGTCGGCATGGCCGCTGGTTGTCTCGGCGGTGGCCCGAGGCGCGGCTCAGGCGCGACGGCCTGTGCTGGTCCTCTGCCCCGAACCGGCCCGGTTCGTGAAAGCCCTGCGGCCGTGGCTGGCCGGTCGTCCCTTTGTCTACCACTTCGCCGAGGTGACCGTCTCCTTCCTGGATCGACCGCCGGCATTCGACGAGAGCGTTTCCCTGCGCCTGGAGGCTCTGGCCTGTCTGGCAATGGCCTGGGACCAGGGCTCGCCCGAACCGTGCGTGGTCGTGTCCTCGCGCCGGTCCATGATGCGCATGACCGTCGCTCCGGGGGACCTTGCGTCGACCACGGTTCTGTTGAAGCCGGGGTTGGAGGCCGAACCCATGGAGCTGGCCGCGCGTTTGGTGGAGCTGGGCTATACGCGCGAGCCGCTGGCCGAGACCGCCGGTCAGTTCGCGCTCCGCGGCGGCATCCTGGATGTGTTTCCCGCCGCTGCGCGTACGCCCGTACGGGCCGAGTTCTTCGGCACCGAGCTCGAGACGCTACGACTGTACGACCCCCTGAACCAGCGCTCGGTGATGGCTGTGCCCCAGGTGACCGTGCGCCCCGGGCGCGAGCTCCTGCTCGGACCGGAGCGCGGCACGGCGGCGGTCGAGCGGTTGCGCTCGGGAGCGGGGCTGGACGGCCTGCGCGCTGACGTGCGAGCCGACTGGGAAGAGGACCTCGAGCGGCTGGCCGCCGGTGGGGCTTTCCCGGGGGTGGAGCTGTATGGTGCTTACCTCGATCCCCGGTTGCCCGCGCTGGTCGACCACCTTGCGGAGGCTGCGGTCGTGGTCGATCTCGATCCGGACCGCCAGCTGACCGACGCACGCGAGCTCGAGACGGAGACGCTGATGCTGGCCCAGGCTGAGTCGGGTGACGGCGAACTGCCGCGCGGCTTCGAGGCGCCTATGGTGCCGGTGGAGCGCCTGACCGACCTGCCGGCGGGGTGCTGGCTAATGACAGCCTCGGTGGCCGACGCGGAGGGCGGCGAAGTCGACCTGGGTTGGCGAGACCTGGAGCCGCTCGTCGGCAGGCCTCGCGCAATCGCTGAGCTGGCCCGGGACGCGGCAACCGCCATGGTCTTGCTGACCAGCGAGCAGGCGGAGCGGGTCGAGGGCCTGGTGGCCGAGGCCGGAGTCCGGACCGTGCCGGCCGCGATCGAGCTCGACGCCGATCTGGAGCCTGCACCCGGCCTGTACCGGGCCGACCTGGACATCCCTGCCGGATTCGGCAACGAACGGCTGGGCATCGAGATCTACAGCGACGCAGAGCTGTTCGGCAGGGTGCGCCGCGTGGCCCCCCGGCCCGCCCGACGTTCCACCAGGGGTGAGGTAACGCTCCACCTCGCGTTCCAGCCCGGTGAGCTCGTGGTCCACGTGGACCACGGCATCGCCCGGTTCGCGGGCATGCGTCTCATCGACGCGGAGGACGTCGAGCTGGGAGGCACCATCCAGCGGGAATACCTGGAGCTCGAGTACGCAGAGGGCGACAAGCTTTTCGTGCCCGTTGAGAGCCTGGACAGGGTCCAGAAGTACCTTGGCGGCTCAGAGGAGCGGCCACCTCTTCACCGGCTCGGCACCGGAGACTGGACTCGAGCCCGAGCCAGGGCCCGCAAAAGCGTCGAGGACGCGGCCGAAGACCTGCTCCGGGTGTACGCGCGCCGCGAGGCAAGACCCGGCTACGCGTTTGCCGCCGACACCGCCTGGCAGGCCGACCTGGAGGAGTCCTTCGCCTACGACGAGACCCCCGACCAGGTCCAGGCCCTGGCAGAGATCAAGAGCGACATGGAGTCAGACCGGCCGATGGACCGCCTCCTGTGTGGAGACGTGGGCTTCGGCAAGACCGAGGTCGCGCTGCGTGCGGCCTTCAAAGCCGTGATGAGCGGCCGGCAGGTGGCACTCCTGGCCCCGACAACCGTACTGGTGCAGCAGCACCACCAGGTCTTCCGCGACCGACTTGAGCGCTTCCCGGTCACCATCGAGGTGCTGTCCCGATTCAAGACCGAGGACGAGCAGAAGCGCACGCTCGCCGGATTGAAGGTGGGAGCTGTCGACATCGTGATCGGCACCCACCGGTTGCTCCAGCGCGACGTCAAGTTCAAGCGCCTTGGACTCCTGATCGTCGATGAGGAACAGCGCTTCGGGGTCATGCAAAAGGAGAGGTTCAAGCGCATGCGCGCAAACCTCGACGTGCTCTCCCTGTCGGCCACCCCCATCCCGAGGACCCTTCACATGGCTGTGGCCGGCATCCGCGACATGAGCGTGATCCAGACGCCGCCCGAGGACCGCCAGCCGATCAAAACCTACGTCACTACCTACGACGACCAGCTGGTCGCGGAGGTGATGGAGCGGGAGCTCGACCGCGGCGGGCAGGTCTATTACGTGCACAACCGGGTGCGCACGATCGACAGAGCGGCGGAGCGTGTGGCCCGGCTCGTACCTGGGGCGCGTATTGCGATCGGTCATGGTCAGATGGAGGAGGATCAGCTGGCCAAGGTGATGGTCGACTTCGCAGCCGCTGCGTTCGACGTGCTGGTGTGCACCACGATCATCGAGTCCGGGCTGGACATCCCCAACGTCAACACCATGCTCGTGGAGCGGGCAGACCGCTTCGGTCTGTCGCAGCTCTACCAGCTTCGTGGCCGGGTCGGCCGTGCCGGCAAGCGGGCCTATGTCTACTTCCTTTACGACCCGACGAAGTCTCTGACGGAGGCGGCTGACAAGCGCCTGGACGTGATGTCCGGGTTGCACGAGCTGGGTCAGGGTTTCAAGATCGCCCTGCGCGACCTCGAGATCAGGGGCGCCGGCAATCTGCTCGGGGTCGAGCAGCACGGGGCGATCGCGTCGGTCGGCTTCGAGATGTACCTGCAGATGCTGCAGGCCGCGGTCGAGAAGCTGCGCTCGGGGCAGGAGGCGCGGGTGGGCGACGTTCTCTCGACTCCGGAACTGACGATCGACCTGCCCCTCGACCACTTCGTGCCGCGGTCGTACATCCGTGACGAGCGGCTGCGGCTCGACGCCTACCGCCAGCTTGCCGCAGCCGAAGACGAAGCTGAGCTGGAGGGTGTGCTGAGATCGCTCCGCGACCGCTACGGGCCGCCTCCTGCACAGCTTGGGAACCTCGCCTACTCCCTGAGGGTGAAGCTGCTTGGCCAGAGACTGAACCTGCGCGCAGTGGTGGCCGACGGTCACGACATCGCCATCCGAGTGGACCCCGACCGGCTGCTCGACGTGGATGAGTTGGAGCGCCGGTTCAGTGGCAGGCTGCGGGTGCGGCCCAACCGCCTCCTCTTTCGGAGGCAGGGCGAGGGCTGGCCGGGCGAGCTGATGCGCCTGCTGGAAACGATGGGCGAGCTTTATGAATCTGCAACCATTCCAGTTGCCCATGCCTGACGAACAGCCCTATCCCGACGGCGTCGCTGCCATCTTCGAGGTCGCCAGGCGCCTGCGCGCACCGAACGGCTGCCCGTGGGACAGGGAGCAGACGCACCGTTCCCTGCGCCCCTACCTGCTCGAGGAGACCTACGAGCTGCTGGAAGTGATCGACCGGGGTCTGGAGGACGGCAAGCTGCTGGAAGAGCTTGGCGACGTGCTTCTCCAGGTGGCGATGCACGCCGCCATCGCCGAGGAGCAGAAACGCTTCAACGCCGCAAATGTCTCCGAGGCGGCCGCCGCCAAGATGGTCTCCCGCCATCCGCACGTCTTCGGGGACGAGCAGGTGGCCGACGCCGAGGGCGTGCTGCGCAACTGGGAGCGGCGTAAGGCCGAGGAGGCGGCCAGGGCGGGCCACCCGGAGGAAACGCCGCTCGACCGTGTGCCGGCGACGCTGCCCGCGCTGGCCTGGACACTCAACATGCAGAAGCGCGCTGCGAGGGTCGGCTTCGATCTGGAGACCGCGGACGGCGCGGCGAAGGCTGTGG
>Ga0126382_10000362_pt1 | contig 17497 bp, 15 predicted proteins | sample PanSoiMetPlot_30_FD_92548 | JGI IMG/M metagenome (GOLD analysis project Ga0126382, IMG submission 92548) | Tropical forest soil microbial communities from Panama - MetaG Plot_30 | ecosystem: Environmental > Terrestrial > Soil > Tropical forest > Bulk soil | place: Panama | collected 2016-02-17
GAAACCCGTATAGTTCGCCAGATTGGGATCTTCGATCAGGGCCATCGCCGTGAGATCAAGCAGCCAGGACGCAACGACACTCCCACGCCGCCAGACTTCGGCAATGTCCGCAACATTCAAGTCGTAGCGAATTTCTTCGGGTAGCTGATCTGAGTTCGCATGGTGGAAAATATCGAAGCCTTCAGCGTATGCCTGCATCATTCCATATTCGATGCCGTTATGTACCATCTTTACGAAGTGACCTGCCCCTGATGGGCCACAGTACAGGTAGCCATCTTCAACTGTGCCTTTGATCTTTTCACGGCCGGGAGTTCGCGGGATATTTCCCGGACCTGGCGCCAAAGTCTTAAAGATCGGATCCAGATGCTCGACAGCCGCTTTCGGTCCTCCGATCATCATGCAATAGCCGCGCTCAAGACCCCATACGCCACCACTCGTTCCAACGTCGACGTAATTGATGCCTTTCTCACGAAGGGAACGCGAACGCCGGGCGTCATCCTTAAAATAAGAGTTGCCGCCATCTATGATGATATCGTCTTTTGCGAGCTGCGCGGCCAGGGCATTCACCGTCTTCTCCGTGGGCTCACCCGCCGGAACCATGATCCAAACGGCTCGTGGCTTCGTTAACTTAGCGATGAAGTCGTCCAGAGACTTGGCGCCCGTTGCCCCTTCACGTCCGAGTTCATCTATGCTGGCGGGATTCATGTCCCAGACGACGCATTCATGACCACCACGCATCAACCGGCGAACCATGTTCGCACCCATCTTGCCCAGACCAATCATTCCCAGTTGCATTACTTCGTCGCCTTTCGTTGGAAGGCTCGGCCGCCTTGTGGTGAAGCCTTTCCTCACATCAAACGGCATCGCCGTTACGACAATGCCGCATTCATCGCTTGAATTAGTCCAGCCAATCCAACTGATACATCCGTCCCCAAATGCACCCGCAGTGCGCGCCTGCGGCGCGCCGCCAGTACCTGAAAATCGCCACGTGCCTGAGCGGCCTTAACTATTCCAAAAGTATACTTCTGATTGGGTACCGGCAAATCGCTACCGTCATCACAAGTAATTTGCAAGAACACGCCCGAGTTTGGCCCACCTTTGTAGGCCTGACCCGTCGAATGCAGAAAGCGTGGCCCAAATTCCAGACACGTCGCGATGCGCTTCTGATCGCGGACCGCACGCCGTGCCGACTGCAGCAGCTGGTCGTGCGAATCGTTCATTTCGAGATAGGCGAGAATCGCAAAGTAATCGTTCGCGTGTAAACGATCCAAATGAGCCCTCAGATAACTCTGCAGCGATGGCGTGGCGCCGAGGCCACGTAACTCGGTTGCGTTTGCTTCATCTGCGAACAACCGAACTCCGCCGTCTTCGAAGAGCGGAGCCTCGGGTGGCAAAGAACCCTGCTGCTCGTACTGATCGGTTAGTTTCCGCGTTTCAATTTTGCTTGCTTCCACATCTGGCTGATCAAACGGATTGATTCCAATGATTGAGCCTGCCGCGGCTGTGGCAAGCTCGCAACGAAAAAACTCCTGGCCGAGATTGTAAATATCTACGACCGAGATGTTTACAACTGGCTGGCCCGCCCGCCGGAGACGGACGATTGCCTCGTCTTGCGCCGCCTGCGGCTCCGGATCAAACCGCAGATAAATGAATATGCGATCCGAGCCGTAAACATCCGGCCCGCTGACTGGTTCCCGATCAATCGGGATTAGGCCTTTTCCGTTCTTACCGGTCGATTCGGCAAACAATTGTTCCAGCCACGCCCCAAGATCGTAGATTGCCGGCGACGCAACGATTGTAACTTTGTTACGACCGGCGTTGTGTGCTGCTCCCAGGACCGCTCCTAAGGCGAGACCCGGATTCTCGTCTCCTGATGAATCCGCGCTACATGCCGCCACCATGTGATAAGCGCGGTCGAGAAATAGCGGGATCTTAACGCCCATCGCGGCGGCGGGAGCGAGACCAAAATCAGACAGAGCGGAGTAACGTCCGCCGATACTCGGGACTCCCAGAAAGATCTTGCGAAAGGTATCATTTTCGGCAACCTGCCGGAGCTTCGATCCGGGATCGGTGATGGCGATGAACTGTTTCCCTACCTGCTCAGCACCAACAACTTCTTTCGTCTTTTCAAAGAAGTAATCTTTGAGAATGTTCGGCTCGAGGGTAGTTCCTGACTTGCTTGAAATAAAGAACAGCGTATGCGCGAGCTCGACTTTACGCTCGAACGATTTGATCTGAGCAGGGTCGGTGGAATCCAAAACGTGCAGTTCGGGAAAACCGTCGATCTTTCCGAATGATCTGCTGAGAACTTCAGGGCAAAGGCTGGATCCACCCATGCCGAGCAGGAGAACGTGTTTGAATTTGGCGTCTCTTACTTCTTCGGCAAAGTTCGTAAATCGCCGAAAGTTCTTTTGTTGCTCCTCGACAATCGTTAACCATCCGAGCCACTTCTCCTCACCCGCGTTAGTCCAAAGTGAAGGATCACTGCCCCAGAGCCTTTGGATTTTCCGATTGTTCGACCAATCAGCGATTGAGGTTCTCGCGGCCGTGGCTAAATCATCAGGCAGAGAAAAACTTTGCGGATTGATTAGCGCAGCCATCGCGTCGACAAGTCATTAAGATGCGGAAGCTGCCGCGGGGGTCAGAAGATTTTGGAGCGTTTCAGTATAGGGAGGCCGGGCAACACCGCGATCTGTGATGATCGCGGCAATCAATTCGTGGGGAGTGACGTCGAAAGCGAAGTTGTGGACGTCGACGCCATCCGGAGCAAGTTGCTGTTCGCGCACGTGCGTGACTTCTCTGGGGTCACGTTCCTCGATCGGAATATCTTCACCGGTGGCAACTGCAAGATCGATTGTCGACACGGGCGCGGCAACATAAAAAGGAATCTTGTGTTGGTTAGCTAAGACGGCCACCATGTACGTGCCAATCTTATTTGCGGCGTCGCCGTTCGCGGCTATACGATCGGCGCCCACCACGACGCAATCGACCTTCCCCTGCTTCATGACGTGACCCGCCATGTTGTCGGTGATGACCGTTACCGGAATATTGTCTCTGGTAAGTTCCCAGGCCGTCAGGCGCGAGCCTTGAAGAAAAGGTCGCGTCTCGTCGGCGATCACCGCCACGCGTTTACCCGCATCACGCGCGCCGCGAATAACTCCGAGTGCGGTACCGTAGTCGCCGGCCGTGGCCAAAGCGCCGGCATTGCAGTGCGTCAAAACCGTCGCACCATCGGCAATCAATTCGGCGCCAAAGCGGCCCAGCGCCCGGTTTGATTCAATGTCCTCCTGAAAGATTGCGAGCGCTTCATTTACCAGCCGCTTCCTGACTTCTTCGATATCGCGGACCTTCTCAGCCTTCGCTTTGTCAATCACGCTACGCATGCGTTCGATGGCCCAGAAAAGATTCACCGCCGTGGGACGCGTTGCGGCCATTACTTTACACATGTGTTTGAAATCAAATTCGAGATCAGGCAATGAGGTGCTCACGGATTGACTGGCACCGAGCGCGAGTCCCATCGCCGCCGCGACGCCAATCGCGGGTGCTCCGCGGACCGTCATGTTCCTGATTGCCTCCGCAACTTCCTCGTATGAGTAGAGCATCAGGTACTTTTCTTCGGTTGGTAACAGGCGCTGATCGAGCATGCGCACGCCTTCTTTGGTCCATTCGACAGTTTTGATCATTTTTTCGAAGCTGTTGAAGCTGCCGGAATCTTACTCGACGCATGATTGCGCCGCAACGGCGCACAGCGCGATCGTAAACGAGGCCTCAGGGCCAAACTAATGACTCAGCAAATTTTGACGTCTGGTGGCCGCCGTGATACTCTCCGCCCACGATTGCAGAACCGAGGGTTCTGCTGTTCTTTCACATAGGTTCGGGTGCCTCGGCGTAACGCAAACTGTTAGTTTGCGACGAGGAGAATAGGGAAGCGGGCGAAAATCCCGCGCGGTCGCGCCACTGTGAAGTCATCGCTCTTTTGAGCGATGCAGAGCCAGGAGACCTGCCTGAATCGTTGATGCTGCTATTGAATGCCCGCGAAAAGGCGTTCAGGCCGCACCGGGAATTCTTCGATTACACATCCCGTCGCCTGCCTGCGCTTTCGCGTGGCGGAAGGTGACGGGATTTTGAGTTTCTGGGACAAGAATGATTCTCTGCGTCTTCATGGTGAATATTGCGTACAGAACTCTCTTCACAGAGACAGAGAGAACCACAAAAGCACAGAGAAATTCTTTCGCTCGCCAATTATCCTGCTTATCGGGCTGGCGGTTGCTGCGCTTGCCGTAAGCGGTGCCTGTTCCCATCGCCGCGCTGACTCTTCTACAACGAACACCCGCGAAGTCACCGACGAGGCCGGCCGCCACGTCCGGCTTCCTGCAAATATTGAGCGTGTAGTTTCGCTCGCGCCAAACTTGACAGAGATTGTTTATGCGGTTGGCGCCGGTGACCGCCTGGTGGGCGACACAAGCTATTGCGATTATCCGGAAGCAGCGAAGCAAGTCACGAAAATCGGGGACACGATGCATCCGAGCATCGAGCGAATCATCGCGCTGAAGCCCCAGCTTGTTCTGGTTTCGACCGCGTCCCAGCTGGAAACGTTTACCAGACAGCTCGATGAGCAGCGCGTAACGGTATTCGTCACGAATCCACAGAGTCTCGAAGGCGTGTTCCGATCGATTCAGACTATTGGCGACTTGCTCAGCAAGCACGATGAGGCAGCACGTCTTGTCGATCGTTTGAACTCACGTGCCGTCGCAATTCAGTCGGCGATGTCCAACGTCAACGCCGTTCGCGTGTTTTATCAGGTTTCGGGTGAGCCTCTTTACACGATCGGCCGCGATTCTTACCTAACCGACTTAATTAAGCGGGCGGGTGGAGCATCTGTTACTGCTGAGGTGCCAACCGCCTTTCCGCGGTTCAGCGACGAAGCAGCGCTTGCCTCGCGACCTGATGCGATCATCCTGCCGACCGGTGGTTCAATGGGGACCGCGAACTCGAATGTTGCCCCGGCGCTGCAGAATTCACCCGCAGTTATCAACCATCGTGTTTACAAGATTAACGACGATCATTTATCGCGGCCTGGGCCGCGTTTGATTGATGGATTGGAAGAGATGGCGCGCGTGCTTCATCCGGAAGCGCTTAAGTGAAGATGTGGGATCGCGGCTTCGATTCACTGACGCAACGGCTTGAATTTATCTGCGGTGAGGCTCAGCCTCGCTGCATCATTTCGATTGCTGACGGCCGGAAAGCCATAGGCTTTCCGCACATCCGGCGGCGAAGAAGCTCTCAATTATGAATTTGAGCACTACAAAACGCGTGGGACACACGACACTCTCTCGAACGGTACTTGTCTGTGGGTTACTTTTGGTTGCGTTGTTTCTCGTGCTCCTCCTCGCCCTGGTTATTGGGAGCCAGCAATTGCCGATTCGTGGCTCGCTCTGCGCGCTGACTGCGGGATCGAATTGCGCCTTGTCTTCAGAAGAACGCGCGATCCTGTTTGACATTCGCCTGCCGCGAATCCTGCTTGCCGGGGTAGTTGGTATGTGTCTGGCTGCGGCGGGAGCGGCTTATCAAGCTCTGCTCCGAAATCCGCTGGCGGAACCTTATTTGTTGGGAGTTTCTAATGGCGCCGCCGTGGGTACGATGGCGGCCCTCGTTTTCTTTGGCACGTTTGAATGGAGCCGGCCTGTCCTGGCGTTTGCCGGAGCGGCAACAGCGACGTTCGTCGTTTACCGTTTGGGTCGAGGACGAACCGGCGCTACGCCGGAGCGATTGATCCTCGCTGGCGTCATAGTTACGACATTTTTGTCTTCGGCGATTGTGTTCATCACCACAGTGATGGATGCCACCCGAATTCGATCATTCACTTTTTGGCTGCTGGGGGATTTGTCGGGAACTACCGGCGGTTTGCTGTCCGCCGCTTTCGGTGCGGCGGCGATCGGCGTTGTTGCGCTGTCGCTGAATGCGCGCTCTTTGAACTTGCTGATGCTGGGTGAGCGGGACGCCTTCGATCTCGGCGTTGAAGTCACGCGCGTGCGGCTGATTGTCTTTGCCGCGGCAAGTTTGTTGGTAGGCGCTTCAGTCGCGTCGAGCGGTTCAGTCGGTTATGTCGGCCTGGTCGTGCCACACCTGGTGCGACTCTCTTTTGGCAGCGACAACCGCCTCGTGATCCCCGCGGCGGCGGTGGCAGGTGCGGCGTTCGTAATCGTGGCGGACACATTGGCCCGGACACTTATTGCTCCCAGAGAGTTGCCTGTGGGGGCGATCACGGCGCTAATCGGAGCACCACTTTTTGTTTATTTGTTGAAACGCTAGTGGAAATCCCTTTCTCCCATGGGGAAGGACCCCTTTTCCAGAGGAAGAGGGAAACTCAGATGCTTGAAGCAAACAACATCACGGTCAGCTACGACTCACGCGACGCGGTCAGCGGCGTGTCTTTGCGAACAGTAGCAGGACAAATTGTCGCCATCATCGGACCAAACGGCGCCGGAAAATCAACGCTTCTGCGCGCACTAAATGGCACCGTGAGACCGGCGCAGGGCACGGTCCTACTTGATGGACGGTCGATCGACTCATACGCGCGCCGAACCGTCGCCCGCCGCATCGCTGTCGTCGCGCAAGAGGCGGATTTGCGATTTCCTGTGACGGTCTTCGAATTTGTCCTCGCGGGACGTTATGCCTGGTCGAAAGCCGGAACCTGGGGTTGGGAGAATGATCTGGACGTTGAAGTCACCCAGAAGGTTCTGGCAGAGACAGAGCTTGTCGAATTTGAAACTCGTCTCATGAATGAACTCTCGGGAGGTGAGCGGCAGAGGGCTGTTCTGGCGCGCGCGCTGGCGACGGAAGCCGGTGTGCTTTTGCTGGATGAGCCAACCGCGAATCTCGATATTGCTCACCAGGCCAGCATGCTGCGACTCGTACGGAAGCGTTCCGACGATCGCAGGACGGCAGCGGTGGTCGTGACTCACGATGCGAACCTTGCTGCCCAATTCGCTGATCGAGTCATGCTCATGAAGCACGGTCGAGCCATTGCCGACGGTCCACCTCAGGAAATCTTAACTGCGGATTTGATGCGGAATGTTTTTGATTTAGAGATTCTCGTGGACGCGCACCCGATTTCGGGAGCTCCGCGAATTACGCCGGTTTTGTAGCGAGCCCTTCTTCCAAACGGAGAAGGCGTCGAACCGAACTGGTAAAACGTCAACGTCTGAGCGGCGAAACAGGGAAGGCGGTGTAAGGCCGCCGCTGCCCGCGCAACTGTAAGCGAGATGAAGCTCTTGTTATTGCCACTGCGCGCCAGCGTGGGAAGGTAGGGAGCTGAGGGTACGGATCACAGAGTAAACCTGTGCTACCCAATCGCGAGTCAGGAAACCTGCGCGCCGTTCATTTTCGGCTCGTACTGCGACGGGCAGGAGAAGCTTCAATGAAAAACAAATACTACGTTCGCCTTCCAATAATATTCACGGTTGTCCTGGTCCTTCTCAACAGCGCTCAAGTCTTTGCGCAAGCGAGCGCCTCCATTGCAGGTACCGTGAAAGACGAGAATCGCGCGGCCGTTTCGGGTGCGGAAATCCGCTTGCGTTCGCGCACCGGTATTCAATTGTTCACAGTCAGCGACGGTAACGGCAAATATTTGTTCAGCTCCGTCGCGCCTGGTGAGTATGTGATCGAAGTCAAAGCCGAAGGCTTTGCCACCAGCGATTCCGATCAATTCTCCGTGAGGCGCGGCGAATCCCTCACCAGGGATGTGGGATTATCTGTTCAGAGCGTCAATGCCAATGTCGTAGTGACGGCAACCGGCACCGCTCAACGAGTGGATGAAACGTCCAAAGCGATTACGGTAATTGACGATGAGAGCATCGAAACTAAGCGCGAAATAACTATTACTGAGAGTCTTCGCGGCGTTCCCAGCGTACGAATTCAGCAGCAAGGCTCGCCCGGAAGTCTGACCAGCGTGCGCCTGCGCGGCCAGCGGAGCTTTGATACTGCGCTTTTGTTGGACGGCCTCCGCGTGCGCGATGCCTCTGACATCAACGGTTCCGCCGCGCCACTGTTTGGGGACTTACTGCCGAACGATCTTGATCGAGTCGAAGTCTTGCGCGGTTCAGGCTCATCCATTTACGGCACAAATGCCATTGGCGGCGTCATCAATCTGATTCCGGCAACCGCCGGCGGTGATCGTCACTTCGAATTCGGCTTTGATGGCGGGAGTTTGGCGCTGTTTCGTGAGCGCCTCCGCGCGTCGGGCGGGCTTGGCAAACGTGCAGGTTTTAGTTTCGGTCTGTCGCGTGTTGACGTGCGACATGGCGTCGACGGAAACGACGAATACGGGAACACCGTAGGGTCGGGACGGATTCAATTTAGTCCGACGCCCACCTCGACCTTAAGTGCGAATTTCTACGGCACAATTTCTAACGCTCGTCTTAATGACAGCCCATTTGCTCTACCGGCCGCCTTTACGAGCGGGCTGTACCCGCGGGCGATCGAAGGCACAACTTTCCACGCAGACCTGAATAATCCTGACAAAGGCCGGCGCAGTCGCGTGCTGATTGGCTCGGTGAGGTACAGCGATCAGGCTAGCGATACATTCTCGTATTCGATCGCGTATCAGCACGTTGGTGCGAGACGCCGGAACTACAATGGGCCGCTAATCGATCCTAAATTTGCCGCCTTCTATCCTTTTGGAGATTTTGCCCTGCAGAATATTGACAACGGGGCGACTGACACTCTGGACGCGCGGACTAACGTGCAGCTCGGCCGTCACAATTTGGTGACCGGCGGTTTCGAGTACGAACATGAATCGATCTTTCAATCTTCCGATCCGCCGTTCAGCGCTTTCAATAACACCACTGACCGGCAGCGAACTGTCGCGGTCTTTGGTCAGGATCAACTCTTTTTACTTGATGACCGGTTGCAAATCTCATTCGGCGCACGCGCGCAAGCTTTTAGAATTCGCGCCGCGGATCGTCCGGGATTCTTGAGTGCGGTTGCCCCCAAGACCTCGGTTACAGGTGACGGCTCGATCGCCTATTTCATTCGCTCGACCGCCACAAAGCTGCGCGCGCATGTTGGCAATGGATTTCGTGCGCCGTCGCTGTTCGAACGATTTGGCGCCGGCACATTCGCGCAGGCAGGCTTTGTCCGCTTTGGGGATCCGACGTTGAGCCCGGAGCAGTCGATTGGCGTGGACGCGGGGTTTGACCAGCGCATTGCCCGCGATCGCGCAAGATTTGGCGCGACTTATTTCTACACTCATCTGCAACGCGTCATCGCCTTCACCAGTTTCGCGACTGATCCCCTCGGGCTCGGACGGTTCAGCGGTTACGCCAATCAACCGGGAGGTATTTCTCGGGGAGTCGAAACATATCTCGAGGCAACACCTTTTCGCGGTGCGCACTGGACCGCATCGTATACTTTTACGAACAGTGATCGATTTGTACCGAGTCGAGGTACGCAACCCGAATACGTGATTCCGAAACATCTCTTCGGTATGACAATTAATCAACGGTATCGGGCGTTCATCATCAGCTTCGATCTGAATCGAACCGGTGCTTATATCGCTCCGGTGTTCGAGAATGATGTTCCCTTTCGTACCGCGGAGTTGACCTTTCCTGGTTACACCAAGGCGGACATATTTGGAAGCTTCGAACATGCGGCTTCTGATCGCCTGGTGTTAACGTTCTTTGCCGGAGCCGAAAACCTCTTTAACACGACGTTCTATGAAAATGGCTTTCGTAATCCGGGAATGGTCGCTCGCGCAGGCGTTCGCGTGGCTTTTAGGTGAGGTATGTTGAAGTCAGTTCTGATGTCCTGGAGTGGCGGTAAGGACAGTTGTATGGCTTTGCATGAGCTCCAGAAAAAGAATGAACACTGTGTCGCTGCTCTCCTGACCACCGTAACTAATGATTACGATCGGATCAGCATGCACGGTGTCAGGCGGCGGTTGCTTGAGCAGCAGACCGCGGCCCTTGGCTTGCCGCTACATGAGGTCCTAATAAATAAGAGCGCGACAAACGACGAGTACGAATCGAAGTTAATTGAAGCGTGTTCAAGCTATCAGGTGCAGGGAATAGACACGATAGTTTTTGGTGACCTCTTTCTTGCAGACATCAGAGCCTATCGCGACGCGTTCCTGGCGCGTCATCAGCTGCGCGGCCTTTATCCGGTATGGCTACGTAATACGTCTGAACTCCTGAAAGACTTCATTGCGCTTGGTTTCAAGGCAGTGATCACATGCGTCAACGCCGAAGTGCTCGACTCTTCATTCGCAGGCGTAATCATCGATGACAGATTTCTGTCGACGTTACCTTCGTATGTTGATCCCTGCGGGGAAAATGGAGAGTTTCATACCTTCGTTTTTGACGGACCGAACTTCCAATGGCCGGTAAAGTTCACGCTTGGCGAAAAAGTTCGGCGCGACTCATTTTGGTTTCGCGATCTGCTGCCGGCCTGAGTGCTGGCCGAAGTATTTCGGCGGTGAATCGGAGGAGAAAATTTATGTCAAACGTTCGTGCAACTGTGGTGATCTCGATGATTGTCGGAGCAGCTGCTTCCCGCTTGATTCCACATCCACCAAATATGGCATCCATTACAGCCGTCGCGCTGTTTAGCGGTGCCTGTCTTACGCGCAAGTGGTTGGCGTTTCTCGTGCCCCTGCTGGCACTGTTCGCCAGCGATTTGGTCCTCGGGTTTTATAGTCACATGGAGGTTGTTTACGGCTCTTTTGTGCTGGTGGTTTGCGTCGGATTACTGCTGCGAAGGCGGCGCACCCCATTGCCCGTTGCTGGTGCGGTGTTGGCGAGCTCGCTGCTATTTTTTCTCATCACCAATTTCGGCGTTTGGTGGTTTGGTACGTTATATCCGAAAACCCCCGCAGGTTTGCTAACGTGTTATATTGCGGCCCTGCCATTCTTTCAAAATACGCTTTTGGGTGATGCCCTTTATGCCACAGTTCTGTTCGGCGGATTCGCACTCGCCGAGAAACAGTGGCCGTCGCTGACAGAACCTGGATTGGCTAAGCAGCGATTGTCCTGAACAAACGATGAACTCAACGCAGCGAATCGTTTCTTTTTTGCCGTCGGCGACGGAAATGGCCTGTGCCCTGGGCCTGAAGGATCAACTGGTTGGCATCACCCACGAGTGCGATTATCCGCCGGAAGTAACGTCAAAACCGGTTGTAGTACGGAATGCTCTGCCGATTGAAGAGATGTCTCAGCTGGAAATCGACGCGGCCGTGGCCGCACGCTTGCGCGAGGGGCACAGCCTTTACGAGGTCGATGAGGATTTGCTGCAAAAACTTGCGCCCGATCTGATTCTGACTCAGGACCTTTGTCAGGTTTGTGCGCCGTCCGGAAACGAAATATCTGTGGCGCTAAATCTCTTGTCAAAGAAGCCTGAGATTCTCTGGCTTACTCCCAAATCGTTGGGAGAAATTTTTACAAACCTGCGCGAGCTCGGTGCTGCAACGAATCGCGCAGAAACGGCCGAGCAGTTAATCTCTGCTGGAAGCGCGCGTCTTGAATCAATTCGTGCAATTACAAGCAGGCTGGCTGAGCGACCTCGTGTGTTTTGTGTCGAGTGGTTCGATCCAATCTATTGTAGCGGTCATTGGGTGCCCGAGATGGTTAGACTCGCCGGCGGCGACGACGCGCTCGCGCGTGACGGCGAGGATTCTGTGCGCGTCTCATGGAGCGATGTTGTTGATTACGCACCTGAAGTTCTGGTGCTTACTCCCTGTGGCTTCAATCTGAAGCAGGCGATTGAACGAGCTCCGCGAATGGCGCAGTACCCCGGTTGGTTTAACCTTCCGGCAGTGCAGCAGAGCCGCGTGTATGCTGTTGATGCAAATTCCTATTTCGCGCGGCCGGGGCCGCGAGTTGTCGATGGCATCGAGCTCCTAACCCATCTGTTTCATCCTGAGTTGTTCCCCTGGGCAGGCGCCTCCGACGCTTATCAGCGTTTGGATTTCCAGTATTGACACATAATGCAATTGCCGGCCGAAAAATGTTGTTCGAGGTGCCACTCGTTGTTTGTATGTGGACCTGCGGCAGGCGAAACCCAATGTTGGTGCGAGACTTTGCCGCCTGTAACTTCGGTTGCCGACGAGCCTTCCGACTGCTTGTGTCCGGCATGCCTAACGGAAGCAATCGAGAAGCGTGGGCTAGCGCGATCAGAGAACATTGAAGAGCGAGAAACGGTTTTGCCCCGCTTAATCGAAGGTGCGGACTACTACGTCGAAGGGTCGACCATCGTTTTCACAGCAGGTTACCTTCGGCGTCGTGGCTACTGCTGCAAAAGCGGTTGCCGTCACTGCCCTTACGGCGCCGAATAGATAAACCCCTGGAAGACATTTCGATAACGTGAGGATCTCGAAATGGCTGGGCTCTGCGAAAAACGCCTTTTTTTACAGTTGTTCAGGCCTCCCGGCCACCCAACAGTCCGCCAATCAGGAAAACAACGCCCAGAACAATATGGATAATGTGATCTGCCTTGCCGAGCATCAACAGTGCGCCGACATTGAACATGTGATCGGGTCCGGTTCCCACGAACCATCCGGCCGCGCCCAGCAGCAGATAAACTATCCCAAAGATAAGGCAGAATCCGCGGGCAGCCGACGCTGATCCGGCAAACCCAAAGTACAAAGCGATCGCGCCGGAAACTATATGCACCAGGTTATGTGCGGGGGTAAGGTGCGCTCCGAGCAGGTCAGGTACGATGAACCCACAAATGCCAACCAAAACAAACACGACACCCAGGATCTTGCAAATCATTTTTGCCATGATCTTTCAGTTCCTCCTGTGAAAACGGTTTTCACGACTGGCAATCGCGAAACTGAAGTGACTGCCGTTAGTTACGAGCGAAGGGGTTCCTGGAAAACGGGCGATTGTACACCAACTATCTGGGCAATGACAGGATGTTCCGGATCGCGCATCTGGATAAACAGGGTTACTTGATCTTTAAAGATAATAAGAGAATAATGCAAGCCCAAAATCAATAGCATTGATCCGGGGGGTGGCGACTATGAGGTGGTTCGTCGCGTTTTTGCTTTTCCTGAGCCTGTTGAGTTCGGGAGTTGCTCAGGAGCAGCGTACTTCTCGGGGAGCTAATAAAAGTGCGGTTAGTAAACCCCGCGGGGAAACAATCAGAATTTGTCAGGGAGTACCGATCCCTGATGGTTACATAGTCATTGCGTACATGACGTCGTCGGCCTGTCCTCACGGCGCGTACGTCCTGAAAAAACAAGAGCAGTACGAGAGTTCCCTGTCGGTGAACTCTGACGCGCGCCCCGCGACAGGTTCCAACGAACCGTCGCGTCCGCCATCGCCAACTTCAAGAAGGACAAGCCAGCGCCGGACTGGTTCAACCCAAAGCGCTCGTGACTCTGCCCCCCGCGGATTAAGCGCCTCGCAAGGAACAGTCAATCCCTCCCCATCAGACCAGAATTCGAATTCCAATGCGATAGCTTCGCTTACGCCTTCACGTCCACGTCGGGCGACCGGCGAATCTCAGGACGGACCGCCCAAATTGATCGGCGATGAAACGGCGTCCCGGCCGCTCCGCCCGCCGAAACTAACGACTGCCGGCACTAACGCAACGGGTTCTGAGGTTGGCGAACCTGCGAGCGCTGTTCCTCAGCCGACACCCGAAGAAGTCGACGAGGGCGACGTGGTACGGGTAGACACGACCCTGGTCACGGTTCCGGTAAGCGTCTTAGACCGCCAGGGGCGTTTCGTTCCGAACCTGAAGCGCGAAGATTTCAGCATCTTTGAAAATGGCGTCGAACAACCAATCGCCTATTTTGAACCAGCGGAAAAGCCTTTTACGGTAGCGTTGCTTCTGGACACTTCGCCTTCCACCCACTTCCACCTGTCGGAGATTCGAGAAGCCGCGATTGCGTTCGCGAAACAACTGCGGCCACAGGACCGCGTGCTGATTGTCAGTTTTAATAATGAAGTGCTGTTGCTGACAGAGGCGACAAACGATCAGAACTTGATCGAAACTGTAATCGAAGAGAACGCCAACACGGGAACCTCTACGCGTCTGTACGATGCGGTTGACCTCACAATCAAAGAGCGACTAAACAAAATCAAAGGGCGCAAAGCAATCGTTCTGTTCACCGATGGCGTGGACACGTCGAGCCGTGACGCGAACTACGAGACCACCTTGCGCGAGGTGGAGGAGCTCGACGCGCTTATCTATCCAATTCAATACGACACCACCGACTATCTACGGGCCGTCCAGGGACTCGGTGGCGGGACCGTCGTAGTCACCACGACCACGAGTGGGCCGTTCGGAATGAGCAGACAGCAAACGTACACGCTTCCCGCGAATGGCGGCGGCACACCTCCGCCGGGCTCCGGAGCAACCAAGGCCGACTACGACCGCGCTGATCAATATCTCCACGCGTTGGCCGACAAGACGGGCGGGCGCCTGTACGAGGCGAATGACACCACCCAACTAGCTGATGCCTTTACGCGGATCGCAGAAGAGCTCCGGCGGCAATACAGCCTTGGGTACTACCCGAAGACGGACACCCCGGACCGCAATGATCGCCGTCAAATTCGGGTGAAAGTCAGGCAGCCAAACCTCGCCGTGAGGGCGCGAGATAGTTACACGAAATCTTCAGGCGCGAATCCGGACAAATAGCTCGACAGCAATGATGAGAAGGAGCTTGCGAGCATGACCGAAGGTACGCGAAAAGGGGGTTCATAACATGTCAGACATCAATTTTAGTAGACAATGCGGACTACGAAGTATTGTGCTGAGGTTCGCCGCCGCAATAGCGCTGGTCGTCACAATTGCGTTCGCGGCGAGCGCGTATACGCTGGTCTTTCGGGATGGCCGCCGCGTGGAAATACCTTCGGATTTCACCGTCACGAGAACCACTGTGACATATGAAATTTCGCCGGGCTTTAACAAGACCGTGCTGGTTGCCTTACTTGACATCGCCGCAACGGAGCGCGCCAACCACGAAGCTTCCGGGAGTTTTTTCAAACACGTCGCAAAGGATGAGGATGAGCCGGTGCAGCCAACACAGCGCGCGCGCACAACCTTGACAAATCGCGACCTGGAGCCGATTCAGGCGCGCCGCCTCGAAAGCGAAAAACTTTATGAGCAGCGACGGCGTGAATTAGGCCTGCCGACAGTCGAACAAACTCGTGCGCAAAGGGACGCCGACCAGATGGCAATGCTCAACCGGGCCCGTGACAAGGCGGGCGCCGAAGCCCGTGATGAAGCTTACTGGCGCGATCGGGCGCGCGAGCTGCGCAACGAGATCGCTGAAAATGAGGCGCAAATTAGTTACGTGCAGGCGCGACTCAATGAAGTGTCTTCATCAGGTACCACGATACTGGGAGGGTCGCCAATCTATGGACCTTACGGCCGAACCTATCCGAATATTCGCGGCACGGGCGGCGGCGTGTATGGCGATGGCGGAATAGCTCGTCAATATCCCAACGGCCCGATCCTGGGAGGAAACCCGAGGATCTATAACCCACCGTATCGTCGCGGTTATCCGAATGTGTATGGTTACCCGAACGGTGTTCCCAACATCTACGGTTATCCGAACGTCTATGGCTATCCGAACGTTTATGGTTATCCAAACATCTACGGTTATCCAAACAGCTATCCATCGCAGGTGGATATTGACCGGCAGTCGAACCTCACCCAACGCTTTGACGAATTGATGGCGCGGCGTGCGGCGCTCAATGCGCGTTGGGTGCAGTTGGAGAATGAGGCGCGCGATGCGCGGGTGCCGCAGATTTGGCTGGAGCCGTAACTGAAATTTTCAGGTTTCAAGTTTAAAGTCTCAAGTTGTTTGCGGCGGCCTGAGGCTTTAACATCAAACTTGAAACATGAAACCTGAAACTGACTCGTGGGAAACCATCATCGGGCTGGAAGTTCACGCCCAACTAAGCACTGAATCAAAAATCTTCTGTGGTTGCGCGACGCGGTTTGGTGACGAACCAAACGCGAATACCTGTCCCGTGTGCCTGGGGTTGCCAGGCGCGTTGCCGGTGCTGAATTGGCGGGCTGTTGAATTAGGCGCGCGGGCAGCGCTGGCGCTCGGCCTGCAAATCAACGAGCGTTCAATCTTCGCGCGCAAGAATTACTTTTACCCGGATCTACCCAAGGGCTATCAAATCTCACAATACGATCAACCTTTCTCAGCCCACGGCACCCTGGAAATCATGACCGCGGCGCGTGACGAAGCCGGCCACGCTCACGAATGGAAACCCATGACGATTCGAATCACGCGGCTTCACCTGGAAGAAGATGCCGGCAAGAACGTGCATGAAGGTCTGCCTGAGGTGGATCGATATTCCTACGTTGACTTGAATCGCGCCGGCGTGCCGCTGGCCGAGATTGTGACAGAGCCTGACTTCCGTTCGTCATGGGAAGCCTATGACTACGTCAATCATGTGCGGCGCGCTTTGCAGTGGGTGGGAGCGTCGGACGCTGACATGGAGAAGGGAAATCTCCGTTGCGAAGCTAACGTTTCCGTGCGCCGGAAGGGCGATACCTCGCTTGGGACGAAAGTCGAGTTAAAAAACCTGAACTCGGTTCGGTTCATGCAGAAAGCGATTGAGTTCGAAGTGCAGCGGCAAATCCAGACCCTGGAAGCTGGTGGGCGGCTAACGCAAGAGACACGACTGTGGGACGAGCGTCTGAGCGAGACCAGGCCCATGCGTTCGAAAGAGGAAGCCCATGACTATCGGTACTTCCCCGAACCTGATTTACCACCGCTGGTTGTGACGAAGAATTTTATCGAGCAAGCGCGCGATTCGATGCCGGAGTTGCCGGGTCCACGTGCCAGACGATTTGGTGAAAAATATGGGTTGTCTTACGCAGACGCAGCTCAGCTAACCGCCAGTCGTTCACTCGCTGATTATTTCGAGGAAGCAGTGCGGGCGAGTGACGGAAATGCGCGGGGAACCGCAAATTGGATTCGTTCCGAGCTTTTGCGAGAACTCGAAAACGCGGGAATCGACGCCGGCAAATCGCCGATTCCTGCGAACGAAATGGGTGCGCTGGTGAAGATGATCGATGCCGGAAAGATCAGCGGTAAGCAGGGCAAGGAGGTCCTCGTCGAAATGTTTGCGACCGGCAAGCCGGCGGGCGCGGTGGTCGAAGAGCGTGGTTTGGTCCAGGTCAGCGACACGGGTGAGATTGATCGGGCTATTGACGAAGTGATTGCGGCCAATCCGAAACAGCTCGAGCAGTATCGCGCGGGCAAGGAAGCTCTCTTCGGTTTCTTTGTCGGCCAGGTGATGAAGGCCTCGAAGGGAAAAGCGAATCCGAAAATCGTAAACGAACGATTGCGCGAGAAACTTAAGTAGCGGCAGTACCCCCTGATGAGCGGTAAGGCTCTGCCTTACCGGCAGTTCTTCCAAAAACCTCTCTTCTTTCTGATTCGAGGTTGTTCGAGTCAGAAAGAAATACAAAGAATCGGCAACCTGGACGGAGAGGCAAAGCCTTTCTGCGCATCAGGTGGCAGAGC
>Ga0126382_10000364_pt1 | contig 17461 bp, 10 predicted proteins | sample PanSoiMetPlot_30_FD_92548 | JGI IMG/M metagenome (GOLD analysis project Ga0126382, IMG submission 92548) | Tropical forest soil microbial communities from Panama - MetaG Plot_30 | ecosystem: Environmental > Terrestrial > Soil > Tropical forest > Bulk soil | place: Panama | collected 2016-02-17
CGCAGATCCCGACAAGCGCCACGCCGAGCTGTTCCGCAAATTCTTGCGAGACGCTCTCTCAATCAATTTCGATGACATCGAGTACCTGGATTCTACGCACTATTTCACACGAGAGTATCTGGACTTCTGTCTGAAATCTCATCCGATGTCCGGAAGCGCATTCTTATCGCTCGGAACCGAGGGCATCGTCGCGAGAATGTATTTGATCTTCGTTGAGGGTATGCGCAAAGCAGGTATCGATAACAGCGAGCTCGAGTTCTTCCACATCCATATGGAATGCGACGACGAGCACGCCATAACGCTCGAACAAATGATGCTCTCGTATTCCGATGAGCCGGATTGGTTCAACAACTGTGTGCAGGCGATGGATCACGCTCTGTCGCTGCGCTCACGCTTTTTCGAGAACCTCTATGAGTGCTTGCGTCAAAGACGGCTGAAAGGCCTCTTAGACCGTATTCATGCCCGAGAGTCTCTTGCTCCACGAACGCCAGATCCCTCAAAACTGTTCTGGCGGAGGGGCAGCCGGGTAATACCCCTCTACAACAACACCAATGAGAGATTGAATATTCAATTTGAGGTTGAAAGGCTGCCCCTCAAGACTGAGACGCTCGACTCAAGAATAGTGAGGATTCCAGCCGGCAAATATAACGAAAATCACCGGCACGCCCACGAAACCATTTTCTACATCATGTCCGGCGAAGGCAGGATATTAGTTGACAACAGCGTGGTCGAGGTGAAGGCCGGAGACGTTGTCTTTGTTCCTCGATGGGCGATGCACCAATCGCAGAACAGCGGCAATACTGAAATGGTAATCCTGGCGGTGACCGACTTCGGATTGACCGGTAAGGCTTATGTCGGGGATTACAACAGGACCGCCCGAATGAAGAATGCATCAGAGTGACAAGGCGCGGGTGTGACCAGAAGCGGGACTTGCTTCTTTGAAGGGGATTGCTGGACGCACATCCCTGAGCCAGATGAAGGCTCGTTCATATCGTCCTGAGGGAACGCGTCGGGAGCGCCCGGCGATTGAATCGCCGGAGGCGAACCGGTGGGTTGCGTGACTCCCTCGGGACGGGCTGAAACATTCACGGAACCTTCATCCGTCCCTCCTGGACGAGGGCGACAGACAGTTTCTCCGCCGGCATCGGCAGGGTCCGGCGGGAATTGTCTCCTCGAATGCCCGTCAGGGAATCGGCGTCTGAGCAAGTAAGTCCCGCGTCTAGTCATACCCGCGCGTTCTTATGGCCCTGTTCGGCTTCGCCAGCTGGTGAGATTCATGACAGAATAGGGGCCGGTCACTGTTTCCAGTCCTCGCAGGTCACTTACAGCAGCTCGATGGCGGCTTGTTAAGAGGGTGCCGCCGCAAGGAGAAGCGGCAATGTCTGCCGGTCAGGGCAAACGGAATCCGGTTTGGCCTCTCCTTACCTCTGTGTTCGGGCTTCTCACCACCGCAGCGATAATGGGTCACGCCGAGCAATTGCCTCTCAAATCCTACCGGGTCGCCGAAGGCCTTCCGGTCGACTACGTAAGATGCATCAAACAGGATTCGAGCGGGTTCCTGTGGTTCGGTACCGAGCGAGGCGTCAGCCGCTTCGATGGCCAACACTTCACGCATTACGGCTTAAGGGAAGGGCTATCAGTTCCGACCGCAAGCGATTTGATCCAGACGCGTCAGGGCACGTACTGGGTCGCTACAAATGGTGGTGGTGTCTTTCAGATGCGGCCCTTGGTCGGAAACGGCAAACCCGGGGCCCGCCTGCCAGATGAGGCCAACTCCCGCTTCAAGCCATATCGAGTGGGAGAAAGCCCAGCCACAAACCGTGTGAACGTACTCTTTGAAGACCTTGGAGGTCACATCTGGGCCGGCACGGATGCGGGACTGTTTGAACTTGATGCCGCAAATGGAGGGACAGAATTTCTTCCAGTTTCGCTGGGCATCCCGTCTCTTGCGGACAGCGACATACAGGTTTGGTCCTTTGCTGAAGACGGCGAAGGAAGCTTATGGATCGGCACTAAGTATGGTCTCGTGCGCCGCCTTCCCGACGGTCGCACGCAGCATTATTCAGTGCAGCCGTTGCGGTCGGGCAGGGATATGATCCTGGTCCTGCGATTCGACCGCGAAGGACGCTTGTGGATCGGTCACGAGTCGTGGCTTATCGTTTTCAAACCCGTACCCGCCGCGGGAATAAATTCAGAGAAGTCGTCCGTCAATCATCACTCAATTAATCCATGGGAACGGCTGCAGCCAGGAGGAGGTCCTGATGGAACCGTAACTATGCCAGTCTCGTCGGGTGAGGCAAGACGCTATCAAACTATAGCGCGCGCTTTTTGCCAATCATCTGATGGGCGCTTTTGGATCGGGAGCGATCAGGGGCTTGTCGAGTTCGACGGGCACCGGTTCCGCCGTTACACGACTGCCAATGGTCTCAGCGGCAACAGCGTAGAAACCGGCGAGCTGCTCGAGGACCGCGATGGAAATCTTTGGATCGGCATTGTCGGAAGCGGCGTCATGAGGCTGGTCCGACATGGCTTTGTGACTTACACAGCCAGTGATGGTCTGGAGAACGACACTGTAGGGTCTATTCTCGAAGGTAATATGAGCGAGTGGTATGTGATTACTTCGGGATGGCATGTGAATCGGGTTGAGGAGCGCGCGGATGGATTGCGCTTCACCAGTGTACGGCTGAATCTGCCCGGCCGGATTACAGATTCGATGTGGCGATCGTATCGGCAGATAATCAGGGATCGATCAGGGGAGTGGTGGGTTGGTACACCCGAAGGACTGTATCGTTTTCCCAGGACGGAGCGGATCGAGCAACTCGCTCGCGCCGAGCCAAAAGCTTTCTACTCAGCTCGTGACGGGCTCGTCAACGACGACGTGACATACTTATTTGAAGACCTGCGAGGCGATCTGTGGATCGCTACCTTCGCCCCGAGTCACGAAATCCTTACGCGATGGGATCGCGCCAGCGGCAAGTTTCAGCGTTATTCAGATCGAGATGGTCTTCGACCTTTCAACGCCGCTTTTTGTTTTCAGCAGGACAAGGCTGGTCAGGTCTGGATCGGTTTTCGCGAAGGCGGCTTGGCTCGTTATGCGGAGGGCCGTTTCTCTCTCTTCGAATCCTCTGACGGTTTGCCGGCAGGACAAATTAAGTCGCTGCATTTGGATTCGCAGGGAAGTCTGTGGGCGACGGTTTCGCGCGGCTTGGCGCGAATTGAAGATCTCCAGGCAGGACGACCCAGGTTCACTACTTTTTTGCCTCGAACGGAAATTTCGGACAGCTTAGGTTTTGCACTCACCGACGACAGAGACGGCAGGATCTATGTTGCAACGCCGAGAGGAGTTGACCGGCTGGATCCCTCAACCGGGCGTATCAAAAGTTATACTACTGCAGATGGTCTTCCAACCACTAACCCTTATGTTGGTTTCCGCGATCTGCAGGGCAGATTATGGTTCGGGTTCGGCAGATCGAGAGGGCTCGTTCGATTGATGCCCGGGCCCGATACCAACGAGTCACCGCCGGCGGTTTTGATCGACGGTCTGCAAATCGATGGTGAACCTTATCCTGTCTCCGATTTTGGCCAGAATGAAGTCAGCCAGTTGGAGTTGGGGCCCGGTCAGAAACGCGTTCAGATAGATTTCTTTGGGCTCAGTTCAGTCGGCGAACCGCTCCAATATCAACACAAGCTCGAAGGCGCGGATCAGGATTGGAGTACGCCCAGCGAGCAACGCACGCATGTGATCAGTCTTGGGCCAGGAGTGTATCGTTTCCTGGTTCGCGCGGTGCGACCCGATGGCGTCTTAAGTGAGTCACCGGCCACGGTCAACTTCAGGATACTGCCTCCCGTTTGGCAACGCTGGTGGTTCGTAGGGCTTGCGACGATATTCATTGTGTCAGCGGTGGTTGGGTTTGATCGATACCGGGCCGCTCGAGTGAAGGAACTGGCCGCAGCATTAGCGGAGTCTCAGAAGCTGACCAGCGCGCTTACCGAGCAGGACGCGGAACTACACCGAGCCAATCAGGCGTTGGAGCTTGAGTATTCCATCACTCGCACAGTGGCAGAGTCCGGTGCGCCTACGGAAGCAGCGCCCAAGGTATTGCAGCTGATTTGTGAGAGCCTGGGATGGGAAATGGGAGCGATCTGGAATGTCGTGCAGCCCGCCCAGGCATTGCGATGTCTCACTGTCTGGCACGTACCGGATGTGATAGCGCCTGAGTTTGAAGCGCTTACTCGAGAGCGCACATTTGTTCCGGGGGAGGGCCTGCCGGGACGCGTCCTCGCTAGTGGTCAGGCGCACTGGATTCAAGATCTGGCGCAGGATTCGAATTTTCCACGAATAGCAATCGCCATCAAAGAAGGCTTACGGAGCGGCTTTGGGTTTCCCGTATTGCTCCGCGGGCGGGTCATCGGAGTGATGGAATTCTTCACTCGCGAGCAGCGCGAGCCGGATTCTGATCAGATTCGTATGATGTCGGCGATCGGCAGTCACCTTGGGCGCTTGATCGAGCGCAAATGGGCGGAAGAAGCGTTGCGTGAAAGCGAGACGCGATTTCGAACCCTGGCTGAGACGGCTTCGGATGCCATCATTACTATTGATGAAGCGAGCACGATCATCTTTGTTAATCCGGCAGCGGAGAATGTATTCGGTTACACGCTGGCAGAGATGCAGGGCGCGAACCTGACTATTCTAATGCCGGATTATTTGCGCCACCTGCACGAGGCAGGGATGAATCGATATCTCGCAACTGGCAACCGCCATCTCAACTGGCTTGCGATTGAGTTGCCTGGCCGGCACAAGAGCGGCCGCGAAATCCCGTTAGAAATCTCTTTTGGTGAATTTGCCCGGAACGGCCAGCGTCTGTTCACCGGCATCGTGCGCGACATGACCGAGCGCAAGCGAGCAGAGGAGGCCTTGCGACGGAGCCGGGAAGAGCGACTTGTGGAACTTGAACGAGTGCGACGACGCATCGCGATCGATCTACACGACGATATCGGCTCGAGCCTCACTCAAATATCGATTCTCAGCGAACTTGTCAGCAGGCGCGTTGGTCCACGCAAGTCCGCAGTGAGCGAGCCGCTTCAACAAATCGCAAGCACTTCGCGCGAGTTGGTGGATTCGATGAGCGATATCGTTTGGGCGATCAATCCCCAGAAAGATCACTTGCGGGACCTGGTGCAGCGGATGCGGCTGTTTGCCAGCGAGAGTCTCACAGCCCGCAACATTGCTTTTCAATTTAGGGCTCCGGACATGGGCCAGGATGTCAGGCTCAGCGCCAACATTCGGCGCGAAGTCTTTCTTATATTCAAAGAGAGCCTCAACAACTTGATTCGCCATTCGCGCTGCACCGAGGCGACGATTGAATTGGGGCTTGAAGCAGACTATCTGGAGTTGAAGGTCAGCGACAACGGCGTGGGGTTCGATTCGAACGACGGGAGCGATGGCCACGGACTGATGAGTATGCGGGAGCGGGCTAATGGGATTCAGGGCGAATTGCAAATGCGATCGGCGCCGGGCGAGGGCACCTGCATTACGCTTCGAGCGCCGATCGATCAAGGGGCGACGCAGGCAGCGGGCTCAGATTATTTCACAGCCTAAGGTTGCAAGGGGTCGAGTGAACCGTAACAGTGATATCGCAAGCAGCCTATGGAGTCAGTCCTGTAAGGGTGGCCCTCCGTGGCCGCCCCTTCTTGCCGCGATTGGGGTTATCTAAAGGGGGCGGCCACGGAGGGCCACCCTTACAGGACTATCGATTTTCCCGTTACAGTCACTAGTCCGGCGCTAAGTAAGCAAGTATTGTCTATGACGAAGGAGCAAAGTCGGAGCGAGACAGCTATGAACGGACAAGGGCAGACTACAATCAGAGTCGCCATCATCGAAGACCGTCGAGAAATCCGTGATGGGTTGGCGGCGCTCATCGGCGGCACCGACGGATTTCAGTGCAGCGGCGCTTATCGCACGATGGAAGAGGCGCTGGACAAGATTGAGGCTGAGCTCCCGGATGTTGCGCTGGTGGATATTGGGCTGCCCGGGATGAGCGGAATCGAGGGCCTCGCAATTCTGCGGGAACGCTATCCCAAACTTCTGCTGCTTATGCTCACGATTTATGACGATGATGAACGAATCTTCGATGCGATGTGTGCCGGGGCTTCGGGATATTTACTCAAGAAGACGCCTCCGGCTCGACTGCTCGATAGCCTGAGAGAAGCAGTTGCCGGGGGCGCGCCGATGTCGCCGGAGGTGGCACGGCGCGTGATTCTCCTGTTTCGCGAGATTCGGCCGCCTGAGCGCGCCGATTACGATCTTAAGCCAAATGAGACGCGCCTGCTCAAGCTGCTGGTCGAAGGCTACAACTACAAGACGGCGGCGGCTGAACTGGGTGTAACGGTGCATACAGTGTCGTTTCATCTGCGCAGCATCTATGAGAAGCTGCAAGTCCATTCCAAGACCGAGGCGGTGTCAAAGGCCCTTCGTAACAGGCTGGTTTGACGCGGTTGAATCTCTGAAAACAATACCCTTTGGCGTTTGGTCCATTAATGCCCGGTTTTGTTATGAAATCTGCTGCTGTCTCCATTTTCTTGCGATTTCTCACCGGAATTGCTTCGATTCAGTCAGTGCAAACGGTGGCTTCTGCATTTAGACAAGAGAAGCCAAATCAGAAGCGATATTTGGGTCCCACTGTTGAATATGACTCGGATTCTGAAATTGCAACGCTTGGTAACCCGAGGCCCTGCGACGGCGGACACTGCTATCGACCGACAACTTCTGTCACCGAACGCAGGCGCAGCCAGAGTAGTGGTTAGCCTGTGGAACGTAAACGATCAAGCAACGGCGGAGTTAATGGCGAAGTTCTATGAAAAGATGCTAAAGCGGGGGCCAACGGCCCGCTGCGGCTCTTCGGGCAGCTCAAGTGGAGATGTGGAAGCAAAAGCAATGGCAATCGCCGTATTATTGGGCCGCGTTCACAATGCAAGGCGAATGGCGCTGAATTCCCCGAAAAGAAAGTTGAGGGATTCAACGGTCGGATTTCGGTACATTCTCATAAGGGCTAAATTTCAGTCCTTCGTTGGAGTGTACGTTTCGAAAGTAGAGTATAGGAATAGATGATTAAGCCACCTCACATGTTTTTATTGATAATTCACCAGGTGCTGCGAATTGCGTTTGAACGCAGGTTCGCATTGATGCTGGCGGGGTTTTGTTGTGCTGGTTTGCTATCCACTGCTGTTTCGTACACCCAGGATGAAGGTCCGACCCGGCACCTGTGGGATACGGCCTATATCAAGAAGCCCGCCGGTCCCGCGCCGGAAAGAAAGTCAGTCAAACGCTCATACAAGATAGCCACCCCAAACGTTCCTGTTGAAGGAGTGTCCCCGGATACGGTGATCGGCGTAACGATTTGGCGCCTTCGCCCCGCTCGATCAGCGGAATCAGCAGAAAGGATAATCGTCCACGAACAGGCTGGCGCTACAGAGCTTGTGCCGGAGCGCGTATCGGCCGATGCAAAATTGAATGAGGGTGACCGGGTGCGGTTCAGCATCGAAGCTGCGCGCACCGGATACCTTTATGTCATCGATCGAGAGAGATATGCCAACGGCACGGTCGGTGACGCAGTCCTTATTTTCCCGACGACCCGTACTCGAGGCGGTGATAACAGCGTGAAAGCCGGTCGAATCATCGAAATTCCATCACAGGAGGACAGTCCTCCTTTCTTCACTATGCGGAAGAGTCGAGCAGACAACGTTGGTGAGAATCTCATCGTTCTGGTAACCCCCGCGCCCCTCTCCGATGTGGAGATTAGCGAGAGGGCACAGAATCTTGCTGCTGATAAGGTTGCGCTGTGGGAAAAATCATGGGGAAACAGCATTGGCCGGCTGGACATGGAGAACAGTGAGGGTTCATCGTGGACGAAGAGCGAGAGAGATGCAGGCGCGGATGCTACGCGCTCCCTAACCGAAGAGGAGCCTGCACCTCAGACTTTATACTATCGGCCGGGCGCCACCGCTGCTGATCCCGTCTTAGTGAAGGTACAACTGCAATACGGCAAACCGAGCCCGCGCGCGGTTCGGCGATAGTTCGCAATCAAAAGTTGATCTTTATTCCTCCGTTAAAGATGCGTCCCTCGGTATGTGTATAAATCTCACTGAAGGTCGGGGTTTGATGTGGCGGGAAGACTACCGGACTGAACTTACCCTGGCGCGTGTCTCCGAGATTCTCGGCGTTGATAAAAACAGTTAACTTGCCGAACGTCTTCTCGCCGAAGATCCCATACACCCAGAATGATGGCGTCTTGAATCCTGTGCTCAGGAGCTGGCTGCTGCTGTAATAGGCTTCTAAGCCAGCTTTGAAGGCTCCTTCTCTCTCAAACAGCAGGGTGGAATTTGATCTGCTCCTTGGAACCAATGGAAGCGTTTGATCGCCGGCGAGATATCGCGCTTTCGCATCGGTGAATGTATATCCCGAAAATAACTTCACCCTTCCGTAAACAAAACGCGCGTTCGTTTCGAAACCGGCGCTCCGGATCGGACGGTCTGCATTCCTGAAGCTTAGGAAGTCTCCGGCAATCTCTTCGAGTATCAGTGGACTTCCTATCCTTGTGTAAAAGAACATCTGATTTAACGAAAAGGAGATCTTCTCTCCTATCGAGGTTTTGTAATTCACATCGAACGTCCCACCTCGGCTGCGCTCAGCTTTGAGACGATTGCCGATGGGAAGCACATTCTGGAAGAGAACCATCTCCGCCTCTTCGGTAAAGCTGCTTGGCGCCTTATAACCCAACCCAACGCTGAAACGACTCGTCAAATGATCATTGAAGGTGTACAGCATAGACACGCGCGGCAGGGCGAAGGCACCATAATCCTTTAGATAGTCGATTCTAAAATCCGCTTCCAAGGACAGCTTCGGCGCGACGGCGAAGCTGTCCTGGATGTATGTCCCAAAGGTTGTGCGGGTCTCATCGCGACGGATTGCAGTTTGCACTGCAGGCTTCTCTGTGAATTGGTCGTGCGAGGCATTTAAGCCGAGCACCAGCAGGTGATCGTGGACCGGCAGGAAGTAAGAAACATCAGTATAGGAATTTGTTTGAGTGCCTTGGAATACGTAATCCGGAATCTGGCTTCTTCGCTTGAAGAAAGCGAAGCTCTGTTTGACGAGAATTTTTCGACCACCATCAAGCTCGTGATCAAAATGGAGCGTGGTGATATTCCGAGCTGATTTGTCAGTTTCAAAATATCGATGGAAGTCATCCTCATCACCGCGAATTACGAATACATCGCCACCAAGACGCCGCTGGTAAGAGGTCGAGTTGCCAACAGTCAATCGCGTTCTATCGGAGAGCCGATAAAACAATCGAGGATTTACATTGAATGAATACGTTCTTGGCAATTCCGTAAAATCATCATCGTCTACATCATATTCACGCTGGTAGTTAAAAGAGCCCAGGAAGGTATAGCCGATCCGTCGGAACGCCTGTGAGTCGAACAGCGCGAAGTCAGTGCCAAGAGCTGTGGTTTGATTGAGGATCAGCGACGTCACCCGCTTCTCCTGTGGTTCCTTGCTTATGAAATTCACTACGCCGGCGATTGCGCCCGCTCCGTAAAACGTAGCGGAGGGCCCTTTGATGATTTCAACCTGTTTCAAATCAAGCGGTGGGATATCCAAAACGCTCAAGCTGCCCGAAAAGCCGCCGAACGCGGGAAATCCGTCTTTTAGGATTTGCGTGTATCTGCGATCCAGTCCTTGAATCCTAATGCTCTGCGTATTCGAGGTGGCGGAAGTCTGCTGAACTTTTATCACGGTGCTTTCATTAAGAACCATTGATACATTGGCCGGTCGCATATTGATCTTTTCGTCAATCTCTTCCTCGTTTATTGCTTCCACTCTCGTAGGTACGGCATCGATCTCGCGGCTGATCCGGGTTGTTGATGCGATCGTCACCTCTCCCAGTTCGTTGTTGACCCGCAGGAGAATCACCTGTTCGAGATTGTTCTCAACGGGAAAAGACAGCACGAGAGTTTTGGGTTCGTAACCTGGAGAAAAGACTTCGATGATCTGTTGGTCGTCGGGAATGCCGGTCAAGCGAATTGTTCCGGAACTGCCGGTCTTCGCAGAATGTCGGTGTCTTTGATACTCACTGTCGCGTCTGCAATTGGTTGGCGACCCTCCTCATTCCGTACGGTTATCGTTACGCTGTTCTTCTGCTGTACAAAACTCGGCACTATTAACATCAAAACGAACAAGAGAGATGAATTCATCAATACACTCCTGAGTATGGCTGCTTGACGAAGAGTCGCTCGAGTGAGTCACGTGCTGCGACTCAATGCGCGCATTGAGAGTGGTTGGAAAGATAGGCCGGATCTAGATTCGAAGCATTGGCAGACGCGTGAGCGGAGGAGGTGAAACGGGAGAATCGTCGTGATTATTGGCTGCTTTGTACTCCTCGGCTGATGAGTACGCGATACTAATCGAAGGCGAAGCGGAGATCTGAAGCTGAAGATCAATCTGAAAGGCGGATCTTAAGGGGACGGTCGCTTTTGGGACCGCGCCGAGCAGACACCCGTTACAATCAGATTTCTCATTAAGCTCAGAAAGGTGATTAGCTATCGCGCTGTGTTCGATGCTCTCCTTTGTGCAAATTGATATGCAAGCGATCGAGAGCCATAAAATGCTCACCGGCAACATGAGTGCGATGGTTTTTCTAAGTGTTATTCCCAAACTCGACATCGAACGCATTATACAGACGTCTAAAATTTCCACCAAGAAAATGCAACTTTTGTCTGAGTCTGGCCGGAATAATTCTATGGGTGTTGAGTTTTAGCTCGTTTGGGAGATCCTGGACGGCCGGCTACCGGGAGACACAATCGGTGAGTTTTTGGCCCGATGGTATCCGGGAGCGGCCTTCGTTCTTCTCAGTTTAGTGACGATTCATTTGCCTCGTAAAAACGAGTACAAAACAAGCCTACGAAACGAATAAATTCGTTACTACGTGGCGGGAGCCACATTGTGCGCCCCAGAAATAAAAAAAATTTTTTTCCACGGGCTACTCCTGGCGAATCTCGAAACATCCAAATCTCCAGGGGTTTGACTAGCGAGGCTCCGACACGGCCGAACCATCACGCTGATCAGACGCCCGACAATTGCAAAAGCGAGCCGCTCACGCTTACAATCAACCGCGGAGTTCCACAAATGAAGTTCAAAGCCGTACGCGCGTCGCTTGCCGCAGCCTTGACGGCGATTCTCCTGATCTCAGCCCTCCCAAGCGCCTCTGACGTATATGCCGGCGATGCCCAAAGCGCGAGCTCCTCGAAGCCTCGCCGAAGCAGAAACGGCGACCCCGTCGTAAGGTCGGAGCAGAATCAGGAAAAAGCGGCAGAACAGGATAAGCCGCAGACTTCCTTGCAGGAGGATTCAAACTCATCATCGGCTCAATCTTCCTCCCAGCAAGCCCGGTTTGCGGACGCCAGCCTTTCACCGATCCAGGCAAGTTCCCTGCAACAGCGGTTTGCACCGGAACAGCCTGCAAATGACAGCTCGCCGCCGGGCTCTCCCGCACCCCAACAGAGTGACTCCACTCAACAGCGCCGCGAGCCTCCGCCATTCGATCGACCGCCGATTAATACGCGCAACCAACCAGCGAATCCGCCGGCACGCAGTCAACCATCGGATCCGCGGAAACAGCCGAGCGATTCGAATACCAGCGGCGATAACTCAGGGTACTCGCGGCCACCGTCAAACTCGGGCGGCACACAGCGTGACAGGTCGTCAGATCCCTCTAGCGGGGTAAGCGATCCGGGCCGAAATGATAAAAGTTCAGGACCGCCGCCCGTCCTGCGGCGCCCTACTGATTCTCGTACGAGCGGCGATCCAAACCAGGATCCGGGCCCGCCCGTCCTGCGCCGACCATCCGACTCGCAGTCGCGGGATGACGGCAGATCACAGACCGGATCGGGATCCAAGCCCAGCCAGCAGCAATCTGGTGATGAGGACGTCATCAAGCTTGAGTCGACGCTTGTGAATTTGCCGATTCTGGTAAGCGATCGAGCAGGGCTATGTGCCTCAACTGACCGCGAAGGATTTTCTCCTCTTCGAAGATGGCGTACAACAGACTATCGCGAATTTCGGCACCGAAGAGGTCCCGTTCAGCGTTGTGCTGCTGCTCGACGTGAGTCCAAGCGTGATGGGGAGCGTTGAGGATATACACGAGGCGGCGATCGCTTTTGTCCGCCAGCTCCGCGCACAAGATCGCGTAATGATTGTATCGTTTGATCGTCATATTCATTACTTGAGCGAGTTCACCAACGACCACCGAGAACTTGAATTTGCAATCAGACGAGCAAATACCGGATCGGGCACCAGCGTTTTCGATGCAGTGTACGAAACGGTGGAACGTAAACTGCGGAATGTCGAAGGCAGGAAGGCTCTGATCCTCTTTTCGGATGGCGAGGACACAACCAGCAGTCACGCAAGCTATGATGATGCGATTCATCTTGTGACCGAGTCCGATGTGTTGGTTTACGGCTTACGCTATCCGGGAACTGGCGTGCAGATGGGAGGCGGAGGCCGCGGCGTCCCGTGGCCCGGGAATCCTGGTCCGGGGATCCAGCTCCCATTGCCTTTACCCTTGCCTCTGCCGATTCCGTGGCCGATGCCAAGGCGACGCCGAGGACCTTTCTTTCTCACCGACCCCAATTCACCCGGGTCAGCGGCGACCACACAGCAATGGCCGCACAGACGCGGTAACGGCGGAGACTTCATGGCAGACATTACCGCGGCGGGAGGCGGTCCTGTGTACGATGCTGAGAAGATCGGTGATATGAGCAGAGTGGCCAACCGCATCGCCGAGGAGTTGCGGCACGTGTATGTGATCAGCTACTACCCGACGAACCCGGTTTCAAACGGAGGCTATCGGGCCGTTCGCGTCAGTGTGAAGGGAAGGGATGACATTGCTGTTCGTCATCGACGTGGCTACAACGCCAAGCCCGGCGGCTCGACTCGTGCGTCGAATTAGGTGTTGGGGGTTAGGGGTTGGGGATTAGGCAATCCACAACGCCGTAATCCCCGACTCCAAACCCCAACTCCCAACCCTAACGGCCAACTTCCAATCCCCAACCCCCAATCCCCAACCCCCAATCCCCAACCCCCAATCCCCACCCCCAAACCCCTATTTCCCCCTTCTTTATTTTGTTCGCTAAAGCATACCCAAATGGGTGATCTAAACTTCGTTTGACTCGTTATCGCGCTTGTATCAGAATCGAGCCATCGTCCCTTGATTTGCGGTGAACGACGGTTTTTAACGTTGTAACCGAGATTACTTTCTTGCTCTGGAGATACGCTTAGCGGAGGTACAAATGAAGGCTTTAGCCCCCATCACCGAACGCGCTGTTCGCGTTTATTCGTTTATTCTGTTTGCACTCCTGATGATCACTACATCGGCAACTGCTCGCGCTCAAGGCAGCGCGACTCGAGTAGAGAGCTTCTCTTTGAAGCCCAATGGTGAAGTAGTGGTCGAGAACTCACGCGGCTCCACGCGAGTTGAGGGCTGGGATTCCCAAACCGTTCGCGTCGTCGCCGAAAAAAAGAGCAACGGCGCCACTCTGTCACCTGGTGAATTGATCTTAATGGGAGCGGGGAACTCGGTCATCATACAATCGAGGCCAGGAACCGAACGTATTGACCTGACGATCTACATTCCGAACACCGCAAAGCTGCAGCTTACCGGCAGCGTTTGGCCGGTCGATATAATCGGCGGCTTTGCCAACTCGGTGGTGGAGACCACCAGCGGAAATATAGCTTATCGTCTTCCCGCAAATGATGACGCATTAGTCGCCATGCGTTCCGCAACTGGCTCGGTGCGTTCTACAGTGCCGCTGACGTCGGTGGAGAAGGTTGGCGTAACAAGCCTCCAGGGTCAACTCGGGACCGGAGTCTCTTCAGTAAACCTCAATTCCATTAATGGGGTTATTACCCTCGCCCCCGGACCAAATCTCTCCTCAAAAGCTAAAGCAGCCAAAGCTGAACTAGCCGCCGCACCTGTTAATCAGCCAGCATCTGGCGCGGCGGGATCGCTCGAGACCGCTACTTCAGCGGGCACTCAACCACAGAATCGAGGTCAAAAAGCGAGCCGTGACCAGGTTCAATCGGATAACGATCGCGACTCAATCAACACCAGACAGGCTGTCCAGAGCAACGGATCAACGGTCTTTGCCGGAAGTGATAGCAGCAATGAGTCGAGCAGCACCTACAAGAGCGGGCCTTATAACCGCCCGCGCCGTGAACAAAACACCAACAGCGGGAATTCCGGATTAAACGTTCGCATCATCCCTTCAAACGGATCGCCTCAACGCTCTTCATCTATCGATCAATCGGTCTTCGATCAAGCTGCTGATGAAGAAGATCAGGATGCCCATCACAAGAAGGGTTCAGGTTCTGGAAAAACGAGCGGGTCGGCGAACGGCAATTGGGGAAATGGCTCCATTGGGCTCGGAGGGAGCGACCGCTCGGATGTCGGTTCCAGCAAATCCCGAGTTGGACCCATGGAGAGAGATCGACAAGTGAACAACATGAGCGGCGGAAACTCGGGCCTAAGAGTACGGATCATACCGGCCAACGCTCCACCGGGACCGACACGTGAATCGAACTCGGTCTTTGACCAGCGCGAAGAGAGCGAACGAGACGCCCCCGAACCTTCCACTGGTAACCGCGGCACAGCTTCTACCAGACAATCCAACCAGCCGTATGAGCCGGCGTCACCAGGAGCGGGTCGTCGTCCTGAGATGTCTGCGCGAATTGATGAGGAGATGCCGTCACGAAGTTCGCGCGAAAGCGGCCCGCCAGTGTTGAACCGAAGCCGTGGTGAAGAACCGCCGATCGCTGACAACTCCGCGGCGCCTGAAACAAAAGCCAACAACGCAGACGAGGAAGCAATCGTTCTCAAGGCTGCGCTTGTAAGCCTCCAGGTCTCTGTGACGAACCGTTCCGGGATTGCTCTACCTAATTTAAAGAAGGAAGATTTTACTGTGGCGGAGAACGGCGAGTCGCAAAGGATCGAGTTCTTCCAACCAACAACTGCCCCATTCAACCTGGTGCTTGCTCTCGATCTATCCGGTTCGATCAAGGACAAGCTGGAGATAGTGAAGTCCGCGGCACTCAAGTTTGTGGATGTGCTTGGCCCACAGGATAAGATTGCGGTGGTGACATTCACCGACGAGATTCGAGTAGTATCCAGCCTCACCAGTGATCGCGAAGAGCTCAAGCGGCGAATCAAGGCTATCGATCGATCTCAAGGCGGCACTGCGTTCTACGAAGCTATGTGGTTTGCGCTTGTGGACACGCTGCGAGGAACTCGTGGACAGCGCAACGCGATCGTGGTGATGACCGACGGAGTGGACAGCTCGCTGGATCGCTACAATCCGATGCAAACCCGCGTGTCATTCAACCAGCTTGCGCACCGGCTCGAAGAGTCTGATGTGATTGTGTTTCCGATCTATCTGGACACCGAGTATGAGGAAGTCTTCGAGCGTGGAAACAGTTCATCGGAAGCCTATGCAACCGCTCGCGATCAGCTGGACAAAATTGGTGAGGTGACCGGCGGACAGGTTTTCAAGGCCGAAAAGTTTGGAGATCTGTCTGGGGTGTACAAGCAAATTGCTGCGGCAATTCGGACAGTTTACAGCGTAGGTTATTATCCGACTAATGCAGAGCGCGATGGGACTTTCCGCCGCGTCCGAGTGAATGTTAATCGCGCTGATGCTTCCGTGCGAACACGCAAGGGATATTACGCGAAATAAAAAGCCGGTTTTTGGTTTCTAGTTTCTGGTTATCTGCGTAATCAGTGGATGGGTCCTTTCATAGATCTATCCGCAGATGACGCAGATTACGCAGATAGATTAACCGGAAGCCACAAACCAGAAACCAAAATCTAATTACGCCTCTGCAGGCCTTCCCTTTGGTCTCTGGTTCGAAGCGAGAACCCTTTTTCGCATTCGGATTGAACCGGGTGTGACCTCGACCAGCTCGTCTTCCCTAATAAACTCAAGCGCCTGCTCTAGCGACAGCTCGCGGAAGGGCACCAGCCTCATCGCGTCATCAGCCGTAGACGCGCGCATGTTTGTCAGCTTCTTCTCCTTGACCACATTAACGTCCAGATCGACATCGCGGGCATTTTCGCCAATCACCATACCCTCATAGACTTCGGTTCCAGGTCTGACGAAAAGCTCACCTCGCTCCTGAAGATTGAACAGCGCATAAGTTGTTGCCGGGCCGGGCCGGTCAGCTACCAACGCGCCACTGATGCGTTGAGAGATACCTCCCTGCCATTCATCCCATCGGGAAAAAATCGTGTTCAGCAAACCTGTGCCCTTGGTATCTGTGAGGAATTCGCTTCGGAAACCGATCAGGCCGCGCGAGGGGATCTCAAATTCCATGCGAACTCGCCCGGTGCCGTGGTTGACCATCTTGGTCATGCGGCCCTTTCTCCTGCCCAGAGCTTCGGTGACCACCCCGATGAAAGTCTCCGGACAATCGATAACTGCCAGTTCAATCGGTTCCAAAACCTTGCCATCTTCTCGCCGAGTGATGACTTCCGGCTTCGAGACCTGAAGTTCATAACCTTCTCTGCGCATCATCTCAATCAGAATTGCCAACTGTAGTTCGCCCCGGCCGGAAACCTTGAACGTATCCATAGCCTCGGTGGATTCGACGCGAATGGCGACATTAGCAAGGGCTTCTTTGTCGAGCCGCTCACGCAGCTTGCGCGATGTAACGAACCTTCCCTCACGTCCGGCAAAGGGTGAGGTGTTTACACTGAAGAGCATTGCGATTGTCGGCTCGTCTACGGTGATCTTGGGCAGCGGCTGCGGGTCGTCAGCCGAGGAAACAGTTTCGCCGATAAATATGTCCTCGATACCGGCAAGCGCTACGATCTCGCCGGCTTCCGCTCGATCTATCGGTGTTTGTTTCATGCCTTCGAAGGCAAAAAGCTTCGTGACCTTCGTTTTTTCTATTCGGCCGTCGAGCTTACAGATAGAGACCTGATCGCCGACAGCAACCAAACCCGAAAAGATTCTGCCTATTGCAAGTCGCCCCACGTAATCGTTGTAGTCCAGATTGGCAACGAGCAGCTGAAGTGTGCCACCCAGCGGCGCAACCGGAGGAGGAATTGTACGAATGATCTCGTCAAATAACGGTCGCAGGTCCGAGCTTGGGTCGTCGAGATCGAGTCTTGCAACGCCGTCGCGCGCAACAGTGTAGATGATCGGGAAATCGGCTTGCTCCTCGTTCGCGTCCAGGTCGATGAAGAGATCGAAGACTTCGCTGACGACCTCTTCGGCGCGCGCGTCCTGTCGATCAATCTTGTTGATGACAACGATGGCCGGCAGATTCAACGCAAGGGCTTTAGAAAGGACGTAACGAGTTTGCGGCAAGGGGCCTTCGCTGGCGTCCACCAGCAACATCACGCCGTCGACC
>Ga0126382_10000365_pt1 | contig 17448 bp, 32 predicted proteins | sample PanSoiMetPlot_30_FD_92548 | JGI IMG/M metagenome (GOLD analysis project Ga0126382, IMG submission 92548) | Tropical forest soil microbial communities from Panama - MetaG Plot_30 | ecosystem: Environmental > Terrestrial > Soil > Tropical forest > Bulk soil | place: Panama | collected 2016-02-17
AGCGACACTATCATTCATCGAGTCATACGTCGAGGATACTGACAGAAAGCTGGTAGTATTCGTTCACCATAAAGATGTTGGTGAACTGATGACCAGCGCATTACAGAATACCGATAAGGCAAGTAATCCTGATTGGTATGAGTTGGCGCAGACTCTCAAGGACGAAGGTATTCCGGTATTCCAGTATACGTCGAAACATACTGGCAGACCAGAAGGATACGACTTACAGGAGAAGTTCAATAACACCAAGCGTTGCATCATGATTGCATCTACGCTTGCGTGCGGTGAGGGTTTGAATCTTCAGACTTGTGCAGATAGTATTCTGCATGAGAGACAGTGGAATCCTCAGAATGAGGACCAAGCTACACCGGGACGCTTCCGTCGTATTGGACAGTTGAGCAATCAGATTAATATCACCTGTCCAGAAGCGGAAGGAACTATCGATGAGCATCTCGACGTTATTGTCGAGGGTAAGCGCATCAACTATCATCTCGCCATGAATAAAGGTGAGGCTACGCAAGTCTGGAATGAGGGAGCTTTCGCGAAAGAATTGGCAGAAATGATTGTCAAGAAACATCGCGAAAAGAAAGTTAAGAAAGGCAAGACCCCAGACAAGAAGACTAACGTTACTGCTATGGCTAGTTTCTAAAGGAGCCAACTATGTATGTAATACAATACGGCAAAGTCTTGTATGAAGTCTACAGTCGAGAAGAATTGAATCGGCTTGGACTTGTCGTGAATCCTTATATGTATATTGGTGATGGGTGGCGCTTCTGCGTTACCTGTAAGCGATATGCATATGTCTATGCAATGTCGCATTCTGGCAAAGGTGACTGTTACGAAGTCTGCCGTGAGTGCAATACTCATGTTCGTGGGGCTAATGACCCTATTCCCGACCCCGCGTATCAGCAGTATTGTTTGCAATTTCCCTTGCATGACCCGAGGGACTAATGAAAGTATCATCTGCCTACGCAGAACTAACAAACATAATCGAGGCCGCTAAGTGGCATCGTGAACACTGTAATGGTCAGGAGTTTTGTCCTGTCTGTCATGGTAGACAAGATGTTGCAGATGGGCCAACTACTAAACCATGTCCTAATCCTGAATGTAATCAAGGATTAGTGGCACAAAACTGCAACGTCGCATTGTATCTACTTGGCATGACAGCTAAACGTTTAGTTGACCATTGCTGGTTGTCTGAACGTAACACTGCAAGGCGCCTCATTCATGAAGCAGGGTGCTGGTCATGAAACTAATTCGCAATACGTTGGAGTATACTCCGTTGAACAAGCGTGTGAAGCCTACGATTAAGAACGGTGTCATGCATAAGCTAGTTGTGTATGACAACGGCGCTCTCATTGGCTACGGCTTTGTCATTACCTACAATGATGGTGAGATGTCCGCACCTGAGTTGTTTGATATTCGTGGCGAGAAACTTCCGGAAGGCTGGTATCAACTGTCAATGACTAATGAGCATCTCCCTGTGGTGGTGCCGAGGAATATACAGTGACTGAGACAAAGGAGATTGTGACTACACGAATCTACTCCGTCAAAGACATGACTGCATTACTCGGTGAGGGTAAGCAGAATGTCAGGATATATGTCAGTATTCCAAGACAGGAAGGACGCACTGGTTGGACGTGGACTTCCATTGGTGATACTGAAATACTGAAGGTCGAAATTCGTGAACCTTACGAGAAGAAATGACTAAAATCTGGCTCCATCAATACACGATAACTAAGATGCAGCGCCCTGTCACTGCGAACGACAAGATGGGTGTGCGTTCTATTGTTATCGAAATCTGTAGCGAGAGTGCTACTCCCGAATCCTTCGCGGCTGTAGAATCTGCGCTAGGATTCTTTGACCAAGACTTGAACATCAGTCATAAGATTCTGCTGGAAGGCTATCGAAATGACTGACTTCGACGGAGCAAGCATCGATAACGATGCAATGATAGATAGAGTTGTAGAGAACATCATGGGTGGCAAGAAGAATGTCATCCTTGATGCTACAGTTCTAGCTACCATTATGTCGTGTGCTCGCCTCACGGATTTTCGTTTTAACTTGTCGTTGCAGAGTATCAATGGCAAGTCTAATTCATTAGAGGCTGGTAGCATTGTTCACAAGTTTCTGGAAGTATTCTATCGCTCAATCATTCACGGTGTTAAGCGTGAGCAGGCGATAGGATATGGTATGGCAGCCGCTGAGTTATATATTCGTGGCTGTCCAGCATGTGCAGGATTCAAAGCTACAACAGAGATTCCGAAACCTCTGTGTGGACATAGGCCCGATGAGTATCCCGGTGTCAAGAATACGCCGAAGGATTCCACCGATAAGCCTAAGCGTATTGGCTGGCAGTATGTTCTGGATACTTGCGACCAATACCAACAGTTCTATCGTAATGACCATTGGGTGCCTCTGGAAGTTGAGGTAGTTAAACGTCTTCCATTGTATGAGGATGATGAGATTCGCATACTGTGGAAGTCAAAGCTGGATTGGACCGTTGATACTAATCAGGGTATCTTTCCAGTAGACCATAAGACGATGAGTCAGCGTCGCGATACTAATTCCATGAATAATCAGTTCATGGGGCAGTGTTTAGTGATGGGCACTCGTCAAATAATCATTAATAAGATTGGCTTCCAAACATCACTGAAGCCAGAGGAGAAGTTTCAAAGAACACCGATTCCTTACACTCCAGAACGTTTGTTCGAGTGGCAAAGTGAGACGGTGCCTTACTACGCTAAATTGCTACTCATGTATGCCGAGACAGGACATTGGCCTCCTAACTTTACCCATTGTGAGGGTAAGTATGGAAACTGCGCGTTTTATGAGGACGTTTGCAGTGCTAATCCTAACATGCGTGAGGAGAATCTGAAACTTCACTTTTATGTCGGTCCTGTGTGGGACCCAACTAACGAAGAAGATGAGTAAACATTACTACATAGAGGTAAAACTCGGAACTAAGTGGATTCTCCAGAAGGTGGAGACTCGACACACTGATGCCTTGCATTGGGTAAAGGAGAATGCAGGCGAGAAGTATCCAATACGTGTAGTCCGTGTAACTAGGACTATCGTATTCGATGGTAGCAAATCATGAGCACTGCAAAACCGGCGAATCACCTGCACAAGTATAAGAAGGTCAATCTTTCTCGTGACCCTAAGAAGCCATACTTTGTCTACAAGTGCATGAAACCGGCATGCTCACACTATATTCCGTTAGACCTTTCGGAAGGTAAGTTGTGTGAGTGTAACCGCTGTGGTGAGCCAATGGTGATTAATAAGATTGTCCTCACTGGCTCAAGTAATAGGCCAATGACTAAACCTCATTGCGCCAACTGTATCGAACGTAAGAAGGAGAAACAGGCCGATGTGGCAGCAATTTCTGCTTTTCTTGCGGGAAATAAAACTTAGGCTTAGTTCGATGGACCATAAGCCTAGCACTATGGCTGTGTCTGAACAATGGCTATTCAGACATATGATTGAGGAAGGCAAGCGACAGGAGAAGTAGTGCCAACACTAGAAGCGGGTTGTGGCGGAACTAATCCTGAGAAACCCTTATTCACTATGTTTAAGGGTGAGCCGGGGACTAGAAAATCCACTCAGGCTTTGTCATATCCAGGTCCACAGTATTGGGTATCGACAGACCAAAAGATGGAAGCACTAGAAATGCCAGCTAAGCGTTGGGGATTCTGGGGTAAGAATCATCTGATGTATGATGATTATACTGACTGGAGTAAGCCTCGCGCTAAGTTGGAATCATTGCAAGTCAACTGTCCTTTTAAGACTATTGTTGTTGACTCGATAACGAGTATCGGCGACAACATGAATAGGGAAACCATCAAGCAAAAGGTGAGTGATGGGACTGGTGGGAAAAAGATAGGCAATATCTATGTTCCCGGTATTGAGGAATATAACGCTGAAGCCTCCGCGTTTCAGGAGTTAATGTCAATCCTGAAGGATATTCACAAATTTCACAAAGTGAATATCATCCTCATTGCACATGTCGTTGGTCAGAGAAATAAGGACAACGACACTAACAAGCTCACACATCATTCCCGCGTAATCATCACAGGTGGTGACAAGATTTCCGGTAAGATAGCATCTTACATGACGGAAGTCTATCACTTCAACATTGAGAGTGATTTCAATGTTGATTCGGGTGAAGGGAAGTTTGGGCTATTCACGCAACACACTGGTAATGACTATGCTCGAACTTCACTACCACTAGAAAGGAAAATACAGTTCAATAACGAGCCGTTGTATGAGCGTTGGATTGCACCGGCAATCAAGAAACTCAAGGCTGAACAACCTGTTGAGAGAATCCAACAACCAACAACACCCACACCACAACCATCAACATTCACACCAACCACAAAGTGAGGACCACACCAAATGCCTATCATCCAATTTGGTGACAGGGACCTGCTCAGGGGTAAACTCATTACTCCTGGCTGGTATCGTGTCAGAATCGAAAGTGTCGGAGAGGCTCCTGCAAAGGCTTCTGAAAAGGGGCCTTCGACCAACTATCCCGTGGAAGGAACTGTTATGTTCCACGGGGACACAGGGGACAAAGAGTTTGCTGGTGTCCCGTTGGACTGGAATTTCAATAGCAAGGCTATTGGTTTTGCTGTTGGATTCTTGCAGGCTTTCGGCGTGGAAGTCAAGTCAGGGACACGTTTCGACTTGAAGTCTGCGGAAGGGCGTGAGCTGGATGTATTTGTGGAGAACGACACGTATCAGGGCCGTATGGTCAATCGTGTCAACCACAAGTATCGTTCGCCTCGCGCTGATGTTCAGGCGGCGTAGTTACAAAGTGGCGAAGGTGTGAGAGCCTTCCTATAATGGGATTAAATGGACCTGACAAGCCAGCCCTATTATTGCCACGGTAGGGTTCTCATTATAGTCCAACTAATCACAACTAAGGAGAACGAACATGGAAGACAGAGTAATCGTTGGAATCGTGGGTCTGACAGCAGACAAGGACGAAGAATCGGTGGACATGGACGAACTCTCCAAGACGGAAGATACTTCCATTGAGGAGGATGCGGACGCAGAACCCGATTCCGAAATACTTTCCACTGATGATGACGAAGTGGAAGAAGTTGAGGGCGAAGACGACGACGTGGAGGAAGTCTAAGCCACTACGAGACTTACTGTAGATTTGACAAATACCCCACCTATTGGTTAATACATATCGAAGCGGGTTATTAGCTTCGGTTGAAGTCCCATATGGGAACCAATAGTTCGTAATGCCGAGAGAGGGGGCCATAATAGTCTACAGTAATAGGGGTCACTCTTAACGTAGCACATAGTGCCGTATAACAAGAGTGGCCCCGCTTTTACTAACTATTGAGGGATACTATGGCACGTAAGAAGAAACCGACACTTGTGAGTGTAGGTAATCACTTAATTGACCCCAATGATGTAGCGTGCATCACGAAGGTCAATAGTAAAGACCTATACGTTGTGCGTCTGAAATCGCAGCCCAATATGGAGTTTCCTATTTGGGTTAGCAAGAATCAGATTAGCGCACTTACTAATCAGTTCAACATCATTGTTGAGGACTGACATGAAGTATCGCAAACCTCGCGTTATTGCGCCAAGACTTGCATCAGGTGTCAGCCGTGAAACCATCGGACATGGTTTGCCTCCTGAAATTAAAGCAGGACTTCGCGCAATTGCGTCGAAAGAAAACCAATCTGTATCCTGGGTATTGGAACAGATTATCATCGACTACTTTGGCTTCCGACGGCCACAATACCTTAAGAGGAAAACTCAGAATGAATCTAAAGCTGACGAAAAAACAAGAGGCGGCGCTCGTTAATCTAGGGCTGAATACCCTACTTAACAGTGCTACTACGGAACGTGCATCTGTCGTTCACAAGAAGAAGGACAACAGACCACGTAAGACATCCCGCAAATGGTCAAAAGCTCAGCACAAGAAATACGCTGAGACTATGGCCCGTAAGTGGGATAGCAAGCGTAAGTAGCCCTATTAGAGTGTTGGCTACACTCCACTAACATTAACTACTTTTCCTTGAAAGGAAAATGTCGTGCCCAAGCTCTCAGATTTTTTCGCTAAGAGCGAAGTTCCAACTACGCCTGACAATTCGCCAGACAAGCCAGAAGAACGGCGTGTATTGGGGAAGATTATCAAGGTTTCTGATGAGGGATGGGGTTTCATTTCCTCAAAAGAAATCAAATTCACGCGTATCTTTTTTCACTGGACTTCACTGAAACAAGATACGCTGAAGTTCCAAGACCTGAAAAATGGCATGAAAGTGGAGTTCACCCCTGTAGAAGTTGATGGTAAGGGGTGGCGTGCCATCAAAATCCGTGTCGTGAAGGATGAGCCTAAATCGTAGACAATTCCTTCGTCTCCTCGCTTCCGGAGTAGCTGGAACCATTGCTAGTCAAGAACTAGACTGGGACCGGCTACTCTGGGTGCCTGGAGAAAAGAAGATTTTCCTACCATCTAAGACTATCTCTCTGTCTGAAATAGTGGCAGCAGAGATAGCCAGAATAACTCCACATATCCGAACGCTATTCGAGCGCGACGATATGTTCTATCGAATCCTCAAGAACACTGAGGAAATGTCTTTCACTAAAGAAATACAAGTGCCGTTGGACTGGAAGAAATAACTACTTTGACCAATTAGTCTTTTCCATCTCAACTATATAGATAGGGGGGTGGGGAAGACTCATGCAATTTTCAGAGAGCGTAGCAGTTTCATACACTTTCGGAAGTCTGATGACATTCTTGGAACGTTACAACCAAGAACACACATGGCATGGCAAGGCTATGGTAATGGAAATATACCATCTTGCCATGTCTTCGCGTTCCAGAGACTGGACGATTACTAAGACTGCTGAACACTTCGGTGTTAGTATTGGTCTAGTTTCTGAGAATCTACGCCTTGCACACGCCATACATATCAACGACACTATTATTACTATTCCTTCCAGAACGGAAGCACTACGCAAATTGCCAAAGCATCGTAACGGGGGAATGTAATGGAGCATTTCGACCAAGTGCAACGGGCGTATGATGAACTAGTGGCATCGGGGGACATAACTGTAGTCCCACCGGGACCAAATCAAGCACAAACTGTCGATGAACAGAAAGCGTTCATGACAAGGCGTGCAGGCTACTACTTGAATCAAGTCGATGCAGGATATGGACTGCTATCGAAAACTACTGGCAACAATGTCATGGGACTATCTGTCGATTTCATTCTCCACAAACCGGAAGGTGGTGGATATGATATCGCAACTGATGTGCAGGTTCCTAACGGTGCAACTGTTAGACCTGTCAATTCTGGCATGTCTCCGAGTGCGGACCTTCTTCCGAGATGGGTTCAGCCAACAAAAGAACTCGCAGGACTCAACGGCGATACACCTCCTCCACCCACCGACGACATCAACGCCAAACTAGATTTAATCATATCTCAGAATGCTGAGACTAAGCAACTATTGCAAGCTCAGGCTTCGCAACTGACAGCTATTCAGGAATCACAGCATGAACAAACTGCTATCCTGAATCAGCACACTTCCATGCTACAGCAAATACTTGACAAGCCAGCAGGAACTGGTGGGAAATTCCCCATCATTTATCCACAATATGTTGGGCGTCTGCTTGGATTTACCATCGCGCTCAGTCCTCAGCCTCCGATGAATCCATGATGGTAACGCTATGGGGAGAGGGTATAGAAACGACATACGGGTGAAAAACATGAAGGATAATCAGACATGGAATGATTGTCCAACATGTGGTAAGTCGTGGAAGGAGAAAATCCCTACACCGGGATTACTACACCGAACTAAACTCTGCGATAACTGTAGGAGACTAGCACATGAACCAGTCGATGAGAGTAAAAGCAATTGCGGAGGTTCTCAAACAGAGGTTTACTAATCTCACCGCAATTGAACTAATTGACCTCGCGTATAGGATTCTGGAGGCATTAGATGCCTGCGATAGCAAGTAAGACAGAATCACGCTTCGGGTCTACTAGGCCGGGACTTCCGGCAATAGAGTTTGAGAAGAAGTGTTGCGTATGTGAGGAGTCCATACCGAATGGAACCGATTGTCTCATGAAGACTGAGACTAGGAACATAATCTGTATGGACTGCTCACTTGAAATTCATCACCACTTTCTGAAAAAATGAGCGAACACGTCTACGTTCCTGGTCACGGACCATTAGGTTCGCAACTAATGATATTGGGTGAGTGTCCTCAGCCGAAGGACACAATAGCTGGTCGTGCGTTTACAGACGCAAAAGAACTTAACCAGTTATTGTTTGATGCTGGCATTAGGAAAGATAACTGCTGGCAAACATACGTCTCTAAGTATGAGGTCCCACCCAATATCGGCAAGAAGAAGATTCCATTCGCCATACGTGCGAAGAATCATGGCGTAGACATTGTAAAGTGTTTAGAGGAATTGCAGACTGAGGTTAATAGTATTAAACCTAACTGCATCCTCGCACTTGGTAAGACTGCACTGTGGGCATTAAATGGTAAGTTAGACATTCAATCCTATCGTGGGTCAATACTACATGGGATGGGAGTTAAGTTTGTTCCCACCTATAATCCGTATCATCTTAGTTGGCACGCTACAGATGTAGAATTCAAGGGCTACTGGAATCGCCAGATTATGGCCTTTGATATGAAGCGTGCCTTCGCGCAATCAAGATTCCCCGAATTAAACCTTCCCGTTCGCACTCTCGAAATCTGTAGGAACTCTGCACAACTAGCTGAATTTCGTGACCGTTACCGTGGCAAGAAGATACGGATGGGCACGGATATTGAGGCTAATGGAACGTGTATTCCAGTCTGTATAGGCTTGGCATTTACACGTAATCATGGCATTGTAGTTCCGCTGTGGAATACTGACGGCATCTCTAATATCCCAACTTCTGATTTAGTTCAGATGTGGTTGATATTAGCTGATATGCTGTGGGAGAACGAGATTGTCGGACAGAATTTCAATTACGACCGTGATAAGATACTGCGACTTGGATTCGCTATTAGGAAACTTGCCAGTGATGTCATGCTTAAAGCCCATGCCATCCAGCCAGAGTTACCTAAAGGACTCGCATATAATACCAGTATCTACACGGAAGAACCCTTCTACAAAAACGAAGGGATGTATCAAGGAAGCATCAACGATTTACTTCTCGGATGTGCGCGTGATGCCTGTGTCACAATTGAAGTTGACGAGAATATGGATGCAGACCTCGATGAACTTGGAATGCGTCCATTCTTTGAAAACTTCCTCATGGAATTGCCTGATTTGTATTGGGCTATTGAGAGACAAGGCTTTAGAGTTGATGCTGAGGAACGAGATAGACTTCTTCGTAAGTATATCGAATGGGATGAAAAGTGTCGATACGAACTATTCGTCCTTACCGGAACTGAGATAAACACTAATAGCCCAAAGCAGATAGCAACGCTACTTTGGGATAACTTAAAGTTTCCAAGAAGGGAGACTACTGGTGAAGAAGACGTTACTGCTTTGCTTAACGCGGCATCCAATTGGAAATCCAGACCTGAAGCACACAGAAGAATCTGTGAACTTATACTGGAAGGACGTAGAGTTAGGAAGTCTATCTCGACTTACCTTATGGCTCTTCCAGATTTTGATGACCGTATGCGGACTACGTATTTTCCCTGTCTGGATACGGGACGAACATCCACAGGTCAACAGGATATCCCTATTCGACCCACCATCGAAGTTGTTGACGAGAATGGCAAGAAAAAAGATAAAGTCCTGGGCATTGCGTTTCAGACGATGACTAAACATGGTGACATTGGGTCTGATATACGTGGTATGTATGTCCCTGATGATACCCATGTTGAGATTATCAATCGTGAACCTGTCAAAGTTGTAGAGGAAGAAATATTCCTACAAGCTGATAGTTCTCAGGCAGAAGCTAGAGTTGTATGGCTCCTCGCAGGTGATGAGGAAGCCTTAGAATTGGTGGATACCATTGATTACCACGCTCTTACTGCTAGTTGGTTTTTTGGTGGGACTGAACTTGATTACTCTAAGAAAGTATTGGGATACGAGCACCCAATTAGATTTGCTGGTAAAACTCTTAGACATGCAGGGCACCTCGGTGCTGGTAAACGACGTGCAGCTATATCAGTCAATACTGATGCACGCAAATACAAGATACCGATTGCTATTACGGAATCGATTGCAGAACGTGCGCTTCAAATATTCCACTCTAAACAGCCACGAATACAACAGGTATTCCAAGCGGGGGTCGTCGAATCTCTCAAGAGAAACCGACAACTAATAGCAGCGTTACCACATGGTGTCGATGCTCCAATGGGTGGTAAACGCACATTCTTTGAGCGTTGGGGTGAGGAGTTATTCCGACAGGCATTCTCCTATATACCTCAGCGCACTGTGTCTGACAATACTAAGATGGCAGGGATTCGCATTCGTAGGCAAATTCCTCTCATCAAGATAGTCATGGAATCTCATGACGCACTACTGTTCTCAATACCCATAAGTAAGCTCGCGGAATACTCAGTAATCATCAAGAAAGAGATGGAACGTCCCATCGATTTCTCGCAATGTTCACTTAAGCGTCGCAGGCTAAAGATACCTTGTGAGCTTGAAACTGGTAAGAACTATCGAGACTTGAAGAAGTTCAAAGATATACCGATTATCTCCGAACCTGTTGAAGTCTTGAAGATGCCGCCGAGGAGTGTTACGGAAGCATTCCTCGCGCCTACATTACCAGAGGATAGTCCTCTCACTAAGACAATCTACCATCATCAGGTGGAGAGAAAATTTGAAGTATGAATTTGAAATCACACTAGTCGTAAGGGGTCAAACTAATGAAGGCGGTCCTTCTAAGTTTAACTCACACTCGATTGATAAAGTAATAGGTCAGAGCCTTACAGAGTTACTTGCTAACTTTGTCCTATTACTTGCTCAAGTTCACCGACGACTACTCAATGACTGTGCATTAGAGAATAGGTCGTGGGACGATGACATCCCATTTTAACATCAAGCCAAGAGAAGTGTGGTGTCCGTCATGTAAGAAATACAGGGTGACAGATGAACCTTCACCAGTCTGTGAAGACTGCTTCGGAAAACCTATGCTTACTGTTCTCTACTCAATGATAACTGGTAAGCGTATTACTGGCGCTGAAGATGAATTGGGTTCAACAAGTTGTTGACCTCCACAGTGAACTTGAATCACCAGAGAGCTTTTGGCGGTGGTCTGCTATAACAGCAATCTCTGCAGTAGTGAAGGATAATGTCTGGTTAAATCAACAGATTTTTAACCTGTATCCTAATATCTATACCATGTTCCACGCGGACAGTGGACTTAAGAAGGGTCCGCCTGTAAACATGGCAAAAAAGCTCGTCAAACTGGTGAATAATACTCGTGTGATTACGGGCAGAGGTTCGATACAAGGAATATTGAAGGAACTTGGAACAGCATATACGCAGCCTGGCGGTAAGGTAAACGCTAAGTCGGTTGCATTTATATGTAGTTCTGAGTTGTCTTCATCCATCGTCGAGGACAAGGTAGCAACCAAAATTCTCACTGACTTGTATGACCGCATATACAATGAAGGAGAATGGCGCAGCCTTCTCAAGATGGAAACGTTTACTCTTAAAGACCCAACCATTACTATGCTGACCGCGACTAATGAAGCCATGTCAAGTGACTTCTTTACGCTGGCAGCGATTAAAGGTGGATACTTCGCGAGAACCTTTATCATCTACGAAAAGCAGAGTGATAGAGTAAACTCGTTAATCTATCCACTAGAAGAAGAAATCAACTATGGAAGCACCTCAGACTATCTCAAGGAACTATCCAAATTAGTTGGACCATTTAAGCCCCTCGCGACTAACGAGAAGTCAGATGAATATCGTTATCGCAAGATTAAAGTTGGTAAGAAGGGGCCACGTGATGTATGGTTCAGCGAAGTAGGGGTAATCTTTGATGACTGGTATGAGAACTTTGCCGAAATAAAGAAGGTTGACACGAATAAGGACGAAACAGGAACCATGAATCGGTTTGATGCCTCCGTCCTTAAAGTAGCTATGCTACTATCATTGGCTATCGAACCACGATTGGAAATCTGTGAATCCGCAATGCGACAAGCGATTGTTGAGTGTGAGAAACTACTTGGTAATGTGCGTCAAACCACATTAGGCAAGCAAGGTATCTCACACTCTGCATTGCTTAAAACTCTAATAATTATGGAGTTGCTGAATAGAGACACGCATAGTGTTACACGAACTGTTCTGATGAAGAAGATGTGGGCTAATTACGAGACACCAGAGGAGTTCGATAACATGATGCAAGGTTTCGACGCAGCAGGAATGATTAAAACTGCGAGCATTGGAAACCAGATTGTTTACCAGATGCCAGAAGAACAGGTAAAGGAATTACAGTTCTTTATGGCTGGTAAATCTAAGAAAGGACCAGATGCCTGAAGATTACAAACCCAAGTATCCACCAACTGACCAGGACTTGGCGAAAGTCCAACACAACTTCACATATCATCCACCGAAGGATGACCAAGCCAAGCGATATGAAATGTTACGAGATATCGCGAGAGACTTGGCAGTTGCATATCTGGAGAATGTTCCTGATAGTAGGGAACGTTCAGTAGCCCTAACTAATCTTGAACAGTCTGTAATGTGGGCTAACGCCGGAATCGCGAGGAATGAATAATGGACATTTTTCATGGACTAGCGAGGATGAACAAGATGGCATACGAACAGGAAGCAATGCAAGGTGCTATGAACAGTGCAAGCGTAGCACGTCCTCGCACTATCATGGAGAATATCGACGACCAGATTGCAATGCACAAGCGCAAGCTGGCAGACTTGGAAGCTGCAAAGGAACTACTTTCCAATAGCGAAACACTGAAGGCATTAGAAGCTATTCAGAAACTTAGCTGGTAATGCCACTAATTCAACCGCCTAACGACTATGGTATTCCTCAACCAGAACTAATTGAGGATAAACCAAAGCCACGCACATCAGATGCGGAGAATAGGCGGATTGAACTATATCTAAATGTGAAACCGTGGAAATGTCCAGTGTGTGGAACAACGATGTTTGGCAGGTGTATGGAGTGTGTTTACTGCCGCATACGCAGTGGTATTCATACTCCAAGACCTGCACATTACACTAAACAAGGTGGGGCATGAATAGCGACCAATATCAGAGTGACGCTACTGTTACGGACCTGATGGATTATGGTCCAGTAATCGAAAGGCTCAGTAATATCGGAACGCTCCGATTACTACATGCAGCAATGGGCATGTGGACTGAGACTGGAGAATTCATGGATATGTTGAAGAAGCATATCCTCTACGGCAAGACTATTGACCAAGTAAATCTCAAGGAAGAATTGGGAGACTTGGAATGGTATGTTGCACTCGCAATTGACGAACTAAAAACCACATTTGGCTATGTGTTTGAAACTAACATAGCTAAACTTCGCGCTCGGTATCCTAACAAGTTTACCGAGAAGGACGCTTTAACAAGGAATCTCGAAAATGAGCGACGAATCCTCGAAGGAGGACATAATCAGACTACCGGAGATTAACAAGTTTGTAGGCTCATGTCCAACGTGTGGACATAACATCAGAGAACTAGACGAATTGCGTATGAGGAAACTCGAAAATCCTCATATGGCAATTTATCTATGCATTGAATGCAAGGAGCAGATTAATGCCAAGGACCTTATCCCCTTCTGACGAAAGAACTTTCAAGGACTTCGTAAAAGAGGTTCAGGAACTTCTGGAAGGAGGGGCAGAAAAGAAAGGATATAACGATACGGGCGTAGACGGAGCAAACGAGCTGTATCAGTTTCTCCAAAATCTCAGCAAGAATGATTCACACGCTCTTGGTGAGATTATCTACAAGACCGTTCGTTACACTAATAAGAAAGACCCTCGTGACCTCGCTAAGATTGCAGCGTGGGCATTCTTAGTGTGGCGATTTGGAGTGAAATAGACGTTCAAATAACGTCCCTACTCCAGCACCTACAGTAACATCGAGAGGAAAGTGTCTCTTGGCTTCCACACGTCCTGCCATAGTTGCGAAAGTCAAACTTCCACCAACGTAGAAGTTCCAGCCTTGACTAGTAGCAGCTATGGCAGAATGTTCTGACCAAAATGACTTGTTATCAGAACCATCTGGACGCATTTTATGGACAATCAACTTGATGACTTCGCTACTAGCGATAGTAGCTCCAAGTCTAAGCCCCTGCATAGTGAATGCGTCTTTACGATTGTCGCTACGTATGGATTTTATTGTGTCGAAGGTGACATTAGTAATGACGGTGATATAACTAGCAACGTCCGGAAGTTTGGTGTCATCACCGGCATAGACTGGGGTGCTGATTGTGAGAAGAAGGAGCGTGATTAGTAGTTTCAACAGAAAATCCTGTCATTACAGAAGTTCATTAACCAGAAGTAACCTACCAGAAAAATAACGGCAATCCAAGCAGCGAGTCCTAGAATTACCGCTATAAAAAACCTAACGTTCGTTCCCGTAGGTTTGGCTACCCATTCCAACAGACGCGAGGAATCCAGCCAACGCTTTTTCTTTAAGGGAGGTGGTGTCGTCCATGTAAAGGTCATAAATATCCTGCGTTAGCATAGGAGCAAAACGCTGGAATATAGCATTGTCAAAAAGATTCTCCCCTTTTGGCCCCAGGGGATTAACAGGTGAAAATTGCATAGGTTTACCGGACATTTCTTTCTGTCCAGCCATCATACCCCATGCAAAGTTCATAATAGGATTAGTCTTAGAGCGAATAAATCGCGCTAAAACTTCTGCTCTATCTGAACGACCAAAACCTGAATCACCCAAATCGTATTCACGGTCAGTAGTTGTGGACTTCATGTGTCCACCTGTAGATGCTAGTAAGTTAGCAGCTAAATCTACTGGCACTATTCCAGTATTTCCAGCATTTCGTTTGATTGCCTCGCGCATATCGCCTACAGCATCTTCCATCCCAATACTGGAAAGGTCGATATGTGGCATTAGACGCTGAGCCAATACGATGTATTGCTGGAAACCACCATACGGGTCGATTCTGGTGTTCCCAATCTTTACTTTACCAAAGTCAGAACTAGCAGGGTCAGTTTCTACTGTAGCCCCACCAAGTTTAGCCATCTGAGAGAATGCACCAGCCGCGCCAGCAATAGCAAATAGAGACTTCAAATATTCACGTCGAATATTCGGTCCCTGTGACATATAGACCTGTGGGTCAAATAGTGCAGCAGCACCTTTACCCATCATCTGTAGTCTCGAAGCCATAAGTCTAGGCGAGAACAACACAGATGAGAGATTTTTGGCGCTAGTCTCTAAGCTAACTGTCTTTCCAATACCTGGAATTGTTGCTTCTAGCTTACCACGTCCAGAAGCAGCATTCACAAAGTCTGCAATTTGACTCGCAAGTGCCATATTCTTCTTAACAGCACCTTGAGTCACTACGTCAAAATCCTTAACCATTGATGTGAACGTATCTGCTCTCAACTTATTCAGGAAAGCTGTATACGCTCTATTAGATGCCCTAACACCAGGGAACTTTTCACCCCAATTGGACATGATATTTTCTTCACGAGTAGCAAGACTATTCAAATCAGTTAGTTTAAGTCCTGCGCGCTCTGCGAATGATGGCATAACCTTACCATCAGCACGCACAGTCTTCTTAAACATTGGATTATCTAAAATTGACTGTTGGATACCGTTGTATGCATCCTCACTACCGAACGCTTTAACCATTTCGGGTAGCGCAGTCCAAAATGCCTTCTTATGAATAAGTCCCAAGCCTTGACGCAAAGGCGCAGACATATCCATTGAAGCCATAAGAGTGCGAGGTAGATTAATGGCTTGTTGCCACGCTGCATCATCTACCGCCTTGGGTTCAGGAATATTGACAGCAGGTGATTCCCTTGTCTTAGTAAGTTCAAGTTTTCCCTCATCATTCAAACTAATATCAAATCCTAGTTTAATTGCATCTTTAATCTTGCCCTTCATGCTTTCAGGGCTTACCTTAAATTTGGTTCCAACTGGAACCTTTCTATATGATTCATAAGGGTCAACAATATTCTTGTCAGCAGCCATACCTTTAGGCTGTGGCGGTGCTTCTTTTGGAGGAGTAGTGCCGAAAGGATGTTCTTCTTCAGCAACAGTAGTTCCTAGTTTTGGTTTAGCAGTAGGTGTATGTAACATTGCTGCTCCACCACCTGCCATTTCTACTAATCCTTGTCCCCTCTCCGCAAGCGTAGAATCAGGAGATAGAACATTACCTGCACCGTGCAATATAACCGGAGCAGCGAGAGCTTTAGCACCAAGCGATAGTCCCTTAGCAACTTGCGGTAATCCCGCTTTAAGTGCTCCTGACGAACCCATCGTTGCTGCTGTAGTTGCAAGATTTAATGGAGAAGATAGACCGGATACTAAGTCACCAGCACCCTGTAACGCACCAGCAGTAAATCCTTTGGCTCTAGCTTTTACGCCAGACCAATAGGTATCATCCTCATTGGATGGTTGGTCAATCCAATCACCTACAGACCTAGCGAAACGTGACGGAGCATCAGTTAGTGGGTCACTAATAGCATGCCATGCCTTAGTGAAAAATCCTGATGGTTCCGCTTGCTGACTAGGTATAGGTGATTGTGCAGGTGCAGACGTATCTTGCCAATCGTCTACATCCTGCCAGTCATCTACTTGTGGTGGCTGCGGCATTATTGCCTACCCGGAACAACTTTCCAAGTTTGACCGCCATCTGTGGAAATTCGAGTTTGATTCCTACTTGGAGAATATTGCTTCATTACTCCCTGATTTGGCGCAGCGCCTCTCTGTGGGGGATTAGTAGTATTATTAGGACCATTAACCGGAGTAGTTGGAGCATGAGATGACATCTCCTGAGAACCAGGAGGCTTAGTTCCGTAAATAATCTTATTAATTTCATCAATCTTCTTTTGCTGAGTTGGTAAATCTTCGCCACCCCATGTAGAACGTGGCTGTGCAACTTGAAAATCAGTTCCACCAGTGAATTTCAGGTATTTAGCTAAATCTGGCCTAGTGTTGAGAATTTCACGAGCAGTCGTATACATTCTCACACGCGCTGCTTGTGCGGTTTCTCCTCTGCCACCACCTGCACCAGTGCCAGACTTTGTGAATCCACCAATACCCTTATCCCCGAACTTAATTGGATGAACTTCACCAGTATCAGCATTTACCCTAACCCCAATCTGCTGACCAGGATTATCAGGGTCAGGAATAGTTCCAATAGTCCAGCCTTTTTCAGACTGTAGTTTTTCACGTCCAGACTGTCTTTTACCTTCGAGTGATAATGCGCCTTCTGTGCGCTTACCAATTTCTTCCATAGTATCTTCATGCTTGAAATCCATCTGGTCCATCTCTGACAATGTTCCAGTTG
>Ga0126382_10000367_pt1 | contig 17405 bp, 13 predicted proteins | sample PanSoiMetPlot_30_FD_92548 | JGI IMG/M metagenome (GOLD analysis project Ga0126382, IMG submission 92548) | Tropical forest soil microbial communities from Panama - MetaG Plot_30 | ecosystem: Environmental > Terrestrial > Soil > Tropical forest > Bulk soil | place: Panama | collected 2016-02-17
AGATCATCGTCGTCCATAGATGGTAAATCATCATGGATTAACGAGTAGGTATGAATCATCTCGAGCGCGCAAGCGGTACGCACCAACTTTTCATTTGAGACACCAAAGGTCTCCCCAACTGCTAATAACAAAGCCGGCCGAAAGCGCTTGCCTCCGGCAAACAAGCTCCAGCGGATCGCCGCATGAATTGTTTGCGGCGGCGTTGACTCCAACGGGATGAGCCGATTGAGCTCTGCGTCAATCAGCGTGCGGCATGAGGCGAGGAATTCGGGGACAGGGGCGGCTGTGGGATTGTTGACCACCGGTGACACGGGGGAGCTCATTGAATGTCTTTGTCCTCGTTCGCCGTGTCACTTTCAGGATCGAATGGACGAGGAGACACGCGACCCTGGTTATCACGCATTAGAATTTCAATCCGGCGTTCAGCCTGGCTGAGACGATCCTGACACTCGCGCGAAAGTTTCACCCCACGCTCGAACAACTCAAGACTTTTTTCCAGCGTCAGATCACCCTGTTCAAGGTCACGGACAATGCGCTCGAGTTGTTCGAGGGAAGCTTCAAAAGTTTGATTTGAATCAGCCATATACCGAAAGACTTATAACCACAAAGCCACGAAGATCACCAAGGACTAATAATTTATCTTCGTGTTCTTTGTGTCTTAGTGGTGAAGTCGCAGCTACTTTAACTTGTCCACGCGTTTGTGGATCTCGTCCTCTATTTGCGTGCCAGACGTTGCCAAGTTCCGTCTGATACCATCAGCGATTAACTGGGCCAACCGATCGTCCTGAATCGCCACGACCCGCCACCGATTTCCGGCCGCCTGCATTGTAAGCTGAACGTGTTCATCTTTAATATTGATCAAAGCCCGCGCGGTATCATGCTCCTGCTCAATCTGAACGAAGCGGGGCGTGGCCAGCGCAATCAGCAGAAACGGCTTCCCCGCTGCCGGCTCAGTCAGACGTTGAATCTCCCTCACGACTTGATCGTGCACTGTTTGTTTTAGTTTTGGTGGTAATACCGAGGCCGGGTCCGTTTGGTTCGAAAGCAGCGAGTTGATCACCCTTGAAGCCGTTCTCTGCCGCGTCTGGAAGACAAAATCGTTCGTCACTTTTTCTGAGTCGAGAACAGTATCGACCGTCTGAATATCCTCGCGCTGGGCAGCATGGGTCAATAATGCCAGAGAATATGCAGGACTACTTTGAAAAGTTCGCCACCAGATGAATGCCCCAGCCAAAATGGCGATCACAATCACAATCAAGGCCACGCCCACGGCGATTAGGACACGCCCCACACCCCGTGCCGTAACGGATTTTTTACGCCCGGCCTGGCGCTGATTGAGATCGATAACGATGCGATTCCGCTTCATCTATTCCGTTTTTAGTTTTTCAACGCGACAATCCAAACTTCCCTTCCAAAGCCGAACGTGCACCGGATCGCCGAGAGTCAGAGCCCCGGCGTCGCGGATGATTGCCTGATGCGCATCCTGAGCAATGGCATAACCGCGTTCGAGCACGCGCAAGGGCGACATCGCGTCGAGCGCGGCCATCTCTATGTTAAGTCGTTGGTGACCTGCATCTATTCGTGTCGCCATGCTGGCATGACACGCTCTCAGTAATGTCGACGGGCGGTCACGTGCCGCATTTGCGTGGGCGCGAAGTTGGGCGGGGGACAGGCCGGCCGCTGCCGACTGCAACCGCCGTTGACCGTTGTGCAATAACACCGAAATCGCAGAATGAAGACGGTGTTCGGCATCGCTGCTTAGTGAGCGCGCGGCATGCAATCGCATCGTCACAGCATCGAATGCCGGCGAGAGCGCGAGTTCTTGTACGTGAGTTCGCGCGTCAGCGATTTTGTATTGAATCGTGCGACCCAGGTTCAAGGTCAATCGTTCAAGGACCGCGCAGAGCTGCGCCTCGTGTGCCGCGACGATTTCCGCCGCCGCTGAAGGCGTGGGGGCGCGAAGGTCCGCGACAAAATCCGCAATTGTAAAATCTGTTTCGTGACCGACCGCCGAGATAATGGGAATCGCTGAGGCACGAATTACACGCGCCAGGGCTTCTTCATTAAATGCCCACAAGTCTTCTATCGAGCCGCCCCCGCGGCCCACGATCATTACGTCGATTGCGTCTTCATGCCGTCCCTCTCGCAGCGCGCGCGCATGAAACTGATTCAGGAATCTGATTGCCCGGATAACCTCGTGCGCCGCGCCATCCCCCTGAACCCGGGCCGGCATAAACAAAACATGTACGCTGCGCGTGCGTCGCGAAATTACGTTGATGATGTCGCGAATTGCCGCTCCGTTTGCGGAGGTGACCACGCCGATGCGCCGCGGGAACATGGGGATGGCGCGTTTCAAAGTTTCCGCGAACAAACCTTCTGCTCTGAGGCGTGCCTTAGTTTGCTCAAACGCAAGCTGCAAAGCGCCGGCGCCTACCGGTTCGATGGTTTCGGCAATTAGTTGGTAGTCGCCCTTTTGCTCATAGACGCTGAGGCGCCCCCGAACTCTGACCTGCAGACCATCTTCGGGACGAAAACGAATTCGTTGATTGCTGCTGCGGTAACACGCCGCCCGCAACTGTGCGAATTCATCTTTCAGTGTGAAGTACCAATGCCCTGAACCGTGCGCCCGGAAGTTCGAAATCTCACCTTCGACCCAAACAGCCGCAAAGCGAGTTTCCAGCGCCTTCCGAATCGATGCTGTTAACTGCGAAACGCTGACGGGGACGCGTTCAGTTTCGTCGAAGAGGGATGCAAGTAAGGGCTGCATGAAGATGATCGTCCGACACGTGCAGCTTACAGTGAAGTTCTCAATCGCGCCAACCGGGGGCCAGCATACGCGTCATGAGTTCGGGGTTTTTGATTTCCTGCTCGAGCATCCACGCATTCGCTGTCTCAATCAGTTCACGGCCTCGATCGCCGCCGAGCGTCTGACCCAAGCGGCGGCGCGCGACCATTGCGCGCAGCTGCATATCAGTGCTTTCGAACCCGTCAACCGCGGCACTAAGTAAACTTATCGCCAGCTGATAATTACCATCACGCACAGCAATCGGCGCCCGGATCAGAGAGACAAGCGGTTCTGCGTAAGCCATTTTTTCTTTCGCGAGCCGCCTGGCCATACGCTCCGCTGTGTTAAAGAAAGAATCGCGCTGAGCCGCCGATGTTGCGTGAATGGCAGCAGCCAATGCCGTCCGTGCTTGCAGGTAAACCGAATCGATACGCAAGACCTGCGTCCGTAGCAGCATTGATTCGCGTAATTCTCGATATTGACCTCTGACATGCTTCCAGGCCACTTCGGCATCATCGGTGTAAAGTTCAATCTGGGCCATCGCCAGCATCGAGCTGTAGTGCTGAAGATGAAATCCCTCACGTGGCCAAATCTTCATCGCCTCGATTACTTCCATGCGGGCCCGCGCGGGATCGTCGGCTGCCAGCCAAATCAGATTCAGGCGCGTACGCAAATCAGTTGCGGCAAGAATATTTCCCTGCTCAAGCGCCGCGCCCAGGAGCGCTGGAACGCGCCGGGAAACTTCGGCGAGATCGCCAATGTAGATCAACGCACTGAGCATGAATCGTTGCGCCATCCCTAATTCCCAGAAAGCGCCGGTGCATTCATCGCGGAAAACCTGCACGGCAAGATCACAATAATCTGCGGCCTTTTTCCATTTGCCTACGAGATATGCCGCAATGCCTCTGGCCCACAGATACATTCCAGTTGCGTGGGGATGGTCCACCTGGCGCGCCAGATCCTGCGCCCAACGCAGGATGACCTCAGCGCGTTCATTACTTGAGCCACCGCGCGATGCTGCTTGCGCGCCTTCGAAAGAGATTGCGCGAGATACCCGATACGGTTCGCCCGCGTGCAGAGCCAGAAGCAGATGCCGGCTCTGAAAATCCGCGCTGCGAATGAAATCAACAGCACCAAGGCCCGCCGCGATCGCCCAGCAGATGTCAATGCGAAACAGATCGGCTTCGGGAATACTCGCGGTATCACGTTCCGTGAATTCGAGTCCGCGCATCCGAATCCACAAGCGCCGGACCATTAGCGAAGCCAGAGCACGCTTCGGACCTTTGGGAATTTTGAACCCGGCGGTTTGGAGTACGCTCTGATAAACGGCGAGCCCATCTTCAATATGACCCCCCATCAACAGTTGCGCACCCGCACGCTGCTGCAGGTCAATCGCCGCTCGCGACGAGGTTAATTTTGCGGCAGCCAGAAATTCCTGCGCCGCGTCTGCGGGCCGCCCCGCGTTGCCGAGCGCTTCGGCCAAACAAATTTTCAGTTCGACGAGGTCGCTGGCTTCAGGACGTAAGTCGATGGCATGGCGGTAATAGACGGCCGCTCGATCGAAAGCCAGGGCTGCCGAGGCTTTTGCAGCCGCGGCTTGCGCGTGCAGGGCCGCCCGATCTTTGTCACCCGCTCCGAGATAGTGTTCGTACAGCGCTTCCGGGTCGTCGAACCCGCGTGCTTCAGTTGCCCGCGCCAATCGTCGATGAATGTGGCGACGCTCTTCGAGCTCGAGCAGAGATGCTAACGTATCGCCGATCCGATCGTGGTACAGCTCCACACTGTAGGTCCTGCCACCACTGCGTACGAATTCTGCTGCCCGCAGTTCGGTGAGCAGACTTGTCGCCGTTTCCGGTAAGCCGGCCGCTCTGACCACGACGTCCTGATCCACCGGGCGTCCGGCCACGGCCAGCGCATTCAGGAGTTGTCGCGACCCGTCTGGCAGACGTTTGATGCGCTCCTCTAGCATGTCGCTCAGCGTCAATCCGGACGTTGCCCCATGTTCGCTCATCATTGTGTAACGCGATAGTTGCTCGATGAGAAATGGATTCCCGTTCGCTTCACGCACGATCGAATCAACGATCATTTCACTGTGCACACCAGCTCGCTTGTGAATGACCTGCGCCAGCTCGCGGGCTTCGGCGGTGGAAAGAGAATTGACGACAATTTCGCGACATGATTCGACGGCCGTTCTTTGCAGCAGCGCCTTGAGAAATGGTTTCGCCTCGATTTCTTCGGTTCGAAAACAGGTGATTAGCAACAAAGGCGGCGCGTTCGGCGGCCGCAGCAAATCTTCCAGCAAAAAAATGCTGTCCGGATCAGCCCATTGGAGATCGTCGATATAAATTATCAGCGGCTGACGGGTGGCAAGACGCGTCAGCACTTCGCGCAAAGCAGCGAATGCCTGCCTTCGCAACGTAATCAGGTCGGCAGTTTCTCCCCGCGCGGCGCGCGCTTCGAAGATCGCATCGACCTGAAGCATCACCGGAAAGACGCGGGCGAGCGGCGCAATGTTCGGCGGGATCAGAGATGCAGCATCCGCGGCTGACGACGTACTGAGATGCTTACTTAACGCATCGACGACGCCATCGAGCGCCTTGTAAGGGACGGATTCGCGCTCGTAACAACGACCCTGCAAAACGATCGTGCCCGCGTTCTGTTTCCTGACCAGGTCGAGGAACTCTTCAGCGAGTGCCGATTTTCCCATGCCGGCCTCGCCATGCAAATAGATTGAAATTGCCTCGCCTTCGAGTACGGCATTAAAGGCCAGGTGAAGTTCGGCCAGTTGGGGTTCGCGGCCGACAAACCGCGAGCTTTCTTTTTCCGAAATCGACATCGCTGCAGTTTGTCCGCCGCTGAGCATGCTGAGAATTTCGCGACCGCTTGGCCGCGCTGCTGGATCGCGTTGCAAGAGTTTGACGCATAGATCATTGAGGTCGCGGGGCACGTTCGGATAGATCTCTCGGGGCTGAATCGGAATGCGGTTTTGCTTCTGGCTTACCACTTCAAAAAAGCGCCCGGTGAACGGAAGAATTCCGGTAAGCGCTTCATAAAGCATTACGCCGACGCTATACCAATCGCTCGACTCGAAAATAGTCAACTGCCTGGCCTGCTCCGGCGACATATAGTCGGGAGTGCCAGCGAGCAAGCTCGGGTGAGGTTCGGGTCTTATATCCTCGACGAGTCCGAAATCGAGAATCACGACGCGGCCTTGTTCGGTAACGAGAACATTTGACGGCTTAATGTCGCGATGGAGCTTGCCAATCTCGTGCAGGTGATTCACGCCTTCAGCCAGCTGAAATAGGGCCGGCCGTAAGCGTGATTCATTTACAAACTCCGCGGGAGATCGGCTCAACCGTTCGGGCCGGCTAAGGCCGACCCCTTTCGCAAAGGCCGCAGAACTGTCGAACTCGATGGTTTCAGCTTCAGGCGACTCGTAGGTGTCGCGTGTGGTAAGCGACCCAATACTCTCCGGCCGCACGAATTGAGTAAAAGTTGATCCGCGGACCATCTCCATCGTGAAGAACCAATACTTCCCATCGGAAGTCATTTCGTAGAGCGCGACCAGGTTTGGATGCGATACGTCAGCGAGCGTCCGGAATTCTTTCTTGAAACGATAGATGTGTGAGGCTTCCGCATGAATCAGACTTTTCAGCGCGACTGTCTTGTCCATTTCCCGGTCAAGCGCTTCATAAACAACGCCCATGGCCCCGGCGCCCAAACGCCGGCGCAGTAAATACCGTTCGGTCCCGATGAATTCTCTGACAGCTTCGACCACAGCGGGAAAAACCTCAGCCACATCTCAGGGCAGGACAATCATTCCATTGACAGATGACCAATTGTGCCTTACATGAATTGCGCAATCAATTGGTTGTGGAGCGCACATGTCCGAGGTGCGCAAAGATGAAAGGATAAGAGATGGACTGGCGCGTGATGCTCACAACGTTTAGCGTTATCTTCCTGGCTGAGATGGGCGATAAGACACAATTAGCCGCGATGACCCTGGCAGCGGAGAAGAAAAGGCCCTGGGCAGTTTTCCTCGGCGCGACGCTGGCGCTGGCCGCCGTTTCGGCGATTGGAATACTCGTCGGCAGCGCGTTGGGTAACTATCTTCCGATAACCTGGATCAAACGCATCGCGGGCATTGCATTTATCGTGATCGGCTTGCTTGTGCTGGTGGGCAAGTTCTGAACATCTGTCATGCGTCATTCGTCATCTTTAAGAGCCATCAACCACAAGACACAAAGAGCACTAAGCTAGCTGACTGAATTTCCTTTGTGTTGTTTGTGACTTTGTGGTTTACGCCAAGCGTTGAACGATTCGATCTGCAAAATGAATATGTCAAATGACAAATGGAAAATGGCTTGTCTGAACCAGCCGTGAACAGACACTGACTATGCCACAGACGCGTCACGTCGAAAGACATTTCACGGCCGGCGAAACGGTTCGTGACATTGTGATCGGAATGTCGGATGGATTGACCGTTCCATTCGCGCTCGCCGCGGGCCTGACAGGGGCCATTAGCTCCGCCGGCATCATTGTCACGGCGGGCCTTGCCGAGATTGCTGCCGGCTCAATCGCGATGGGTCTTGGTGGTTATCTCGCCGCCAGAAGCGATGCCGAACATTACGCGAAAGAGCGGGAGCGGGAAAAGCGTGAGGTCGTCGAGATTCCCGAAGAGGAGATGCGGGAGGTCGCGCAGGTATTTCATTCCTATGGACTGACTCACGCAGAGAGCGCTCCCATCGTCGAAGCTCTTGCGAAGCACCCGAAGAAGTGGGTTGATTTCATGATGCGATTCGAATTGGGTTTGGAGCGACCTGACCCAAAGCGTGCGCTAATCAGTGCGCTGACTATTGCCGCATCTTACGTTGCGGGTGGCCTGATTCCACTCGCTCCGTATATCGCCGCCCTTTACTTAAAGAACATCCGCATGGTGACGGCACTGTTGTTTTCGGTAGTTTGTACTTTAATTGCGCTCCTGGTTTTTGGGTTCGTTAAAGGTCGCTTCACGGGCAACCGGCCAGCTCGCAGCGCCTTGCAAACTGCGCTGATCGGTAGCGTTGCTGCCGGCGCGGCATTTTTAATTGCCCGCGCCATTTCCTGATCAGCTCAGAAAATCATTGTGAAGAAAAAACTCGCAATCGTCATACTGGCGATCGTTCTGGTTTCCCAAATCCCCTTTGCTTTCCGTCGTTACCGGCTAAGTCGTCTCCAAACAGCAATTCAACGCGCAGCTGAACAACGCATGCCCGAGTCGGTGAGCGAGTACCGCGATTATTCGGGAGTGATTCATGTCCATACTTTTCTCGGCGGCCACAGCGAGGGAAACTTTTCAGAACTAATTGCGGCGGCGAAAGCAAATCTTTTGGACTTCGTAATTATGACGGAACACCCGCAACCGGATTTTAGTACGGCAGCGATGACTTTGAATGGCACGGTGGCTGGCGTGCTGTTCATCAACGGCAATGAAGTTGTCACCGCCTCTGGGGATCGATTGTTATTCATCCCGGGATCCGACATAGCCAACCGCGCGAACTCCGAAACGACTGAGGAGCTTGTGGCAAAGCAAAAGACTGCCGGCGGGCTGTCGATTGCAGCCTATCCAACGGAATCTCATGGTTGGCAAACATCCTCAGTTGACGGTGTCGAAATCTACAATCTATTCACCGACGCTCGCGCAGCAAACAAACTCAACTTGTTCTTCGATGGCATATGGTCATATCGGAGCTATGCAGATCTAATGTTTGCGAATTTTTTTACACGACCTTCTGATAATCTCAAACTCTGGGATGAACAGAATTCCCAGGGCGATCGTCGATTGTTTGCAGTCGCCGGAAACGACGCGCACTCAAACATCGGTTTCACGCTGACCGACGCCGGCGGCAAACCGTTGCTCGGCATGAAACTCGATCCGTATCAGCGCAGCTTCCAAGTCGTTCGGACGCACGTAATCATTCCAAAAGATGAGCCGCTCTCACGCGAGTCTCTTCTTGCCGCACTAGCGCATGGTCACTGCTATGTTTCATTTGACGTGTTCGGAAATCCTAAAGGCTTTGAGTTCGCTGTTGGCACCAGCGGCAAAATCATCGGCGACGAAGTTGCTTTTCAAAACGGACTGGAACTGAGTGTCAATGTGCCCCTCCCGTCCCGAATAGTCTTACTTAGGAACGGTGAGCCTATCGCTGAAAAGACTGGCACTCGAGCAGAGTTTTCCGTTACTGTCAGGGGCGCTGCCTACCGGGTCGAATGCTACCTTGATTCTCTTCCAACACCCGCAAGAGGGAAGCCCTGGATCGTCTCAAACCCAATTTTTGTTCGATAGCGTTTGCGCCCAGGTTCGTGAATAATCAATAAAAACAGGCGATTTTCAGTTATTGAAGGCCCCCTGAATCGTGTGTTAAACTTCGTTTGGTTAAGTTTGGCCCTCCCAAGCCCCGTCCCTCCACTAGACAACACTCTGATGACACGCAAAGCCAGACATTTCAATTTCGATTGGTGGGTAGTACAGAAGCGGGCGCTCCATGTCATCGTACTGATCTTTGCGCTGTGCGCTGTGGCCGCCGCTGGGGGACTGTACGTTTGGAAATACGGGAACCCTTTGCGGCGCGTCGCGATTCTGAGTGAGGCGGCGCCCGGCGCCCGGTTCATTTCTTTCGAGGGGGACGTTCGGGTGATTCGCGCGGCGACCCGGGAAATTGTCCCCGCCAGCAGCGATACTCAGTTATACGCCGGCGACACCGTTCAGACCCAGGCTGATGGCCGTGCGCGGATCAACATGGCCGACGGCTCGACTGTGGTTGTTCGTCCGAACAGCACCATCATTATCCGTGACAATGCGAGTGGTGAAGACGGCAAGCGTTCGAACATTCACGTGGTGGTCGACAGCGGACAGATGATGGTCCGTACCCAGCAACAGGGTGAAGATTCAAAGAACGTAATCGAGACTCCTAAGACGCAGAATCAGATCGCTTCGCAGACGGCCGCGACCTTCGGTGTCAATCCTGAAGGAACTGAAGAAATCCGCGTTAACAGCGGCGCCGTCGAGAGTGTGAATCGCAGCGGCGAGCGGACGTCTCTGCGCGGTGGTGAGTATGTTTCAATTAATCAGTCGGGCACGATGTCCAAACCACAACGGTTGTTGGATGTGCCAGTGCCTGTTCAGCCGAGAGATCTCGAAAAAATTCCCGTGAGTCCGAACGGTTCGGCGGCAGTCACGCTTCGTTGGGAGAAGCCACAATCGGGCGTTCCGGCATATTACCGGGTTGAGGTCGCCACCTCGCCGTTCTTTGTTCCGGATGGAAAACTAGTGGAGCGTGATCAACTGGCAGCCACTCAATTCAGCGCCAGCGACTTACGTCCGGCCGCATACTTCTGGCGCGTCCGCGCTACGGCAGCTTCGGGCCAAACCAGCGATTGGACTGAACCACAGAAATTCATCGTGCTTGGCGGCGGGAGAAACTCTACATCGATTTCAGTTTCAAATCTCAATGTCATTTATCTCGGTGGCAATGTTTACATCGTTCGTGGAAAGACATCTCCTGGTGTGAGCGTACAGATTTCCGGTCGCGAGTCGGTCGCTTCGTCCGATGGCACGTTCCAGGTGCAGCTCAACGCGCCCCCGTCTACTCACGACGTAACCCTACAGGTGTCGGACTCGCAAGGTAATAGCAGTCACTATCAAGTCACTCTGAAGTAGCGCCAGTTGCGGCCCCTCACATCGCGCTTAGCCCCGGCAACAACTTTGTAGATGGAGTTCAACGCCCATTTGGAGGGCGCCGGATGACTAAGCAGGTAATTTTAATTGCACCGGACCGGCACCGCCCGCACCGCGACATCATTAACTGCTTGCGGTCAGCGAATATCGCGGTTGTTTCGCGATCAGTGACTGATCTAAAGACGGCCGCGGACCAGCGCTGGCTGGCCGTCCTATGTCAGATCGAAACCGAACAGCCGGTTGCGGAATTGTGCAAAATTACTGCCGCGGTTAATGCAGCATTCCCGGGTGTTCCGATCATAGCTTGCGCTCATGACGAATCCCGAGAATTAACGCTTTCTGCTCTCGCGGACAGCGACTTTAAAAGCATCGGCTTTCGCGCCGTGGTCCAATCAATCGCGCAACTGCCCGCTTTGTTGCGCCTGGTCGAAGACACACCCGGCACAGGTGAATTGAAACCGTTGCCAAACTTTGACAGCCGGCCGAAGACCGTGGCTTTGTCATTGCCGCGGACCGCGCGTGACAAACAAGCCCGGACTGCTTTTATGTTGACTGCATCATTGCATCTCGCCAAAAACCAGAACGAGGCCGGCGAGGTGGCGCTCAATGGTTTGGCGCAAATCGTAACCGCCGACTCGTGGGCTATATTCCTCGCGGCGCGAGGCCGTCGTCCGGATGCGATTGCCTTGCGGCGATTCGTTGAACGCATCCCGAAGCGTGTAGCCCATTCCTCCGGCTCCCGACGCGAGCAAGAGTCGAGTGGCGAATCAATCGCCGGTGAACCATCCGGGCTTGCGCAAGCCGCGGCTGCACGCATCGAAAAATTCGTGAATAAGGATGTCACTCCGTTTAGGGTGGCGTTGCCACTGGTCAGCGAGGATATCGTGGTTGGGGTCCTTGAGTTGGCGCGTGCAGATTCGGCATTCTCCGACTCTGAAATCGCTCTGCTTGAACCGCTGACGATTCCGGTTGCTGCCGCGCTCCAGAACTCAGCCCGAATATCCGACGCCGAACGGCTGTCCCATACTGACGATCTGACGCAGCTTCACAACGCGCGGTACCTGCGACAATTTCTGGTAAACGAGACAAAGCGGGCGCGGAGATATAATTCCAATCTCGCTACGGTTTTTCTGGACCTGGATGACTTCAAACAGGTGAATGATCTACACGGCCACCTGGTTGGGTCGCACGTCCTGATGGAGGTCGCGTCTCTGATCCTGCCGTCGGTCCGCGACACAGATTGCGTCGTACGCTACGGCGGCGATGAATTCGTAATCATTCTTCCCGAAACCGCAATTGATGAAGCGCTGCGCGTGGCCGAGCGAATTCGCGCCAAGCTCGAAAGTCACCCGTTTTCCGGTGGGCGGCGGCTAAAGCTATCTTTGACGGCCAGTTTTGGCATCGCTGTATTTCCCCAGCATGCCTCGTCTCCGCAACAGGTCATCGAGGCGGCCGACCGAGCGATGTACGAATCAAAGGCCGCGGGAAAGAACCGTGTGCGTGCTTCGAGCGGACTCCGCATGGATAATCACGCTGGCGATGCGGCCCACGTCGCGAGTCCGGTCCTGAAAATTCCCGGCCAAAAATTAATTTCGTGATGGCGTTAGCGAACGAATAGTTGTATCTTTGTTCTGGTAATGCCCCGGTGAGTTGTTTTTGCCAGGCATGCTCGCGAGGCAGCAACGCTTCAAAGCCTGCACTGATTGATCGCTCATCTTCAACGCATATTCACGTAACAGTCAGGAAAACTCTTTTCTATGGCATTTAAATCGGTCTTTAGCCTCTTTTCGAGCGACCTGGCAATCGACCTCGGAACGGCGAACACGCTCGTCTATGCCAAAGGGCGCGGCATCGTTGTCTCTGAGCCTTCGATCGTCGCCATTAACAAAGTCACCAATGCGGTTGAGGCGGTTGGCCGTGACGCCAAGGACATGTTGGGCCGCACGCCGGGTAACATTGTCGCCATTCGGCCGATGAAAGACGGCGTGATCGCGAACTTTGAAGTCACTGAGAAGATGCTTCAGCACTTCATTCGCAAGGCCCACAATGGCAAAACCTGGGTGAGCCCGCGGGTGGTTATCGGGATCCCCTCCGAGATTACTCAGGTCGAGCGCCGCGCAGTTGAAGATTCGGCGTACCGCGCCAAAGCGTCCGAGGTTTATCTCGTCGAAGAAGCGATGGCCGCGGCGATTGGCGCCGGCCTACCGATCACCGAACCGCACGGCAACATGGTTGTTGATATCGGCGGCGGCACCACCGACATCGCGGTGATTAGTCTGAGCGGCATCGTCTATTCGCGCTCAGTGCGCGTCGCCGGCAACGAAATGGACGAAGCGATCACGCAGTACATCAAACGGAAATACAATCTGCTGATCGGCGAACGCACGGCGGAAGCGATCAAGATCGAACTCGGCTCGGCCTTTCCGCTTGACGAAGAACTGTCTTACGAAGTTCGGGGGCGAAACTTGATCGAAGGGATTCCGAAGACCATCACCATTACTGACGAAGAGATTCGTGAGGCGCTTGCCGATTCAGTGTCAACGATCATTAACGCGGTCCGCGTTGCTTTGGAGCGAACACCTCCCGAACTCTCAGCGGACATCGTTGAACGCGGGATTGTACTTACAGGCGGGGGCGCGCTACTGAAGAATCTCGACAAGAGACTTTCCATCGAAACTGGCTTACCCGTCTCGCTGGCCGAAGACCCGCTGGCTTCGGTAGTTTTGGGCACGGGTAAGATGCTCTCAGATTTCGATCTCCTTAAACGAGTCAAGTGGGACAACAGCTTGACAACTGGAACGTAGAATATTGCCGATTGCCAATTGTAGATTGCCAATTGGCCAATCCAGGCGCGAACGCTGAGGACGTGACTTGACCAAAAATCGTTCAAAATCGGCAATCGGCAATCGGCATTTGGCAATCTGACCAATGGCCGCCATTCGCACCCAAAGAGAAGTTCGTCAGCGCGCTCCATGGTGGTTGTTCGCGCTCCTGTTGCTGAACTTCGCGCTGATGACCTATGACGCGCGTGACGAAGCAACCAAACAACGTAAGATTCGCGGGATCGTCCAGTCAGTCACCTTCCCGGTTCAGCGCACGGCCTCGGGAATCGCCGGCTGGTTCGGCGAAGTATTCGGCGGATTCGGCGAGCTGCGTCGCGCTTCCTACGAGAACGAAGTACTGCGCGAACAGGTGAAGCAGATGCAAGCCGAGCTTCGCGAAAAGCGCGAACGCGCTGCTGAGGCAGACCGCCTGGAGAAGCTCGTTAAGTTGTCAGAGAGCAGTTCTTACAAGACGGTTGTCGCGCAAGTGATCGCGCGCGATCCTTCAATGTGGTTCGACAACGTAAGCATCAATAAAGGCCGTTCCGACGGCGTCGAAGTCAATTCGCCGGTGGTCACTGCCGGTGGAATTGTCGGCCGCGTGGTTTCGGTTGGTCCGTGGAGCGCCCAGGTGATGCTTATCACGAACGAGAAATCAGGAGCGGGCGCGGTCGTAGGTCAATTGGGCCAATCGAATGCTCTCGGCTCAATCAAAGGGCTGGGCGAAAATGGGTTGCTCGAAATGCGCTATGTCTCAGGATTGGAAAAAGTGCAGACGGGTGACATGGTAACGACAACCGGACAGGATGCTATCTATCCGACAGGATACAATGTTGGCCAGGTAGTCGAAGTTCGCCCCGGCTCAGCAACTCAGGCGCAGGTCATACACATACGGCCCAGCGCCGGCCTTGATAGACTGAAAGAAGTCGCGGTGCTCTTGTATCATCCCCCCCAGCACTCAGAAACCGATCAGGCGCTCCCCAATGTTGAAAAAAAGTCGGTAAGCAGCAAGCAGTAACCGAAAACAAAGGCAGTCGGCAGAGCAGGAGGCAGGAAATAGCGATGATGCGTCGATCGCCTGACGCAACCGAAATTGCGAATGTCGGACTACGCCGGTTGCGTCCTTTGTGCCTCCTGCCGCCTGCCGCCTGCCGCCTGTTCTGACCATGCGCCAACTGACTATTGCTGCAGTATTAGTCGTAGTCATCGCTCTGCAGTCAGCACTTCGGGCCATATGGCAACCTCTGGGATATCTTGATCTCGCGCTCATTCTGGTTGTGTATTTCGCTTTGCAACGAGAGCCGTTGCAAGCCCTAATCGTCGGCGCCGTAGCCGGACTGGCAATGGATTTTATTAGTGGACCGCCCGCGCGATTGGGCGCCGGAGGGTTTTCAAAGACCGTCACCGCGTATTGTGTCTTCGTCGTCGCCTCCCGCGCTATGCTCGATACGACGCTCTTGAGAATTCCGGTGATCGCAGGGGAATCGTTAATCGACAATCTGGTTTATGTCGGCATGCATAAGTTGCTGGGACAAACACCTCCAATGCCGTTCATACAATCGTTATCGTATAAAATGATCGCTACGACGACCGCCGGGACACTTATGCTTTACGCATACGATGCCTATTTCAGTCCGAAAGCCCGGCAACGCCGACAGTTTTCGGTGCGAAGAAGAGTTGCGCGCCGGCCCTCGACCGTCTTAGGCCGCAAGAGGAGAACGTAAGATTCATCACCCACCATCTACCATTAACCGACTATGAAGTTCGTTGACGATTCACAAAACCTGAGATTGCGGCTTCATCTCATTCAGGGATTGGTACTGGTGATGCTCGGGGCGCTTGCGGTGCGGCTTTATGTTCTGCAAATCGTAAACGGCACGCGGTACGGCGAAATTGCTGAGAACCAGCGGATTCGTCTGCTGCCCATTCCGGCACCTCGCGGTGTCATCTTCGACCGCGAGGGACGGGTGCTGGTCGATTCGCGTCCAATTTACAGCATCATCCTCTCGCGCGAGGACACTAAAAGCATCGATCGCTATTCCCTGATTCAGCCGCTCTCGCAAGCGCTGAATCTGGACGCCGAAATACTGCGCGAGCGGTTCGACGAACTGAAGACCCAGCCCGCTTTTGAATCGATCCTGATCAAGGAAGGCGCACAACCCGCCGACATCGCCTGGGTCGATGCGCATCAATTGGAGTTCCCCGCACTGCGCATTGAGCAGACGCCACAGCGCCGCTATCCGGCAAACGGAACGCTGTGTCACGCGCTCGGTTATGTCGGTGAGATCAGTCAGGAGCAATTGAAGCAACAGGAATACAAGGACAAGGGTTATAAACCCGGGGATATAATCGGACAGGATGGAATTGAGGCTGTTTATGACGAATACCTGCGTGGACGTGATGGCTATCGAAAGGTGATCGTCGACAGCCGCGGGCATATTCAAACCGAAGTTGAACGGGTCGAGCCACAGTCGGGAGAGGATCTCGTTACCACGATTGATTCGGACCTTCAGCAAGCCGCTGAAGACCAACTTCGAAAGTCTCCGCAGGGACGCGGCGTAATTGTCGCGATGGATCCGAATAACGGCGAGATTTTGGCCTTTGCCTCAGCGCCAACTTTTGATCCAAATCTTTTCTCGCAGCGCATCACGACAAAAGAAGGGCGGGCGGAATATCAGAAATTGTTAACTGATCCTGACCGTCCCTTGCTCGATCGGGCCATTCAGGGGCGCTATCCTCCGGGTTCGACATGGAAACCCTTAATGGCCACCGCCGGTTTACTACAGGGGGCCATCACGATAGACGATTCAAATCTGGTATGCGGCGGCGGCATTACGATTGGCAACAAATTCACTCGTTGCATGGGCGGTAATCACGGCAGTCCGAATGTGCATACGGCGATTGAGAAGTCCTGCGACGGTTATTTCTACAGACTTGGTTTGAAACTGAAGCTTGAAGGCATTCAAGCGATGGTTGATCTCTTCGATCTGAACAAGAAAACCGGAATCGATCTGCCGCACGAAGTTGTCAGCACGACTCCGTCACGCGAATTGAAAGCTAAGCTCTACCCAACCGATCCGGAATGGAAAGATATTGACACTGTTTATTCTTCTTTTGGCCAGGGCGAGGACGTGTTAACTCCAATCGCCCTGCTGCGCGCTCATTCGGCGATTGGCATGAAAGGCAAAATGTATGTGCCCCATCTTTTGAAAGAGGTGCGGCCGATTGCCGCTGTCGGCGACGCGACGCGCTCCGACTACCGGCCCGCACGGCCGGGGCACACCTTCGATCGTGTACAGCCTAAAGTTCTGCCGATTCCCAGAGACCAGAGCGACGTCGTAGTTCAGGCCATGTGGTCAGTAGTAAATGATGCAGGGACGGCGACGGGAATCAAACTCGTGGGTTTCGACATCGCGGGTAAGACGGGTACTGCTCAGGTGGTCAGCCTCGGGAAAGAAGGAAGCGAACATCGCGATCACTCCTGGTTCGTCTCGTATGCTCCGGCGTTTAAGCCCGAGATCTCTTGCGTAGCAATGATCGAAAACGCCGGACTGGGTTCAAGGTTTGGCGCACCATCAGTGCGGGCCGTCTATGATGTCTACTATGCGAAGACCCGCCAAAAAGAGCTGCCGGCAAGCAACATCGCCATGAAGGTAAGATGACATAAAGATCTTTTTCTGCTTACTGCTTTCTGCCTGGTTCTTACTGTCTTATGGTTGCGGTTCTACAAAAACAGAAGCTGCGCGACTTCGATTGGTTGATTGCCGTACTGGCGATTGCGATCGTTTGCTTCGGCTCGTGGGAGATTCATAATGCCCAGCCAACCGAAACGTACTGGCAGAAACAACTGGTCGGACTGGCAATCGCCCTGGTCGCGATGATCGCGATTGCCTTCAGCGATTATCGGCGCCTGGTTGAAATCGCTCCGGTTCTTTATCTTTTCGGTTTAGTGCTTTTGATTGTTGTACTCGTGCCCGGTATTGGGCTCAAGATCAACGGCCAACGGTGCGGGATCAAATTGCCGGGGCCGTTGGGCCAATTTCAACCATCTGAATTCGTCAAAATACCTGTTGTGCTGATG
>Ga0126382_10000369_pt1 | contig 17331 bp, 17 predicted proteins | sample PanSoiMetPlot_30_FD_92548 | JGI IMG/M metagenome (GOLD analysis project Ga0126382, IMG submission 92548) | Tropical forest soil microbial communities from Panama - MetaG Plot_30 | ecosystem: Environmental > Terrestrial > Soil > Tropical forest > Bulk soil | place: Panama | collected 2016-02-17
GACCGGTTTTTCGCCCTTGAGGATGGCCGCGAACATTCGGGCGTCCTGTTGAATCCGAACCGAGCCGTCTGCGCCGTCGGGCGATGCGACCAGGCGGAGTCGGCCGCGCTTCTCATCGTCGGCAAAAAGCTTCTGCTCATAACCGGTCGGAAGTCCCGCGCGCCTCGGCAGGATCCAGATCTGCAACAAGTGCACGGGCTCCTTGTCGGATGCGTTGTACTCGCTGTGGGTTACGCCCGTTCCAGCGCTCATTCGCTGGACCTCGCCCGGCTTGATGATCGATCCGTTCCCCATGCTGTCCTGGTGGCGCAGAGCACCCTCGAGCACGTAAGTGACGATCTCCATGTCCCGGTGGCTGTGCGGTGGGAAGCCTTCGCCTGGTGCTACGCGATCGTCGTTGATGACGCGGAGCGCTCCGAAGCCCATGAACCTCGGGTCGTAATAGTCGGCGAAGGAAAAGGTGTGCTTGGTGTCAAGCCACCCGTGGTCGGCGTGGCCCCGCTCCTCCGCTTTGCGTACCGTCAACATCTTTGGATCTCCCTGAACCTCGAGAATTTGCGATAACTCCCAGCTGCGCCCGACGCCTGCATTCAGTGAACCGGTCGTTTCGAGTGCCAAACTGCCTTGGTACGGCCTCGCCGCGCCGGAGTGAGGAGCTTTGGATCCTCGATGATCTTCTTCAGTTCCGAAGGTGGATCTCCATCAGCGGCCCTGCGCATGTCTCCGCCTTCGTCGCGGGCGATCTCCACAAGTAGCCGGTTGCTGATCACGGACCGGGGGGCCAGCTCGGTGATGTCCTCGGTGCTCACCCACTCATCGCGATGTTTGATCATCAACCAAACGGGTTTGGCGTCGCCAGGGCGGCCTTGCGTGCGAACCAGCACCCAGGAGCCTCGCAGCTTTTGCCCCTGCAACGAAAACTTCAATTCCCCCCTTTTGAGGGCCGCGTCCACATCCGGCGTTTCCGGGGTCCAGGTTCCCCGGTCCCAAATCATCACCGTGCCGCCGCCGTACTCACCCGCCGGGATGATCCCTTCGAACTTGTTGTATTCGATGGGATGATCCTCCACCTGCATCGAGAGGCGTTTGACGCTCGGGTCGTAGCTCGGCCCCTTCGGCAGAGCCCAGGAAAGCATCACCCCGCCCCATTCCAGACGAAGGTCGTAGTGCAGCGCGGTCGCGCGGTGTTTTTGGACCACGAAGGCCAACTTCCCCTTGCTCTGCCGGGTAAGTTGCTCCTTCCCTTTCGGTTCAGGGCTGATGTCGAAGCGACGCTTCTTGCGATATTCCCGGAGCGACATGCCTATTCGAGACATACGCTCGTAGGCGACGATCGACAACAGCCACGCGAGCTGATGGACCCTTCCAATTGCGATGCCCGCCCTCTGCGCAGCGACTTTAGGGACCTTGCATCGGGCGCTGGCGCCCGAGGAAGCGACGTGGCATAGCAGGGCCCCGTGCAGAGCGGAGGGCACGGCCCGCGGTTGGGCCTTCAAGTTGTCGAACTGGGCACGTTGATCGCAGCCCGTTCGCGGGACGGCTTTTGGCCATGAGGTTCCTGGGCAGGTCGCCAAGGCAGGGAAGATCACCGACCGGCACCGCCTCGAGGAGGTAGACCGATGACCCTAGCACTGGTGTTGGCCATAGCCCTCGCCGCTCCGGGAAATCTGGAGAAGAAGAACATCACCATTGCCGTTGGAGGGAAGACGCTCTTCTACTATCTGCCGCTCACGCTCGCGGAGCGCCTTGGTTACTTCAAGGACGAAGGTCTCTCCGTGGAAATTCCCGATTTCGCCGGCGGCGCCAAGTCGCTGCAAGCGCTGATGGGCGGGAGCGCGGACCTCGTCTCCGGCTCCTTCGAGCACACGGTCACGATGCAGGCGCGGGGATCGCCGGTGATCGGGATCGTCCTGCAGACACGCTACCCCTCGCTCGCGCTTGGGCTGCGCAAGGATCGCGCCCCGTCTTACAAGTCGCCCAAGGACCTCAAGGGCCTGAAGATCGGAGTGACCGCCCCAGGCTCGAGCACCAACTTCTTCGTCAACGCGATCCTTGCCAAGGGCGGTCTCAAGCCCGACGACGTCTCGATCATCGGCGTGGGCGCATCGAGCGGCGCGGTCGCCGCAATGGAGAAGGGCGAGCTGGACGGCATTTCCAACTTGGATCCGGTGATCACCCGTCTGGAGCGCGACAATGCCGTCATCGTCGTCGTGGATACACGCACCGAGGAGGGGATGAAAAAGTGGTATGGCCCCGATTACGCCGCCGGCTGCATCTACACGAGGCCCGAGTTCATCGACAAGAATCCGAACACGGCGCAGGCGGTGGTCAACGCCATGGTGCGAGCGCTCCGATTCGTGAAGACCGCGCCGGTGGACAAGATACTCGAGGTCGTGCCGCCCGAGTACTACGCGGGTGATCAGGAGACCTGGAAAGCCGCACTCGCCAAGGCGATCCCCGGTTTCTCCTCGGAGGGCAAGTTCAGCCACGAGGGCGCCGAGTCCGTATACAAGTTGCTCAAGCTCTTCGAGCCTTCGGTGATGAGTGCCAAGATCGACTTAGCCAAGACTTTCGATAACCGATTTGTCGACAAGGCCCTCAAGAAGTGACGCCGGCGCTCGCGCTCGAGCAGATCACCTGCACCTTCGCGGGCGCAAGCTCGTACATCGCCGTTCGCGACGTCTCGATAGAGGTGTCACCGGGCGAGTTCGTCGCGGTGGTTGGACCGACGGGCTGTGGGAAGTCCACGCTCCTCAACGTCGCCGCGGGACTGCTCGCTCCCAGCGCCGGGACGGTGCGCGTCCTAGGCGAGCCCCTTCGGGGACTGAACCGGCACGCCGGATACATGTTCCAGGCCGAGTGCCTGATGCCGTGGCGCAACGCCGCGGAGAACGTCGCTGCCGGTTTGCAGTTTCGCGGGCTTGAACGCCTCGAGAGCATTCGGCGCGCCCAGGAATGGCTCGCGCGCGTCGGGCTCGAGGACTTCGGATCGCGCTACCCCCACCAGCTCTCCGGCGGAATGCGCAAGCGCGTCGCGCTAGCGCAGACGCTGATCCTCGATCCCAGCATCATCCTCATGGATGAGCCCTTCAGCGCGCTTGACCTGCAGACGCGGCAATTGATGGAGAATGAGCTGCTCGAGCTGTGGACGCGCAACCGCAAGTCCGTCCTTTTCATCACCCACGACCTCGAGGAGGCGATCTCCCTGGCCGACCGCGTCGTCGTGTTCTCTGCCGGACCCGCGGCGCATCCCATTGGGCAGTTCGCGATCGATTTGCCGCGGCCTCGCGACGTTGCGGAGGTCCGGCTGACCAAGCGCTTCCTCGAGTTGTACCAACGCATTTGGGAGCTGCTCAAAGGGGAGGTCCTGAAGGGGCATGCGCAGCAGAAACTCATCTAGAGGCGGCATCCGACTTTTCGCCTACCGGCTGTTGCTGCTCTTTTCGGTGTTCGGCGCCTGGCACCTTCTAACCGCCACCGGCATCCTCCCGCGTTTCTTCTTCGGCACCCCTACCCTGGTGCTCGAAAACGTGGCGCGCTGGTTCATCAACGGAAAAATCTACGCGCACCTCGGGGTGACGCTGGTCGAGACGTTGCTGGCATTTGCCACCGGCACCCTGCTCGGCCTTGTCATCGGACTGTGGCTAGCACTCGCGCCGATTGCCTCCAGCCTCTTGGACCCGTACATCAAGGCCGGCAACGCAATGCCACGGGTGATCTTGGCGCCAATCTTTGCAGTGTGGTTTGGGCTTGGGATTCTCTCGAAGGTGGCGCTCGGGGTCACCTTGGTGTTCTTCATCGTCTTCTTCAACGTCTACCAGGGCGTCAAGGACGTCAGCCCAATCGTGCTCGCCAACGCGCGGATGCTCGGCGCGACGCGACGGCAATTGCTGCGCTACGTCTACCTGCCGTCCGCAACCGCGTGGGTATTTTCGAGCCTGCACACCTCGATCGGAATGGCCTTCGTGGGCGCGGTGGTCGGCGAATACCTAGGTTCCTCCTCTGGCGTCGGATATCTCATCCTCCAAGCGGAAGGCGCTTTCGACATCAACACCGTGTTCGCCGGTATTCTGGTACTCACCGCGTTCGCGCTGGTCCTGGACTTCGCTGTCACGGCCCTGGAAAAGCGGCTCCTTCGTTGGCGTCCGGCCGCGCCGATCGTGGAGCCGCACTGACAAATGACAAGCCCATCCAGGCACTGGTTCGACGAACACACCGGAGAAGTTCAGCTCCACCTGGTGGCTCCCACGCTGGCACAGCTGTTCGAGGAGGCGGCCAAGGCCCTAGGGGAGCTGATGGTGGAACGGCTGGCGGAGCGCACCAACACGAGCGTCGAGCTGGTGAAGCTGTCGGCGCCGGATCGCGAGGCTCTTCTGGTTGAGTGGCTGAACGAGCTCATTTTCCGTTCCGAAACGGAACACAACGTCTACGGCGAAGCTAAAGTTCACCGCCTCTCGGACACCGAGCTGGAGGCGGAAATTCGGGGCAGGACGCCGGAGCGGTTGCGAACCGCGGTCAAGGCAGCCACATACCATCGGCTGAAAATTGCTTCGCAAGAGAATGGTTATTCTGCGACCCTGATACTCGACGTCTGAGACGGCGCATGGCAATCCCCGAGCTGAAGCAGGTGAGCGAAGTGGTTTACGAGCTGGGGCGCGAGTTTCGCCCCGACATGCACGTGCCGCTGCGCGTATTCGCGGACGCGCATCTACTCGCGCAGTTGGAACGCGATCACAGTCTCGAGCAACTGGTAAACGTCTGCGCCCTTCCCGGCATCACCCGACAAGCGCTCGGGATGCCGGACATGCATGAAGGCTATGGGTTTCCGGTGGGCGGTGTTGCCGGGACGCTGCTACCCGACGGTGTTATCTCGCCGGGAGGAATCGGGTTCGACATCAATTGTGGCGTCCGTCTACTCGCCTCTTCCTTACGCTTCCCTGACGTCGAAGCTGAGCTTCCCAGTCTGGTTCACGAGCTCAGTCGAAACATTCCCACCGGATACGGCCGGCATGGGCGCCTGAGTTTGTCGCCTGACGAGCTGGACCGAGTTCTGAACGAAGGCTGCAAGTACATCGTTCGAGAGAAGAAACTCGGGGTCGAGGAGGACCTGGAACGAATCGAATCTCTCGGCAGCCTGACCGATGCCGATGCTTCAAAAGTCTCCGAGCGAGCCAAGCAGCGCGGCCAGGACCAGCTTGGGACGCTCGGAGGTGGAAATCACTTCATGGAAGTGCAACGGGTGGATACCGTTTTCGACGAGCTCGCGGCCAACCGCCTGGGATTGGCACCGGATCAGCTCACGGTGCTGATTCACTCGGGTTCGCGGGGGCTGGGCCATCAGGTTTGCACCGACTACGTCCGTGTCATGGACCAGGCACTCACGGGGTACAAAATTTCAATTCCCGACCGGCAGCTGGCATGCGCGCCCTTTTCGTCCCGGCACGGGCGCGACTATTTCGGGGCGATGTGCGCGGCTGCAAATTTCGCCTGGGCCAATCGGCAAGTGCTCGCGCACCGGGTGCGCGAAACTTTCGGCCGTGTGCTTGGGGGTGGAGCGAATTCGCGGCTCAGCTTGGTCTACGACGTCGCTCACAACATCGCCAAGATCGAGCAGTTTGGAAGCCAGAGGCTTTGCGTTCATCGAAAGGGCGCAACCCGCGCTCTTGGACCATCGAGCCCCGACATTCCGGCCGTATATCGCGGAATCGGCCAGCCGGTATTTATTCCGGGGAGCATGGGAACCGCCTCTTTCGTTTTGGTGGGCACCAATGCCGCCCGCGACCTTTCGCTCAACAGCGCGTGTCATGGCGCAGGACGTGCCCTGAGCCGCACCGCCGCGAAGCGAGAAGTTACCGGCCACGTGTTGCGCAAGGAGCTCGAAAGCCGGGGCATCATCGTCCGGTGCGTCTCCAACGCCGAGCTCGCGGAAGAAGCCCCCATCGCCTACAAGGACGTTGAACGCGTAGTCGACGTGGTCACTCGCGCGGGGATAGCAAGGAAGGTGGCTCGCCTGGTGCCGCGAGGGGTGCTCAAGGGGTGAGCACCCCGCCACCATCGGCTTGAGCTTCACCCGTGCACCGGGGTTGCGGATTCCGATACGGTTTATTCAACTCGTTGAGAATCGTGTCTAATTCCTCCGTTACCTTTGTAGATGGGTCACCTCGGCATTGGTGGCAGACTTTGAAATGCAGATCGGCTGATCTATCGTCGAATACGGCTACTGCCGCCGCGGAAGCTTTGCTGCGCGAGCGCCGAACGAGCGAATGATGGAACGCTGCTTGGTGGTGGATGACAATGTTGAGTTCGCAGAAAACCTCGCCGAGATTTTGCTCTCTTGGTGCGGAGAGGCGGTCATCGCCACCGATCCAAACAGCGCGATTCAGCTACTCGCTTCCAAGCCGTTCGATCTTCTGGTGAGCGATCTCAAGATGCCGCTGATGGATGGGCTCCAGCTGATTCGCAAAGCACATCAACTGCAGCCGAAGCTCCTCTCGGTCATCGTTACTGCCTATGCCAATGATCACTCCCTGGAGCGGGCCCTGGAGGAAGGCTGCATCGCCGTGTTGTGCAAGCAGCCGCTCCCGCTGGAGCAACTCAGGACCCTGATAAAGCAACCAGCCGTGCACTAAAGCGTGCTCCCCCGTTTTTTCCCGGCTGGTAGGCTATCGAGCCTCCGTGGTTCTCCAGGATTCGGCGCACCAGGGCCAAACCCAGGCCAATGCCCTTGGCTTTGGTGGTCACCAGCGGTTCAAAGAGGTGGTGCAAAACCGCAGCGTCTACACCGGGGCCGGTGTCCTCGATTGCGAGCAACACGTTTGGCCCCTCCACCGACCCGATGACCCTCACTTCCCCTTTGGGTGAGCTCGCATGAATGGCATTTTCCAACAGGTTGACTAGCACTTGTCGAAGCTGAGCCTGGTCACCGATCACCGGGGGCAATCCCTCCAATCCGCTTTCAACCAGGGTCACTCCAGGAGGCCACTCGAGGGATGCCGCCGCGCTCGCTACCAGATCGGAGATGGTGACGCGGCCGCGCACCGGCGGTCTGTCGCGGATCATATCCAGCAACTTGGTCACGATCTCATTCGCGAGTTTCAGCTGTGAACCGATTCTGTCGAAGTGCTTATTGGCAATCTCGGCACTCCCCATGTTTTTTCGCAGGATGAAAAGTGAGCTGTCGATGACCCCGAGGGGGTTTCGCAGCTCGTGACCGATCGAGGCCGCGAGCTGTCCGAAGGTCGAGAGCTTTTCCATCCGCCGCCTTGCGGTGACATCGCGAATCGAGCTGGCAACCAACAATCCCCGCTCGGTCGGAATTGGACTCAAGCTGATTTCGGCGGAAAACTCAGTACCATCCCTGCGGCGAGCGGTAAGTTGTAGGTTCTCGCCCATCGCGCGCGTTCGCGGTTCCTGCGCAAATTTGGTGCGATGGCCAACGTGGCCGGCTCGCAGGTCCTCCGGAATCAGCACCTCCACCGGCTGGCCAATCAGCTCACCCCGGTCGTACCCGAAGAGCCGCTCCGTCTGGGCATTGACCAAGGTGATCACGCCGGATTCATTGACGATGACCATGGCGTCTGGAGCGGCCTCCAGAAGCGCATGGAACAGGTCCTCGCCTCGCTTTTCCTCTGTGATGTCCCGGCTGACCTTTGCGAAGCCTCGGAGCGTTCCATCCGGCCCGAGGAGGGGCGTGATCAAGACCTGCGCCCAGAACTGAGAGCGGTCCCTTCGAACCCGCCTGCCCTCGCCGGCGTAGCTGCCGGTTTTGATCGCTTCCTCGAGCGAGCGCTGAGGTCTTGCGGCGACCACGTCCTCGGCTGTGTAAAAAACGGAAAAGTGTTTTCCGATGATCTCGTCCGCACGATAACCTGTGAGCCGTTCCGCCGCCGGATTCCAGCTGGACACCTGTCCCTGAGGATCGAGTGTGAAAATTGCCTGCTCCTGCGCTGCTCGGGCCGGGAGTCGAACGCGCTCAGCCTCCTGGTCTGCAGATGCGGGCGGCGCAGGCTGATGCATTGAGCGTCGTGTAGCCATGATGACGTTCGCCACGAACGTGGCCAGCGACTATCTACTCCGCCAGGGGCGAATCGCGAAATAGGAGTGACACGACGCAAGGTGCTGCCAATGCGCGTGGCATGGCTGCCCAGCGTCGCTCCGGAATCCCCACTGCAGAAGGTATCGGTCTGTCGTCTTTTTGGCCGGTGTTCCGATCTTCATAGCAACTGGACCGCGGTTCGCGGGCAGACGAATGGGAGAGAAATCAATGAAGGCTCTCGGACATGCTTCTTTTTTCGGCGCGGCATTTGCCTGGTTGGGGTTTAACATTCTGCTGTGCCTGTTTTGCGGTTGCAGCGGCGGACCACCCGATGCATTTGGAAAGGAAACCCCAAGGCCGGTCGACTCGCCGCCGTCCGACGACCCGGGTGAGGACAGCCTGCTCAGGCCGTTTGCGACTGCCACAGGGAGCATTCAGACCTTTACCGCGGGAGGCAAGATTGACACCCAAAATGCCTTCTTTACCAGCCTCGGTACCAATGGCCGGCGATGCGATTCTTGCCACCAGGCGAGCGACGGTTGGACAATCATTCCTCCGCACGTACGGGCAAGATTCGAGTCTAGCGAGGGTCTCGATCCGCTGTTTCGCAAAAACGACGGAGCCAATTCCCCCGAAATCGACGATTCCACAATTGAAGCGCGCCGGAATGGCTACAGCATGCTTTTGAGCAAGGCGGTGATCCGCGTCGGAATCGGCATTCCGGAGGACGCCGAATTCGAGCTGGTCGATGTTGACGACCCCTATCATTTCGCCAGCAGTCGCGAACTGTCGCTGTTTCGGCGGCCGTTGCCCTCAACCAATCTGCAATTCCTTGCCACCGTGATGTGGGACGGGCGGGAAACCTTCCGCGGGCAATCGATGGACTTTGACTTGCTGGACCAATCGAACGCGGCAACCCGCGGCCACGCCCAAGCGGAGTTTGACCTCACCCCGCAACAGCGGCGCGAAATCGTCGACTTCGAGTTGACGCTCTTCACCGCTGCAGTTGAAGACGACGATGCAGGCAGGTTGGACGAGGGATCGGCTCAGGGGGGACCGACGTTTCTCGCCGGCGAACGTTTTTACATCGGCATCAACGATGTCCTTGGCGCCGACCCGACCGGAAGGCCCTTCGATTCTCACGTGTTCACCATTTTCGACGCCTGGTCGAACCTGCACCGCGGAAGCCAACACTTCGCCCGAGCAGCGGTGGCGCGCGGCGAGAATCTATTCAACACCCGAACGATTCACATCCGCGAAGTAAAGGGCCTGAACGACGATCTCCAGGTCGAGGATCTGGTGGGCACTTGCACCACCTGCCACGACACTCCCAACAGCGGCAATCACTCGGTGTCTCTGCCGATCGACATTGGTCTGGCTGACGAGAGTCGGCGGACGCCAGACTTTCCGTTGTATACGCTGCGAAATCGCACCACTGGCGAGCTGATCAGAACGAGCGATCCGGGCCGCGCGCTGATCACCGGGCGATGGAGGGACATCTCCAAATTCAAGGGACCGATCCTCCGTGGGCTGTCGGCTCGAGCTCCCTATTTCCACAATGGCTTTGCCGCAGATTTGTCCGAAGTGGTGAACTTCTATGACAGTCGGTTCGACATCCATCTGACAGAGAGCGAGAAGTCGGATCTGGTTGCTTTCCTTCAAGCGCTGTAGTCGCGGCGCTTCTGACTTGGCGCGAGGAGCGAGGGTAACTCTGGCGCTTCGCAACTCCCAGCAGAGGGACGCCGAGCGCCACCACCCTGCGCCCGTTTCAGATCGTCGATTCGGAGCGGATGCTTCGGTGGAGGTAGATGCGGGCCTTTTCCCACTGCCGCTGGACGGTGCGTTCGGAGACCCCACGCATCGCGGCCAGCTCGACGAAGGAAAAGCCGCAGAAGAACTTGAGGTCCACAATTTCCGCCAGCGAGCGGTCGACCTTGGCGAGCTCATCGAGCGCGTCGCTGATCCGGGTGAGCTCCGCCTCTTCCCCGGCGCTCTCTGCCGCCTTGGTGTCAAGCGCGGTGATCTCGAATTGCCCTCCGCGTTTGCCCGCCCGGCCGCTGCGTACATTGTCGATAATCAGGCCGCGCATCACTCGAGCCGCATAGCTCATGAAGCGAGCCTGGTCGGGAAACGACGGCCCGGTCCGATCGGCCATGTCCAGGTAAGCCTCGTGGAGCAAGGTGGTGACGCCCAGGCTCGCACCCGCCCCACGCTGCGCCAGCTCTCGCCGGGCAAGTCGATGCAGCTCATCGTAGAGGGCTCTGAACAACGCCTCCGAAGCGCTCCCCTCGCCTCTTTCCGCAGCATCGATGAGAGCCGAAATCTCGGGTCCCACGCTCCACCCCTGGCTCCTTTGTAGCCTCTTGGATCCCACCCTTTGCGTCAAGTTTGGCGCCGCGGTGGGAGCATGGCAACTGTCCAACGGCGCCTTCTCCAGAGGCGTGACCAAATTCAAGGGATTACGGCGCCGTGGCCGGCGGCCCTTCGCGTTGTCGTGTTTTTCGCGCGGCCTACGATCTCTCTAGCAGACACGCAAAGGAGAAGATGCCATGACGAATTCCAACTTGTTTTCCAGGTTTATCGCGTTGGCGGCGGCGACCACGGGGCTGCTCTTCATTCGCGCCCGCCGCTCCACGGCGCGCAATTTCCACCAGCCGCTTCCCCGTCCGGACGAGCCTGCGCGAAGCTCTGAATCCAGCTGGCCGCCGCCCGAAGGCGTCTACTGGGGTATGTAACCGAGATTGGTCTCTGTTAGGCTTGCTTCGTGGAGTCATTCGTAGCCTCTCGAGCTCGGCCCGTGGTGTTGTTCGGGTTCCTCGCGGCCGCGACACTCTCGGCCGAGCTGGCGCTGGTTTCCTCTCGACAGTTTCCGGTCCATCCGGGCTTATTCACGTCCGCAGCCACATTTGACCTGGTCGTCGCCCTCCCAGCCGCCTGGTGGCTGCTGGTGGTGAGGCCCGGGATCGCTTCCAAGCGATCCATCCTCCGCGCGGCGTGCATTGGCGTTGTCGTTTGCGCGCTTCTGTTCGGAGCCAGGATGCGCGTCCTGGCAATTCCGATCGAATTGCTGCTGCTCGTGGTGGCCTTCCGGGCCGGACGGGCAGCGATGAAAGCGGGCGGCGATGCCGACCAACGAATTCGGGCAGCTTGCGCCGGAGTGTTCGGAGACAACGTCGCCGCGCGAGTCGTCGCAACTGAGCTCTCGGTCCTGTACTCCGCCTTTGACCCGGCGAATCGCGAGCAAGGGTTTACCCATGGGCAAAAAGCCGGCTGGAGCGCGGTAGCGTTTGCGCTCGGCCTGGTAACGGTGGCTGAGGCGATACCCATCGAGATCTGGCTGAGTCGTTTCGGGGCGGTGTTCACTGCGATCGCCGCGGGGCTTCACCTGTACGCTTTACTCTGGCTGCTTGGCGACGCCCGCGCGCTTCGAAACCGAGTCACTCGAATCGATGGCGAGGTGCTGCGGCTACGGCTCGGTCTGCGCTGGCAGGCGAATATCCCTCGCGAGGCGATCGAGTCTGTCGAGGTCGGCCCCGCGCCGGCGGGATCGCTGCGGCTGAAAGTCCTGGGCGCTCCGAATCTGGTGATTCGCCTCCGCTTCCCGATGGAGGTGCGGGGCCCTTTGGGCATCTCCCGCCGGTCAAAAACCCTCGCGGTACAGGTGGATGATCCGCGGGGACTCGCGGGCGCTCTGGCACGAAGCGCTCCTCGTCATTGAGCGAGGGTGGCGCTCGTCAACCGCCAATTGAGCTGGCGTCTCTCGTCTCGTCGATGCGGCCAAGTAACCGAAGCAGCCCATCCAGTATTGTGAACGGGTGCGGCGGACATCCGGGGATATACAGATCCACAGGCACCACGCTGTCCGCCCCGTCGTTGACCTCCGGGTGTCCAGCGAAGGGTCCTCCCGAAATGGCGCAGGCACCCACGGCGATCACGATCTTCGGAGCTGGGACGGCGTCGTAAGTCTTCCTGAGGGCAAGCTTCATGTTCTGCGTCACCGGACCTGTGATCAGCAAGCCGTCGGCGTGGCGAGGTGAAGCAACCATCTGAATTCCAAAGCGGCCGAGGTCGAACACAATCGTACCGAGCACATTCACATCGGCCTCGCATCCATTGCATCCGCCGGCACTTACCTGCCGCAGCTTGAGGGAACGCCCGAAGAGCTTGCGGAGCCTCTCGTCAAGCGCGGCGCTGCGCGCCTTCACCTCCTGGGTAACCACCAAGTCCTCGCGGTGGCTGGCCGCCATCCGATACTCGCGGGTAAACACGATGGCGCCCTCGGGACACGCCGTCGTGCATTCCGCGCAGAACAGGCACCGCCCCAAGTCGAGCCGAGGTCCCCCCTCCGCGTCTACCAGCAATGCATCCGTGGGGCAGGCCTTGGCGCACGCGCGACACCCATCTGCGCATTTGCTCGGGTCAAGTTTGGGCGCGCCACGAAAGCGGTCTGGCAGCATCGGCTCCTTGATCGGATAGGCCGAGGTCCGGTGTCCCTGTTTCAGTCTTTGAAGGAAGATGTCGAGCATCGCAGTCGGCTCAAAGGTCAAAGCCGCAATAGGAGAGATTAAAACTCTTGTTGCAGAGGGGAAAGTCTGAGATCTGCTGGTCGCGCAGCGCCATCGCCAGTCCGGACCAGTTGTGGAAGGACGGGTCCACAACTTTATAAGCAGCAAACCGGCCGGCTCGGTCGGTGAGCGCTACGTGGCAAATCTCTCCGCGCCAACCCTCGACCAGCGAAACCGCCAAATGATTCGGGCGTAGATGCCCGACTGGAATCTTGATTGCTCCCGCGGGAAGCTCTTTCAGTAGGCCCCGGATAAATGCCACCGACCGCTGAATCTCCAGTGCGCGAACGTACGCGCGAGCGAAAACGTCGCCAGTGTGCCACGTGGAAACGGGAATGTGCACGAACTGGAACAGCCCGAGCGGGTGCGTCTTCCGAACGTCTCGCGCAAGGCCGCAGGCTCGCGCGGCCGGTCCCACCAGCCCGAGCGCGCGCGCCGCCTCTGGGCTAACGCGGCCGGTATCTTCGAAGCGAGCTTGGACGGACGCGCTGTTCCAAAGGAGGTCCACGGCACCTCTGACGTCTCGGGCCGCAGCGTCGAGCCGTCCGAGCGCCTCTTCGATGCGCGCGTTGTCCACATCGAAAGCGACGCCGCCCGGGCGAACCAGTCCCCGCCCAAAGCGGCTGCCGCACAGCAGCGCAGTGAGGTTGAGAAAATCCCCGCGGAGCCGCCCGCAGTACGATGCGGTGGGCAAGAACGCGATGTCTCCCGCAAGCGCTCCGAGGTCTCCGGTGTGATTGGCGAGTCGCTCGAGCTCCAGCCCGATCGCCCTCAGGGCCTGACCGCGGGCCGAGGCCCGCAAACCCGAAAGCCCCTCCAGATTGTGGCAGTAAGCTGTCGCATGGCCCACCGAGGTGTCGCCCGCGAGCGTTTCCGCATAGTGGATGGCGCGCTTATCGGGCCCACCGATGAGCGCACGCTCGATGCCACGGTGCTGATACCCCAGTGAGATCTCGAGGTGGAAAACATGCTCGCCGTGGCACTGAAACCGGAAATGACCTGGCTCGATCACCCCTGCGTGTACCGGACCGACGGCGACCTCGTGAATCTCCTCACCCTCCACCCGATAGAAGTCAATCACTCCCGGAATGATCGCCTCCGCATCGGCGCGTCCCCAGGCGTCGTGACCGGGACGGCGAGAGTGCAGGAACCGAACCGGCTTGAGCCAGGGATGTCCCAGGGGCTTGAGGCCCCAAGTCTCCGCGAGCTCTCGTTCGAACAAATGAACCTCCGGACGCTCGGGGGTGAACGATGGGTAGCTGTCCCCCGATAGGGTCGTTTGGGTCACTAAGAGCGTGCCGGTATCGTCCGCCGCGAGCACTGCGAGGAGGTCGATGCCGCCATCGCTCGGGTAACCGAACAGCGCGGACACTCGGCATCGGGGATCCGAAGCCTCGGTCAAGGCGTATCGGAAATCCTCAAACGCGAGGCGGGGGATTCGCTCGCGCGGAACTGGCTCACCGTTGTAGATCTCAAGAAACAACCGCATCACCGAAGCTCGACCATGGCGACCGCGTCCTTCAACAGCGAGCTCACGAACGGCGGAATGTAGAGTCCCAGAAGGAGCACCAGGCTAATGAAGGCGAGCGGCGGTGCGACGTTAAAAAACGTTTCTCGGGTTAAGAGAGCGTCGGGCCGTGATGCAGTCGCTTCCCCCTGGACCAGCGGCAGTACGGTCGCGCCCATGCCGACGAATACCACGACCAACATCAGCAGAAACAGGCCTGCCACCGCATATTGGCCGTTGAAAATTGCCGCTCGGACGATGGTGAATTCGCTGATGAAGGGCCCAAACGGCGGTGAGCCGGTGATCGCGAAGAAAGCCATGAGAAAGAGCGCAGCGGAGATCGGAACCTTCTGCAATGCGCCCGTCACTTCCGCGGCGAGCTTACTACCGTAGGCGCGGTGGATATTGGCCGCCGAGAGGAAGAGGGCCCCCTTGGTGAGGCCGTTGTTAAGCAGATGTAGAAGGGCCCCGAATACGGCTGTCCCGCCGATGCCAACACCCACTACCAGGATCCCCATGTGCTCCACGCTTGAATACGCGAGCAGGCGCTTGAAATCGCGCTGGCGAGCCATGAATACCCCAGCCACCGCCATGGAGATGAGACCCAGCGCGACCATCATCGGACGCGCAAATGCGGCCTCGCCGGCTGCGCTGCAGATTTGAAAAAAGCGTAGGATCGCGAGGAATGCGCCGCTGGTGAGCCCTCCCGCGAGCAGCGTTCCGATCAACCCAGGCGCTTCGCCGTACGCGTCAGGCTTCCAGGTATGCATCGGCGCGAGCCCCATCTTTGTCCCGTACCCGACGAGGAGCAGGACGAAAGCTGCGTGCAGCCACGGACGCGAAAGTTGCGGTGCGTCGCGGATCAGATCCTCGAACAGCAGCGACGACTCAAGCCTGGAGCTAACCGCGGAGTACGCCAAAAAGAAGGAGCCCATGAGCGAGAGGGCGATCCCCACCGATCCGATGAGCAGATATTTCCACGTGGCCTCAAGCGATCGCCCGCTGCGGTTGAAATAAATGAGCGGCGCAATCGCGAGCGTGGTCGCCTCGATTGCCACCCACATTAGCCCCATATGATGAGCCACGGTAATCAACGTGATCATCGAGAGGGAGATGAGCAGGTTTGCGCAGAACACCCGATTGGATCGGCCAGGACGTAGCGCCAGCCAAGCAGGTGCGTACAGCGATGAAAGTAAGAACAGCACGCTGATCAAGCCCAGCACCAGCCGGCCCAACGGGTCCAAAACCAGCCACCCGTCGAGCGCGGAAAGGTTGGACTCGCGCAACGCTGCCGCGTAGAGGCCAAGGTGCGCACCGCCCCCGAGCGGGAGGAGCCACGGCCGCCACCGTTGGGATGGGACCGCAAAGGCCACGCCCGCGAACGCCAGGGGAATCAAGACCAAAGCAAACAACATCCAGCTACTCCTTCAGTGCGCTCAGGCGACTGGTGTCCAGCGACGAAAACTCGCGGTTGATGTGATTGATGATGATCCCCATCACGAAGATGCCGACGAAGAGATCGAGCAGAACGCCAATTTCCACGAGGAAAGGCATCGCCTCGAGGATCGAGAGCCCCATGATGAAGATTCCGTTCTCCAGCGTAAGGTAGCCAACCACTTGCGTGATCGCCTTGCGGCGAGTGGTCAGCACGATAAAGCCGGTAAGCACGGTTGCAAATGACGCTGGCAACAACAGCGAGCCGGCCTGTGAGGGAACGACGGGAAGCGTCTGGGCAAACATCAAGGAGATCGCGAGGGCGATTGCACCCAAAAGCATCGAGGGAATGAATCCGACCAACGGATCGATTTCCCGCCGGATGCCCGCGTCTCGCATCGCGCGAATGAGCAGGATGGGAATTACCAGGCCTTTGATGAGTGCAGCGCCAGCTGCAATGAGCAGCGGTCGCGGCCCAACGCTGACATGCACGAGTGCCGCCAAGAGGCCGAGGATTACGCCTTGTGCCGCCGAGCCCGCAATCGCTGCACGCAGCCGACTCGTTCCGAGCAAGAAGAAGTTCAAGAGCAGGATGATGACTAGGAGCGGATCGACAACGCTGTGCATTCCTCACCTCGCGAGGAGAACAATGCCGAAGCCTGAGAGGAGATTGGCCGCGACCAAAAGACTGGGGACTTGAATCAGCCGCAGGCGCGCCATCACCGATTCAACCACACCAATGACGACGGCGAGGGCACTGATACCAACCAGAAGCAATCCCCAATTGACCCACACATTGGCGCCCCCATAGGGGACAGCAATTCGCGTCACCAGCGCGCCCAGAACGAACAGCTTCGCCGCCGCTCCGTACTCAATGAGACCGAGGGCAGGCCCGCTGTGGTCCAGGACCATCACCTCATGGATCATCGTAAGCTCGAGGTGGGTGGCAGGGTCGTCAACCGGGATCCGGCTGCACTCGGCCAAAACGACGATGAAAAGGCTGACGATCACCATCAGCAGAGAGGCACCGGAGGTGGTCCAGGTAGCACCGAGCCCGGCCCCCAGCATCGTCGCCAGCGAAAGAGAGCCCGAAGCGCGGACCAGCGCGAGAAGGCCGAGGAACAGTGCTGGCTCCGCAAGGCAGGAGAATGTCGCTTCGCGCGCGGCTCCCATCCCTTCAAATGGCGAGCCCGTATCGAGCGCCGCGAGCACCGTAAAGAACCGCGAGAGCGCAAAGAGATACGCGAAGAGCACCAAGTCTCCGCTAAATGAGATGAGCGGAGCCGCGCTTCCAAAAGGGATCAGCGTCCCGGCCACCAGCGGCGTGGCCGCTGCGACCACGGGTCCGGCGCGAAAAACCCAAGTGGTGATGTCGCTGAACACCGAATCTTTCCGCAACAACTTTATGAGGTCGTAGTATGGCTGAAGGAGCGGCGGTCCCACCCTCCCGGCGAAGGCGGCCTTTGTCTTATTGATGATCCCTCGCAACAGCGGCGGCAGGGCCACCAGGAGGGCGACCTGGATAAGAGTTTGAAGCACCGGCGTCCTTCTATCTCCAGAGCATGAGTACCAGGAGCGTCAAAAGGATGTAGAGCAGGTAAGCGTGAATGCTTCCGAGCTGGATCCATCGGAGCCAGCTGAAAGCGCGGCCCGTCGTGCCGATCGCAGGCACAAGTGCGAGGTCGAGCACGACGTCCGGTGTCTCGCTGTGGAATTTCGACGGTTTGGGAAAGGGGCCAGTCAACTTCGGTTCGCGAACGAGCGGTCGGAGCACCCAAGCAAAGAGCCGA
>Ga0126382_10000371_pt1 | contig 17327 bp, 19 predicted proteins | sample PanSoiMetPlot_30_FD_92548 | JGI IMG/M metagenome (GOLD analysis project Ga0126382, IMG submission 92548) | Tropical forest soil microbial communities from Panama - MetaG Plot_30 | ecosystem: Environmental > Terrestrial > Soil > Tropical forest > Bulk soil | place: Panama | collected 2016-02-17
ACCTTCGGCGGGCGCACGCTGCGCACGGACAGCGGCAGGTAGGCGAGATCCTTCTGCTTGCCGGAGAGAAAGTCGGTGACGCTGCCCACCAGGCCCTTGACCTTGTCGCTGGCCGCGGCGGTGGTGGGAGCCTGGACGGTGAAGGGCGAGTTGCCGGCCGAGACGGCCTGGGCGCCGCGGCCTCCCGTGAAGACGAGGGCGGCGCGGCCATCACCCGCAGCGCGAAGCTGGTCGCCGGGACGCAGGGCGAGGAGCGGTTGAGCCGCCGTCCACTGCGCCTCCCCCGCCCGCTTCACCTCGACCCGGCCACGAATTTCCGTGAGCACGCCCACCGGGTCGGCGGCGACGGCGAGCGCCGCCCACGTGAGGACGAGCGCCGCGGTCAGGGCGATGCATGCCTGTTTCGTGGTCATGTCCCAGTTCCCCCGGAGATTGCGAGCGCCGAAGAACCAAGCACCTCGTAGATCCTCACGGGCTCCTCTCGGCCCTTGACGCTCACCAGCCCTCGATCCTTCACCTCGAGGTCGAGGCCGGCCGCGAGATAGGTCGACTCGGTCACCAGCATCGTCGTTCCCAGCTCCTTGTTCAAGCCTTCGACGCGCGAGGCGAGGTTGACCGTGTCGCCCACCACCGCGTACTTCACCTTGCCCGCCCGACCCACGTTCCCCGCGAAGACCTCGCCGGTGTGGATTCCCACGCCCATGCGGAGCGGTGGCAGCCCCTCCGTGGACCAGCGCCGGTTCAGGGTGGCCAGCGTCTCGATCATGGCCAGCGCGCTCTGCACGGCGTGTTGGGCGTGGGAGGGGTCGTCCAGCGGCGCGCCGAACACAGCAAGGATGGCGTCGCCGATGAAGTCGTTGACCATGCCGCGCCGGACGAAGATGGCCGAGGTCATGGCATCGAAGTATTCGGTGAGCCGCGCGGCCATCTGCTCGGGCGCCATGCGCTCCGACAGGGTGGTGAAGCCGCGCAGGTCGGTGAAGAGGATGGACACCTGCCGGCGCTCGCCGTCGAGATCGCCGGGATCGCGCTCGACGCGCGCGGCGACCTCGGGGCTCACGTAGCGGCCGAGGGCGTCGCGGAGCCTCCGCTTGGAGAGGATGTCGGCGCCCACGCCGAGCAGCGACGTCGCCGCCACGGGCAGGAGGAAGTCGACCCAATAGCCGCCCCGGCTGAAGGCGAGATAGCTGGCGGGCACGCCGAGGAGGAGCGCGCCGGCCAGGCATGCCGCTGTCCCCCACAGCGGCCGCACCGAGACCATGACGAGTCCGGCGAGGACGACGGCGAGGAGCTGCACTCCGAAGCCGGCGAGCCAGCCCGCCGGCCGCACCAGGCTGCCCGTGATCAGCATGTGGACGATGTTCGCCTGGATCTCCACCCCGGACATGAGCCCGTAGGGCGTGCGATGGAAATCGCGTCCATCGGCGAAGCTGCCGCCGACGAGCACGGTGCGCCCACGCAACGGGTTGTCGCCGGCGATATCGACGCCAGCGTCGCCGATGGCGGCCACCGCGTCCGAGGGAATGGTGAGGAAACTTCCCGGGGGGCCAATGAAGTTGATGCGGTAGGGAGCGCCCGGGTCCGAGGCCGGCACGCCGGCCACTGCGGCCGCGAAGGACGGGACGCCGCCGACCCGCAGCACCGCACGCCGGACCACGGCGTCACCGTCCACGGGCACATCGGCCGCGCTCGTGGTCACGAGACGCCGGATGGCGGGATCGGAAAGCGGGCCGGTGGGGGGCAGCGCAGCGCCCGCGACCACGAGGCGTCGATCGGCGTGCGCGCCCAAGTCGGCGATGGCCTCGGCCATGGCGCGATCGTCCGCGGGCGCGCTCACCGTGCGCAGCGAGATGTCGAGGCCGATCACCGTCGCTCCCGCCCGCGTCACCCCGCGCAGGACGCGAGCGAGATAGTCGCGCGGCAACGGCTGCCGCCGTCCCAGCGCGTCGAAGGCTGCGTCGTCGATGGCCACGATGACGAGGCCCGAGGGTTGACGCGGGCTCTGGAGATAGATGAGGAGGTCGAGCGCGCGGGCTTGGAGTGATTCGAGATAGCCCATGGCGGAAGCGCCCGAAACTACGCAGGCGGCGACCAGTCCCACCGCCCAAAGCTGGAGCAGCCGGGGCCGTCGCTGCCTCCACCATCTGCCGAGACCCATTGAGCGCCCCTCCCGCCGCGCAGTCTACGGCGCAGGGTCGAATCGGCGGGTCAAAAAGGGGGCTCGGTGAAGCCGCCCCGTCCGAGGTCGTCTGGTGCGGCGCCCTCGATCAGACAGTTAGCTCGGCAGCTCGCCTCCGAAGCCCAGGACGCGGGAGAGCTCGTGGGCCCTGTCCATCACGAGGGCGGCGAGGCGCGGCTGCTCGGCCCGCACGCGCTGGCTCGTGGCGCCCAGCACGAGACCGGCCGTGACCACGCCGTGCCGGTCGAAGACCGGCGCCGCGATGCCTGCCGCGCCCTCGGCGATTTCGTCCAGGGAGACGGAGAGCCCGGTGCTCCGGATCTCGTCGAGCATGCGGCGGAGAGTCGGACGCGTCACCGGCGTCTGCGGCGTGAAGGCCTTGAGCCGCGTCGTCCGGAGATATTCCTGGCGGCGGGAGGGCTCGAGATAGGCGAGCAGCAGTTTGCCGATGGCCGAGCAATACAACGGACGGCGCTCCCCGATACGGGCTCCGTAACGGATGGGATTCTGGCTCTCGACCTTGTCGATGTAGACGGCAGCCTCGGCGTCGCCCGCCATGGTCGCCAGCAGTGCCGTCTCGCCGCTCTTGGCCACCAGGTCTTCGAGGAACGGCCGCGCCAGCTCGGGCAGCTCGCGGTTCGACAGCGCGGCCATGGCTAAGGTGAAGGCTGCGGGCCCGAGACGATAGCGGCCGTCAGGATTGCGCGCGAGATAGCCGAGCCGGGTCATGGGCCGGAGCAGGTAGAGGAGGCTGCTCTTCGGGGAGCCCAGCCGCTGGGAGAGGGCCGAAAGCGTCGCGCCGTCGCGGCGACGGGCGAGGGCCTCCAGCACCTCGAGGGCCCGGCCCAAGGCTCGGGGGCCCGCGTCGCGGCTGTATGCCCGCGGCGGGATCGACATCGGGTTCGGCGCGGCTATCGAGGTTCGCATATGTGAACGCAGGTCGAAACGACGAACTGAAGAGTGACATGCGCTCCCGCGACCTGTCAACTCGAGGGGGATCAGACGCGGCGCAGGAGGGCCGGACTGAGCAGCTCGGCAGGGGGAACGAAGTCCCCGAAGACTCCCAGGACGGCGTCGAGGAGGCTAGGCCGCCTGCTCAGCATATGCGCGACGACATTGGCCAGACGCCGGCGCGCGATAAGGAGTTGAAGCGCGTTGGTGACACGGCTTTTGGAGGCGAACTCGTGACAGCGGGCTACCGCGTACGCGGCGAGCCTGTCGCGGGAGAGGTCTCCCTCAGTGAGGGCGGCGTGGGCGGTCTCCGTGAGGAGCTCCGCCGACCGAAGCGCCGTGAAGACCCCTTCTCCGGTGAAGGGATCGTAGAAGCCCGCAGCATCCCCCACGAGCATGACCCCGTCCGCTTGAGGCTCCGCCACACGATAGGCGAGCGGGCCCATCGCCATGAGCCGCCCTTCGGCCTTCATCGCGGAGAGCCGGGGAGCGAGGTGCCGGAGCTGGCGAAGGCGGGCGTTGAAGAAGGCCCCGAGCCGGTGGGCAAAGGCCCGCGCATGGTGCATGGGCACGACGAGGCCGAGGTTCACCAGGCCGGGCGCCACGGGATTCAGGATCGCGTAGTCGGGAGGGTCGAGATAGATCTCCCCGCGATCCACGATGTCCTCGAGGCCGCTGACGTGCTGGATGAGCGCCATGCGCCGGAGACGGTGCGGCCGGAGCAGCCCGAGGGCCGAGGCCACCACGGAGTGGCGCCCGTCCGCTCCGACGACCAGCCGCCCGGCCATCTCACACGGCTCGCCGTCCTCGTTCTGCGCTTGCACGCCCGTCACCGCGCTCGCCGACCGTACGAGGCCAGTGGCGCGGTGTCGCTCGCGCACGTCGATGGGAAGACCGCGCGCGCGGTCGACGAGGATGCGGTCCAGGGCCTCGCGGGGAAACGCGAGCGCATGATCGCGGTAGCCGCGCCAGCGCCCCGTCGTCGGGTACGAGCCCTCGAGCACGGTGCCGTCCGGCGCCACGATCTTCATGCCACGCAGGGGCTGCGCGCCGGCCTGGTCCACCGCCTTGAGCACGCCGAGCCGATCGAGGATGCGCGCGGCTTCCGGCGAGAGGTACTCCCCGCAGATCTTGGGCCGCGGGAAGGCGGCCTTGTCGAGGAGGGTGACCGACCAGCCGCGCTCGGCAAGCAGGATGGCGGTGGCCGCGCCCGCCGGCCCCGCTCCCACCACGATCACGTCGACCGTGGTCATCGCTTTGTCCTCACCGCGCACTGCCGGATGAAAGCGACATGGTGGACCACGCGCACGTCGAAAAGGCCGGCCTTCTCGCACAGCGCGGTGACCTCGCGCGGCGTATAGGAGCGCAGGATGGACAGGGGGCCGTCGTGTCGCGCCATCGCGCTCCGCGTGAAGAGCCGGGTGAGGAGGCGCACCAGCGCGTGCGCGAGGCGACCGCGCACGAGATCGTTGACGATCCAGCCGTGGCGGGCCGCCCTGTCGATCTCCGCCAGATAGCGCGTCGCCTCCTCCGGCCCCAGATGATGGAGCGTCATGGCGGAAATCACGATGTCCACGGACTCCGCCCGCACGGGGAGGGACAGGGCATCGCCCTGGACGAGGGTGATCTCCGGATAGCCCGCGGTGTAGGCGCGCGCGTAGTCGAGCGTGGCGCAACCGCGGTCGAGGGCGATCACGCGCAGTACGCGTGCGCGCCGGCGGGCCCAGCGCACCAGCGTCACGGGAATGTCTGCCGCGCCCGCACCCACGTCGAGCACGGTCACCGCGCGGTCGGCGGGGAAGGAGCGGAGCAGGCGCCGGATGTGGTGGAGGGTGAGCCGGCGGCCGCCGAAGAGGCCGTTGAGGCGCGTGATGGCGTCGAGGCAGCCGTTGATCTCCGCAGCGGGGGCGGGACGATCGATCAACTCGATGGCGTCGTGGTCGCGCTCGAGGGGAATCAGGAGCGACGCCTCACCATCTGAGCAGGGCGCCCTCGGCCGCGAAGCCAGGACCGAGCGCGATCATCAACCCCCAGTCGCCCGGAGCGGGCCGGCCGGAGCGGAGCGTCTCTTCCAGGACGAACAGCACCGTGGCAGACGACATGTTGCCGAAGTGCTGCAGCACGTGGCGCGAGTACGCGATCTGGGCCTCGTCGAGCTCGAGGAGACGGCGCGCCTGCTCGATCACGCGTCGCCCGGCCGAGTGCAGCACGAAATGACGCACGTCCTCTTTCTTGAGCCCCTGCGAGGCCATGAGGCCCTCGGCCATCTCCTTCATCATGCCAGCCCCGATGCGGCGCACCTCCTTGGAGAGCACCACGCGCGGCCGCCCGCCGGGGAACTCGAAGCCCATGGCGGGGAGATGCTCCGGACGGAAGCGCGTCTGCTGCCCCACGATGGTCGCCCCCTCGCCGTGGCCGCTCACCGCGAGGGCACCCGCGCCGTCCGCGAAGATGGCGTGCGCCACCGCGCTCTCCAGCCGGTCGTCGAGGAAATAGGCGGCGGAGCAAATCTCGACCGCCACCACGACCGCGCGATGGTCGGGGAAGGCCTGGACGTGATTGGCCGCCTGCTGCAGCGCGACCATGGCGCTCGCGCACCCCGTGTCGCCTACGTGCACGCGCTGGATGGACGGCTTGAGCCCGAGGGCGGCGATGAGGTGGGCGTCGAGGCTCGGACAGAGCCGCCCCGTGCAGGTGGTGGTAGCGAGGAAGTCCACGTCGTCGAGCTCCCAGCCCGCGCCCGCCACCGCGCGGCGCGCCGCCTGCGCGCCAAGCTCGATGGCGCCGCGCCGGAAGCGTGCGCTCAGCTCGTCCACGCTCTCTGTCGGCGTGAAGGTCGCCGGATCGAGGAAGAGGTGACGGCCGTCGATCTCGCTGTGCCGGAAGAACCCCGAGCGAAGCGTGTCGTCGTAGCCGGCCAATCGGAGCAGCGTCGCTTGATCGAATCGGTGGGAGGGAGTGCTGGTGGCGACGGCCACGATTCTCGGCGCGCCCATGTGACGAAGGCTACACCCGGCCTCTTGCCATGTCCATCGAGCGGGTGCTATCAACGGAGCGATCGTCACGGAAAGGAGACGTCCATGCCGCTCTTCTCGTTCGAAGGCAAATCGCCGCGCGTACATCCCACCGCGTTCATCGCGCCCACCGCCAATCTCATCGGCGACGTCACCGTGGAGGAGAACGCCTCCGTCTGGTACAACGCGGTCGTGCGGGCCGACTTCTCGCCCATCGTCATCCGTCGCGGCGCCAACGTGCAGGACTGCGCGGTCATTCACGTGACGCCGGCGGGCGGCACCGACGTGGGCGCGGGGGCGACGGTGGGCCATCTCTGCCTCGTTCACGCGGCCACCCTCGGCGAGGAATGCCTCGTGGGCAACGGCTCGACGGTGCTGGACGGCGCGCGCATCGGCGTGCGCGCCATGATCGGCGCGGGCTCGCTCGTCACCCCCGGCACCGAGATTCCCGACGGCATGCTCGCTCTTGGAGTGCCCTGCAAGGTCAAGGGCCCGCTCGAGGGCACGCCGGCCGCGCGGTGGGTCGCCGTCAATCCCACCGGCTACCAGGCGCTCGCTCAGCGCCATCGCGCCGGAGTCTCGCCCGTCTGACGGTGGCCCGCCGCTCCCTCGCAGGAAGGATGCTGCGACGGGTGCTGCTGCTGTGCGCGCTCGGTCTCCTGGGCTGGCTCACCTGGGAGGCCGTCACCTGGCCGGACGTCGCCGCTCTCGCGCACCGGGCGCCCACCACCACCGCCTTCATCGAGCGCTACAAGGCGAGGGAGCGCGCCGCCGGACGGCGTCCCCAGGTGACGCTCGCGTGGACGGACTACCCGCGCATCTCACCCAACCTGAAGCGAGCGGTCCTCGTGGCGGAGGACGTCAACTTCTTCTCGCATCACGGCTTCGATTGGGGAGAGATCAAGACCGCCGTCGAGGAGAGCCTGGGCGAGCGGGAGACGGCGCGTGGCGCTTCCACGATCACCCAGCAGCTCGTGAAGAACCTCTGGCTGTCGACGGGGCGAAATCCACTGCGTAAGATGAAGGAGGCGATCCTCACCTGGCAGGTGGAGCGCGCACTGGCCAAGCGGCGGATCCTGGAGCTCTACCTCAACGTAGTCGAGTTCGGACCCGGGATCTACGGCGTGGGACGCGCCGCGGAGAGCTATTTCAGCAAAGCGCCAGGCGACCTGAGCGAGGAGGAGTCGGCCCTCCTCGCCGCTTCCCTGCCCCGGCCGCGCGCCTGGCATCCCGGCAGCCAGAGCGCCGCCTATCGCCGCTACGCATCGGTGATCCGCTCTCGCATGGACCGGGCGGAATTCCTCCGCAAGCAGATCTAGCCTGGATTGTTCACAGTGCTGCACGTGTGATCGGGCGGGTGGCGGCGGGGGTGGGGGAGCACTCCGGCGGAGTGGACCCCCGAAGCGTGAGCGCCGCCCGCAGGGCGGCGATTCAGGCGAGTGGGTGACGCAGTTGGAGCGCTCCCCCACCCCCGCCGACGGGCCCCGCCCCGACTCGCGCTCCGGGTGTTCGTGGATAGTCCAAGCTAATCTGCGGCGGGCGTCACTTGCCGGCCGACGATCGCACTGGCGAGGCGAGGTGAGTGGCGGGACGTGACCGCGTCTCCTCGCGCACGCTCCAATAGTTCCCCGCGAAAATGAGGGCGGCTCCCAGCAGGGTACGCGCGTCGATGCGCTCGCCGTACAGCACGAGCCCGACCACGGCCACGAACGGCAGCCGAAGGAAGTCCAGGGGCAGGACGAAGCTCGCGTCGGCCACCGAGAGCGCCCGTCCCATCGAGTAGTGCGCGGTGAGGGAGGTCGCGCCCATGGCCAGGATCCACGGCACGTCGCGGAGGCCCGGCCACACCCATCCGAAGAGCGCGCCGGCCAGGCCGATGGGAAGCTGGATGAGGCTCATGTACCAGACGATCGCCGTCACGCGGTCCGTGCGCAGCAGCGACTTCACCATGAGGATGGCTGCGGCGAAGAAGAAGGATCCGGCGAGCACGACGAGGGCGCCGGGCCCGACCGCGCCGGCGCCGGGACGGGTCACGACGAGGACGCCGGCCACGCCGCCCACGATGGCCGCCCATCGCGGCACGGTCAGTCTCTCGCGGAGGAAGAGCGCGGCGAGGAGAGCGACCCACACCGGGCTCGTGAATTCGATGGCCGTCACGACGGCGAGCGGGGCGAGGGCGATGCCCCAGACCCAGGAGTACTGACCGCAAAAGTGGACGACGTTGCGCATGACGTGGAGACTGAGTCGGCGCGTGGCAAAGGCGCCAGGTCCGAGACGCGGGATGAGAGCGAGCAGGATGAGCAGGCCGACGAGGCTCCGCATGAACAGGATCTCGAACGTGAGCATGCGCCCGCTGAGCTGGCGGGCTGCCACCGCCATGAGGATGAAGGAGCCGACGGAGAGGACCATCCACGCAGCGGCGCGGGCCGCTGCGCGGCCGGACGGCACGGCGGGGCGGGAACCCGTCAGATCTGCCCCACCCAGGAGGGCTTCGCCACCTCGCGCCAGCGCCCGCGGATGCCGTTGATGACCTCGCGGCCGAGCGGACCCGCGGCGAGGAGGGACGCATTCTCCTTCCACCGCCCAGGCTTCGTGGTGCCCACGATGGCAGTGTGCACCCCAGCCGCGCTGAGGGTGAAGCGCAGCGCGGTAGCCACCGCGGCCTCGGGATCGCGTAGGAACGGATAGTCGAGTGCGCGGAGTCGCGTCCAGTAGTCCTGGTAGTACCGCTCGGCCGGCTTGGTCCGGTAGGTCCACGCCACGTTGGCGATCGGCCGCTTGGCGATGACGCCCATGCCACGCGCCTTGGCCAGGGGCAAGGTCAAGTCCAGCCCTTCCTGGTCGGCGATGCTCACGGAGGTCTGCAGCGTGTCGAAGCGCCCGCACTCGATGGCGTAGCGAGCGGCGGCGCCGTCGCCGCTATAACCCACGTAGCGCGTCCAGCCGCGCTCCCGCGCCTGCTCGAGGGCGGCAATCACGTCGCCCTTCTTGAGGTGTTCGAGTGAGCAGCTGTGGAGCTGGACGAGGTCGACGGCGTCGGTCTTGAGCCGGCGCAGGCTCCGCTCGATGCTCGCAAGGAGCGCGGCCGGCCGCCAGTCCGCGTGGCCGTAGCTCTTCCCGTGGCCACACTTGGTGAAGAGATGGAACTCCCGACGGCGCCCGCTCACCGCCTTGCCGATCAGCTCCTCGCTGTTCTCGTAGCACTCGGCGGTGTCGATGACGTTGAGGCCGGCGTCCAGCGCGCCGTCGAGGAGCCGCGTCACCGTGCGGCCGCTCACTCCCTGATAGCCGATCTCCGAGCCCCCGAAGCCGAGGACGCTCGCTTCCATGTCCGTCTTGCCGAGCTTCCGTCTCTCCACGTCGATGCCCTCACGACCGCCCGGTGGCCGCTCGCACGCCCTTCACGCGCCGAAGACGACCCGCGTCCCCGTCGAGGGCATGACGAGCTTGGCCGGCATGGCCATGTGCACGGCGATGATGGTGTTGAGGCCCGTGCAGTGCATGGGAATGATGTAGTCTGGATTGATCGCCTTGAACTCCATCACCGTCTTGGCCACGATCTCTTCCGGGGCGGGGGCGAGGTGGAAGCCCCCGACGATGGCGTGAACCTTCTGCACGCCCGTGACCTTCTGCACCTGGCGCACGGAGTTGATCACGCCAGCATGACCGCAGGAGGTGATGACCACGAGCCCCCGGTCTTTCACGAGGAACACGGTGGCGTGCTCGCCCTGGAAGACGTCCTGAGCGAGCTCACCTGGCTTGACGGCCACCTGGCTCGCTCCGAAATGAGCGGATGAGCACGCGGAGTCCATGGGTCCGGCGAGGAGGCGCGCGCTCGCCGGCGGCTTCTCGAAGTCGGTGACGCGGTCGATCTGTCCGCTGGTCATGGCATGGCCGGCGACCACCGTCGGCTGCTTCGCCAGCACCACCTTGAGCCCGCGCGCCTCGAGGGCGAGACGGTCGAGCTGGCCCGAGTCCACCGTCCCCGCGGGAGTGACCACGAATCGCTGGCAGAACGTGTCCTCGCCGCCGGCGTACAGCGTCAGGCCCGGCTTGATTACGCCCTGCTGGACGAGGGGCGCCAGGCCGCCGTAGTGGTCGGTGTGGCCATGGCTCAGGATCAGGACGTCGGCGCGGCCCGGATCGACCTTCAGCACCCGGTAGTTGTTGCTCAGGTTCTTCTCGGTGAGGGCGAAATCGAGGAGGATCTCTCGCCGCTCCGACCCACGCACCGACTCGATGTGGTACGCGAGACCATGCTGGGCAAGCAGTGTGTCGCCGCTGGCGACGAAGGGCGGCCGCTGCACGGTGATGGTGTCGAGCTTGCCGCCCTTGGCGAAGACATCGTAGACGTTGTCGACGACGTTGGTGAGGGCGAGCCGATCCACCGTGGGCACGGCAGAGGGTTGCGCGAGCGCGGGGCTCCGCCAGCTGCGTACCGGTCCTCCGAGGGCGAACGCCCCACTCGCGACTGCGCCGAGCATGAGGAAGTGGCGCCGGTTCATGGTTGCCTCCTGGACGTTTGGGGATTGGCCTTGGCCAGCTCGAGGATCGCCTCGGCGAACTCGCGCGGAGCCTCCTGCGGCAGGTTGTGACCGACGATCGGGACGAGACGCCGCTCGTAGGGTCCCGTGAAAAAACGCTGGTGGGACGCGGAGGCGGAGGGCGGGCTCACCCCGTCACCCTCACCATGGAGGACGATGGTCGGCACGGTGATCCGCGGCTGCGCGGCGAGCCGAAGCTCGATCTCCTCCACGGCAGGATCGCCCGGAGCGAGCGCGAACCGATGCCGGTAGGACTGGATCACTACCGCCACGAAGTCGGGATTGTCGAAGGACGCTGCTGTCTGATCGTACGTCGCATCGTCGAATTTCCAGTTCGGCGACCAGAGCTGCCAGAGGAGCTTGCCGAACTCGCGGCGATGCTGGGTCAGCCCCGCCCGCCCCCGCTCGCCGTGGAAGTAATACTGATACCAGAGGCGATGCTCGCGCTCCGGCGCTTGCGGCCGCGCCGAATCGGCGATGTCCTGGATGTTGTAGCCGCAGCCGGACACGAGCCCGCGGGCGCGCTCGGGCCACAGGGCCGCCACCACGCAGGCCGCGCGCCCACCCCAGTCGTAGCCGGCGAGCACCGCGCTGTCGATGCGGAGGGTGTCCATGAGGGTGAGCAGATCGTGCCCGAGCGCCGCCTGCTGACCCGAGCGCGGCGTGTCGTCGGAGAGGAACCGCGTCGGGCCGTAGCCGCGCAGGTAGGGCGTGAGCACGCGGCAGCCCCCGGTGGCCAGCGATGGCGCCACCTCGTCGTAGGCGCGCACGTCGTAGGGGAAGCCGTGCAGGAGGATCACCGGCACGCCGTCGGACGGGCCCAAGACCTCGTAGGCGACGTCGAGCACACCCGCACGCACGTGTTGAAGCGTTCCGCTCATGGGCGGGAGCTCAGAGGGCCCGCACCAGGGTGAGCAAACGCCCGAGCGTGGCGAGCCGCTGGTCGAGCGTCTCTCCCGCAGGCTCCACCCGCAGCGTGGTCACCCCGGCGTCGCGATAGCACTCGAGGCGGCGGCGCACCATTGTCTCCGTCCCCAGTAGATTTGTCTTGAGGACAAGCTCGTCGGGCACGCGGGCGGCCGCCTCTTCGCGCTGGCCGTCGAGCCAGAGGCGCTGCACCTCGAGGGCGACGTCGGTATAGCCCGCGCGCTTGAAGGCATCGTTGTAGAAGTTGTGCTGACGCGAGCCCATGGCGCCCAGGGTGAAGGCGAGGCCGGGCTTGCGCGGAGGGATGAGCCGCTCCACGTCGTCGGAGAAGGCGACGAAGCCGCCCGCCTGGAGGTCGAGACTCGCGAGCGAGCGGCCCGCCCGGCGCGCCCCTGTCTCCAGGTGATCGAAGAACACACGCGCGTGGTCCGGCATGAAGGAGGTGCCGAGCCAGCCGTCGGCGATTTCGCCCGTCATCTCGAGGCTCCGCGGCGAGAGCGTGGCGAGATAGACGGGAATGTTCGGCTGCGGCTTGGCGGCCGAGCGCAGGGCTTTCCCTTCTCCGCCCGGCAACGGCAGCTCGTACACGCTGCCCTTGAATTCGAGACGCTCGCCGCGCGTGGCCCGCCGCACGATCTCCACCATCTCTCGGATGCGCTGGACAGGGCGCTCGAAGCGGATGCCGTGCCATCCCTCGATCACCTGCGGCCCGCTCACTCCGAGGCCGAGGAGGAAGCGGCCGCCCGACATGGCGGCCAGGCTCATGGCCGTCATGGCGACAAGTGCAGGGGTGCGCGTGCCCGCCTGCATGATGCCGGTGCCGAGGCGGATGCGCGAGGTGCGCGCAGCGACGAAGGCGAGCGGCGTCACGGCGTCGTGGCCCCACGCCTCGGCGGACCAGATGCAATCCACGCCCAAGCGCTCCGCCTCCACCACATAGGCGCTCGCCTGCTCCCAGTCCTCGCTGGCCAGACGCAGCGAGATGGCAACGCGCATCAGGCGGGTCGGGCCGCGGTGAGGGCGGCGGCGATCTTCTGAAGCTGGCCGGCGTGGTCGAGGTCGTGCAGGCGCAAGAAGAGGAGCGCCTCTCGCCAGTTGAGCGGCCCGAACATCCCGTGCTCGATGCGTCGCTCGAGCGCGGCGTCCGGCGCCGCGCGGAGGACGCGCGCGAAGAGCTCGTCGCGATCGCGCGAGAGAAGCCGGCACCACTCGGTGGCCGGGCGGGCGGGGGCATTCTCCGCGCCGGAGCCACCCATGCGCGGCGGCGGGGACGCGTCGTCGAGGGCGGCCACGATCCCGCCGCCGAAGTAGGCGCCCGCGGCCAGGACGTGGCTCATCACCTCGTTGCCCGACCACTCCTCCGGCTCCGGCCGCTCGCCGAAGCGATCGGCGGGGACGGCGCGGCTCGCCGCTTCCAGCTCCACCATGGCCGCGCGCACCTTGTCGACGATGGCGGCGGGGGTGAGCTTGGCGCCCTGCGCGACCAGGTAGCTCCGGATCCGCTGCTGTTCTTCTGTCATGCGAGCCTCCTCACGCGCCCGCCGTGGCAGGCGGCGCCGGCTATCGTAGACGTGCCCTCCGGCAAAGGCAATCCCTCGAGGGATCGCTGTGCTAGGTTCCCGGCATGACCGGCGACGAGTTCGCAGTGACTACGGCGAGCGCGGCCGACGTCCGCGGCGTCATCGCGCTCATCGGCCGCGTCTTCGCCGAGTACGGCTTCGTCTTCGACGCCGCTGTCGAGGTACCCGACCTCCACGCCTTCACCGCTCACTACGTACCCCCGCACGGCGCCTTCTATGTGGTGCGGGGGGACACCGTGGTCGTGGGATCGGTGGGTGTGGAGCGGCTCGACGCGGAAACGGCCGAGCTGCACCGACTCTATCTCGACGTCGCATGGCGGGGGCGAGGTCTCGGCCGCGCCCTCGTGGAGGCGGTGCTCGACTGGTGCCGGGCGCACGAGGTGCCGCGCCTCGTCCTCTGGTCGGACACGCGCTTCGATCTCGCCCACCGCCTCTACGAGCGCCTGGGCTTCCGACGCACTGGCGAGCGCATCCTGCCCGAGGACGTGAACGACACGCGCGAGCACGGCTTCGAGCGGATGGTGTAGGCGGGCGTATGCTTGCCCGTGGTGCCCCGCCGCCGGGGCGTTCCCGAGCAGTTCCTCTGACACGGGAGGACGTCATGGAACGAATCGCGGACACTGAGCGACCGGGAGTGATGACGCGGGCGTTGTTCAAGCTGGGGGAGCGGATGTACGGCAAGGTGCCGACTCCCGAGCGCATCATGGCCCGGCGTCTGCCCCTCATGCTTGGGTTGGGCAGCCTCTACCTGATCATCGAGTGGTTCGCCAAGACCGACCGGCAGTTGCGCGCGTTGCTCAACCTCCAGGTGGCGACGCTCTACGGCGTCCCCTACTGAATGGACATCCGTCGCGCCGTGGGCGTGAAGATGGGGATCGCGCCGGAGAAGCTGGCTGACCTCTCGGTCTATCAGGAGAGCGACCGCTACACGGAGCGGGAGCGCGCCGCCCTCGCCTTCTGCGAGCGCGTCACCCGCGACGACCTCGAGGTCACGGAGGCTTGCCTCATTCGCTTGCGGGAGCACTTCACGGAGCCCGAGATCGTGGAGCTCACCTTCACCATCGGCTTCCAGACCTTCGCGAGCAAGTTCTCCAAGGCATGGCGAGTCGCTCCCCAGGGCTTCTCCGCATAGCGATGACGACCGGACGGGTGGGCGCGTTCTACGAGCAGCGCATCGTGCCGCTGCTCGTCGACCGCGCGATGCGGCAGCGGCTCCTCGAGCCGTTCCGGCGCGAAGTTGTCCCGCCCGCGCGCGGGCGCGTCCTCGAGGTGGGCGTCGGCTCCGGATTGAACCTGCCGCTCTACGGCCACGCCGTGGAAGCGCTGTTGGGCCTCGATCCGTCGCGGAGGCTCCTCTCGATGGCGCGCCAGCGCGCCACGCCGGGCGGCGCGCCACCGCGCCTCCTCCAGGCATCGGCGACCGACATTCCCCTCGCGGATGGGAGCGTCGATACCGTGATCCTGACGTGGACGCTCTGCTCCATCCCCGATCCGGTGGCTGCGCTGCGCGAGATGCGGCGCGTACTCGGGCCGGCGGGCGTCCTTCGCTTCGTGGAGCACGGCCTCTCCCCGCTGCCCAGGGTCCGAAGCTGGCAGAGGAGGCTCACGCCGATCTGGCGGCGCTTCGCCGGTGGGTGCCACCTCGACCGAAAGGTGGACGACCTACTCCGTGAGGCCGGATTCGAGATCTCCGAGCTGCGGACCGAGTACGCTACCGGACCGCGGCCGCTGACCTACATGTACACGGGCTGCGCCCAGCCCTCCGCCGCGCGCTAGGGCGCGATCGTCGTCGCGGCGAACTTGCGATTGCGGTGCTCGCCCGAGGTCACGGGGGGATACTTGGCAGGCCGCCCCGGACCCTGGCAGCTCGGCAGGCACTCGATCAGCGCATCGTAGTTGGGCTGGTGGAAAAAGACGAGCGACATCCGCCGGGTGCCGAGCTGAGCGTCGCGCGGCGGGTTGACCACGCGGTGGAGAGTGGAGATCCACCGATCATTGGTCCAGTGCATCATGAGGTCGCCGATGTTGACCACGAAGGCGTCGGGCACGGCCTCCACATCCAGCCACTCCCCTTCCCGCGTCCGCACCTGGAGCCCGCCCGGCGCGTCCTCGATCTTGAGGATGGTGATGGTGCCGTAGTCCGTGTGCTCGCCCGCGCGGAGCTGGCCCGGCTGCGGCGCCTCGTGCTGGTTGGGATAGTTGATGGCGCGCACCCGGCTCACGTGCTTGTCAATCTTGTCCGCGAAGAAGTGCTCGGGCAGATCGAGGGCGAGGGCGAAGATGCGCATGATGTCGCCGGCCAGGCGCTCCATCTCCCGGTAGTACGCGCGCCACACTGACGGCAGCTCGACCGGACGCTCCGGCCAGAGGTTGAGTACGAAGTGCGGCGCGCCAGCGGGCCCGCGGAAATATGGCGTGTCGGGCACGTCCATGGGCCCTTCGTAGAGGCTCTCCTTGACGTCGGCGGGCGCGGCCTTCCCGAGACCGTACGAGAGCGCCTCCTCGCCCAGGGGGCCGTAGCCGCGGCTTCGCTCGGCGCCGCGCGCCTTCATCTTCTCCTCGAGGGGCAGGTCGAAGAACCGTTGGGAGACGTCGTACATCTGCTCTACGAGCTCGCGAGGGACGCCGTGCCCCTTCACGATGAGGAAGCCGATCTCCTCGCAGGCCCGCCCCACCTGGGTGGCGACGCGGGCTCGCCCTTCGCTGAAGCCGGCGAGGAACGGCGCGATGTCGATGACAGGGACGGAGCGAAGGGACATCGCGCGATTCGACCTCAGTCCTTGGGCAGGCCGAGCACGCGCTCGCCGAGGATGTTGCGGAGAATCTCCGAGGTGCCGGCGCGGATGCCGCTTCCTCGCGCGAGGAGCACGTAGAACTCCCACTGCCCGTGATCGGGGGCAAGCGCGCTCGGGGCGGCGATCTGCGAGTAGGGGCCGATGATCTCGGTGGCGACGTCGGCCAGCTCCTGGTCGACCTGGCTCCAGAAGAGCTTGGACGTGGACCCCTCCGGCCCGGGCTGGGAGCCCTGGAGAATCCGGGTCAGGCTGCGATAGCCATTGAGCTGCAGGCAGCGCTCGGCGATCTGGAGGCTCGCGATCCTCTGGCGCAGCACGCGATCCTCGGAGGCGGGGCGGCCATTCTTCATCGTGCGCTTGGCCAACGCCACCAGCCGCTCCAGCGCGGTGCGTAGGCTGATGTGGCGGATCATGGTCAGCACGTCGCGCTCGTGGGCAAGGGTGGTGATCGCCACGCTCCACCCTTCGTTGACCTTGCCTACCACGTTGACCGCGGGCACCCGCACGTTCTCCAGGAACACTTCGTTAAACTCCGCCTCGCCTGTGATCTGCCGGAGCGGGCGGATGGTGATCCCCGGCGTCTTCATGTTCACGAGGAGGAAGGTGATGCCTTTGTGCTTGGCCACCGTGGGGTCGGTGCGCACGAGGAAGAAGCCCCAGTCGGCCACGTGAGCCATGCTCGTCCACACCTTCTGGCCGTTCAGCACGTACCAGTCGCCGTCGAGCACGGCGCGCGTCTGGAGGTTGGCGAGATCGCTGCCCGCGTTGGGCTCGGAGAAGCCCTGGCACCAGAGCTCCTCGGCGTTCAGGATCTTGCCGAGGTGGCGCGCCCTCTGCGCGGGAGTGCCGTGCTTCATGAGGGTGGGGCCGAGCATGGAGATGCCGCCGCGGTTCACGGGCTGCGGCGCCTCCGCCCGCGACATCTCCTCGTAGAGGATGATCTGCTCCATGATGGAGACGCCGCGGCCGCCGTACTCCGCGGGCCAGTCGAGGCCGACGTAGCCGGCCTTGTGGAGCGTGCGCTGCCACTCGCGCAGCCGGTCCACCTCGTCGCGGTCGGCGCGCGAGGCGGCGAAGGCCCGGCCACGAAGGTCGGCCGGCACGTTCTCTTTGAGCCAAGTCCGCGCTTCGGTCCGGAATCGCTGCTGCTCGGGCGTGAAGTCGAAGTCCATGGAGTTCTCCTGCCGTCAGACCAGGCTGGGATCGGGCTTGGTGGCGACGCCGTTGATCTTCCACTGCCCGCTTTCGAGCACCAGCTCGTAGTACGCCTCGATGTTGTGGCCGTTGGCGCCCTGCACCTTCACGGCCACATAGGCGTGGCCGTCGGGAGCCAGGGC
>Ga0126382_10000372_pt1 | contig 17326 bp, 12 predicted proteins | sample PanSoiMetPlot_30_FD_92548 | JGI IMG/M metagenome (GOLD analysis project Ga0126382, IMG submission 92548) | Tropical forest soil microbial communities from Panama - MetaG Plot_30 | ecosystem: Environmental > Terrestrial > Soil > Tropical forest > Bulk soil | place: Panama | collected 2016-02-17
CTGGTGTGCCTTTATCGGTGCCTTCAAAAGAACCGCTTACTTCGCGGCCAGTGTAATATGCAGGGCTTTCCTTGTCAATAATTACGAATTCCAAGTAGAGGTCTTGACGATTCGATCGAAAAAGGGACGTAGAAGCAACACGACGCCTTGCCGTCGAAGCTTCAAAACGCTGTATTCGCGCCAATTCGCGCTTAGGACTGCGTGTCGGTGAGTTCTTCTATTGTATTGTAGAAACATTACTACCTAACGTCATCGGTAGCTGTTACAGTTAAAGAGTCGTATGTGTCCGTCTCGTTACAAATTGGCAAAGCATATCGCGTGCTCTGTCGCGCTTGCTTGCACACTGCTCGGGTTGTTCCCGTTTTTGGGTAAGGCATATGGCTTGGTTTCAGCAACCGGGGAAATCACAGTCTCGAGTAGCGTTTCGTTAAGCGTTACCCCAAGCGAGCCATCAGCGACCTCTTCAGAGCGACAACTACGATCCTTAACTAAGGATGGAAGACGCCCAACTGTCCTGGGCCTGATTACCGCGTTCAACACATTTGTAGTAGCCAGGGATCGTCACTATTGCCCGTCTGAGTCAACAGTCATCAGTCTCTCGGCAGCTCACTCACTTCCAAATGATCGGGCGCCACCGGTTCTGTTCTCCTGACTTTTCTACTTTGTCGAAACAACCAGGTACGTCGTGCTGGACCAGCTGACGTGTCTTTAGCCGCAACACAAAACCCAGGAGAATAGTTATGAGTTCAGAGTTAATTGTTGTATTGGTATTAATCGCAACTGCAGTTGGCTTCGTTATTTGGCTTCGGACGAAGTCTCACGGTTATGAGGAGGAGGGACAAACAGGTAAACCTGCTGAAAGAAGCTTCAAAGAGTAAACATCTAGCTCGACAACGCCAGGAGCCAACTGGCTCCTGGCCATAGGAGACGACGTGAATCCCATCTTCACAAAACTCATCGTCGACGCAGTCCTGAAAATCAAGAAGACTTGCCCACATTGCAAGAAGAAAGCAACCTATCAGCGCAAGAAGCCAGGCCACTTCTACAAGTGTCGCCAGTGCGGCCACCGATTTAAAGAGAAGGGTTGATGAGATCCATAGATGAGATTCTCGTGGCAGCGTCCGTATTGCTGCTTCTCAGTATATTTGCCAGTAAGGCGGCGGCGCGACTCGGTGTTCCGGCATTGTTGTTGTTCCTGGTGCTCGGAATGTTCGCGGGCTCTGACGGACCGGGCGGAATCTACTTTGATGACGCTTACGTGGCGCAATCGCTGGGAGTTGTTGCGCTGAGCGTCATCCTGTTTTCCGGAGGACTCGACACCGAATGGGCGAGCATCCGACCGGTACTCTGGCACGGGCTTGGTCTTTCAACCGTCGGCGTTCTTATCACCGCAGGGCTGGTCGGTGTATTTGCAAAACTCGTTCTGGGGTTTTCATTGCTCGAAGGAATTCTTCTTGGGGCAATCGTTTCTGCAACCGACGCGGCGGCCGTTTTTTCCGTTCTGCGATCACATGGCATCGGCCTTACGGGTCACGTGCGTCCGCTTTTGGAGCTCGAATCCGGCAGCAATGATCCAATGGCAGTGTTTCTGACTGCCGGTCTGGTGGGCATTATCAGTGAGCCGTCAACAAACCCATTGACCCTCTTACCAATGTTTGTTTGGCAAATGGCATTGGGAGCCGGACTGGGCTATGCGATGGGACGCCTTGCAATCCTTTTGATCAATCGCCTGAACCTTGAATTCCATGGCTTGTATCCAGTGTTGACGCTTTCGTTGATTCTTTTGACTTACGGGGGCACCGATCTGTTGTCAGGAAATGGATTCCTTGCGGTATACATCCTCGGGCTTGTGATGGGTAACAATAATTTCATTCACAAACAGAGCGTGAAGCGTTTTCACGATGGACTCGCCTGGCTGATGCAGATCGCGATGTTTCTGGTATTGGGGCTGTTAGTATTCCCCTCTCATCTGGTGCCGATTATTGGACTCGGTTTGATTTCGTCAGTATTTTTAATTTTCGTTGCGCGTCCAGTGAGTATCTTTGCGACCCTTGCGTTCAGCGGATTCAAGTTCAATGAAAAGCTTATAATCTCATGGGTAGGGCTGCGCGGAGCGGTGCCGATTGTTCTCGCGACATTTCCGCTTCTGGCGGGGATGCCTCGAGCAGAGATGATTTTCGACCTTGTGTTCTTTATCGTTCTCACGTCGATTCTATTACAGGGCACTTCGCTGCCTCTTATTGCGCGATGGTTGGGTGTGGAAGCACCGATACACGATGAACCGAAATCGCCCCTAACCCTCGAGCCTGATGCTGGGCTCCAGAGCGAGCTTGTGGACATAGAGATTCCACCAGGATCGCCAGTCGAAGGAAAACCGATCGTCGGAGCCGGTATCCCGAAGGGCGCATTGATTGTGTTGATCAATCGAGCTAATGAGTTCCTCGTGCCCAACGGTGGAACCGTGCTTCAATCGGGAGACCGCGTATTGGTGCTCGCCGACAAAGATGATCTGGCACAGACCCAATCGGTCATAGAGGCCAAGGCAGAACGGTGAACGCTGAACGTTAAACCCTGAACGCTCAGCGCTCAGTGTTCAATGTTCTAGTTGACCGTTACGCCTCGCCTGGAACCGCAGCTACATCTTCTCTGAGCTCCTCAATTAGCCTAATCGCACTCTTGCGGAGCGGCTTCATTAACGGATTACTCGCCAGCCCAATCAATCTGACTAATATGTCCACTGTGCGATTTACCAAACGGAATGTGCGACTGCGTTTTGGCGACGCGTCGTGAATCCAAAACAACGTAAGTCCCATGTGATACAGCCACAGCATGAACGGCAACTCAGCCAGCAGTTCCTTTGGCACTTTTGCGTTGGACCCTTCTACAACCTTGGCGAATAATGCGATGCTCTGCTGTCGCACCGGGTTTGACTCGTCGCTAAAAGGATTCAACGGACTCTGAGGGTCCGCCGCAGTCTTGAACAACTTGCCGGCGAATTGATGATAAGGCTCGAGCATCTCAAATTTTGATCGCAACACTCCAAGGAGCCGCGCCTTTAAATCGCGCTCCTTCTCCAATATCGATGCGGAGGCTACGAGGTGCTCTTCGTGAGTCTTCCCGTAGAAGGCCTGAATCAGGTGCTCCTTGGAGTGGAAGTAATAGTATGCGTTCCCCAGTGCCACCCCGGCTTCGTCGGCAATTGCGCGCATCGTTGTCTGCTCATACCCACGCGCGCGAAACATTTCCAACGCAGCCTCCAGGATTGCGGCCCGTGTCTGTTGCCCCTTATCGGTCTTCACTACTCCGCTGCGAGCCGTTGTCATTTAGCACCCCTCAACACAACCGATCCCAGGCCCTCGAGCTGATAGCGGTTTTGCGAGATCGTCGATATCACTCGCTTGGCAGTCGGCAGCAGCTCAGGCGAACTGAGTCGCAAGGCCCAGTCGCGATAGTCACGCAATGCCCAAAGACACATGAGCCAGGCTTTGGGCCCACGGTAGACTGCGCCCTGGTCACTGATCACCGTCAAGTCGGTCAGCGTCTGTTCATGGTTGAGCTGCGGATAGCGGCTCCTGGCCTCTTCGGAACTCGCCGGCACAAAGGCGAGTTACAGATATTTTGGCTTGCTCATCAGCCAGGCTTGCGCTCGTCTGCACAGCCCACATTGCGGGTCGTACAAGACTGTTAGTTCACGCATGGCTATGCCCCCTTACCGATGTGTAACCATCGGGCATAACAGGTGGAGGCGCATCAACGATGGTGGCCCTCCGGCGCATGCGGCTGAAAATGAAGAGGTTGAAGAAGTGCATGGCGCCGAGAACCACCAGCACCATACCGACCTTTGAGGATAAGGCCTCGATCCCTTCCTGGGCGTTTTTTACGTCATATCCAAGCTTTAGCGCAAGGCTGACGTAGCCGAGGTTAATCAGGTAGAAGCCCACGACCAGCAGGTGATTGACCGAATCGGCAAGTGGTTCGTTTCCGTGGAAGACGTCGACCAGAAACACCCGGCCGTTCTTGTGGAGCGTTCGGGCGACCCAAACGGTCAGGGCGATGCTGATCGCCAGATAGAACACGTACGAAGCAACAACAACGTTCATAATTGACCTCCTCGAGTCACTTTTGAACCCGTTCAATTTGCAGAATAACCATGCCACAAATACAAGTCAAGAGCTTTTTTGAACAAGTTCAAAACTGCAAGGCAGTAGGCGCTAATGCAGAAGGCAGTAGGCGCTAATGCAGAAGGCAGTAGGCGGTATGCAGAAGGCAGTAGACAGTAAGCGGAAGGCAGGAGGCCGAAGGCAGGAGGCCGAAGGCGGTAGGCGGTAGGCAGTCGGCATTTGGTGGGCGGTTGGTACCGCTTGCAGGGGCTGTAAGAGCGGAGCCGTGAGCGTACGCTGCCTCCTACCTTCCGCCTTCTGCCGTCTGCCTCCTGCCTTCCGCCTTCCGCCTTCTTCCTTCCGCCTTCTGATCAAAAATGCTCTTCTTGTTCTGCCGGATGCTCCTGTTGCGCTAGCCGGGAAATCCGGCCCCATCGGCTCGTCTGCCAGTTGTCATAAGCCTCTGCCGTCGGAACCCACGGCGGCAATTCAAAAAACAAGAAGTCTGCCAGCGTACTCACAAACGGTTCGTACATCGCCCTCAATTCGGACAACAGCTGTTCAGCCTGCGCGCCAGTCTCAAGCCTGACCCCTTCTGCTCCCAACACGGCCCGCAATCTATCCAGCTCGTCAGAAGGAAGCCGGTCGACGGTTAGGTCACTAGGGGCTGTGTTGAAAATCTGTGCCAGGTCGACCACCGCGTGACGGGCGATTGCGAACGTAAGCTGGGCCTGTCGCCTTGAAGCACCGTCAATCCCGACAATCACCAATGCGCTTGCGTCGAGCACGGCGGTCAATGCCGTTAACCAGGACTGATTATTATGTTGAGACCGGTAATAACACAGCACCGGATAGGAGAGATGACTCTCGAGTATATCGGCGGCCCACCTCTCCCAGTCACGCAGCAGCTGGTCGAGCTCTTGTATGTTGTGCCCGTGACGACGCAGTAATTCAGCGGCGCTCGGCGGCGAACCTGCGCGCGCATCCAGCAGCGAAATGTTAGATTCACGTCGTGAGAATGCCTGATAGATCACCGGCAAGTAACCGATTATCAGCGCGAGAAAGCCAAACCCTACTCCAGCTTCCAAAACCGCGATTGCTCGGCCAACCGGCGCCGTCGGAGTAATGTCTCCATAACCAAGCGTAAAGAAAGTGGTGCCACTCATGTACACGTAGGTTCCAAAAGCATGTGGAGCTGCGGAGGCGTTTAGAGGCGATTCAATTGACCAGTGCAACGCAGCAAACCCGAGAACCAGTCCTCCGGCCCAGGCACTCAAAAGCATGATCAAGGAAAGCGGGCCGAAAAAGCCGAGAAAAGAGTCGCGTCGTCTCCTCGCGCGGATTCGCCTCGCCAGTGCGGCAGACGGTATCCAGGTTATCCGATAAAAAAACCGCGCGAAACGGATACGCCTCGTTACCCTTCGTGGCAACACCACTGTCTCGAAGGCATCGAGGAGGACACCGAATACCACAAGAATGCTGAGGCCAGCGATTAAGGGCTTCATCTAATAGTGATATCTTCCACGTAGTAACGAATTTATTCGTTTTCGACCCACGTAGCTCCGTATTCGTTCCCGTCCCACGTACTAACGAATTTATTCGTTTTCATCCCACGTAGTGACGTATTCGTTCCGTCCTCGTAGTAGCGAATTATTCGTTTTGGTCCAACGTAGTGACGTATTCGTATCGTCCTCGTAGTAACGAGTTTATTCGTTCTGTCTTCTTTTCGAATGAATAAATCCGGGAAGAAACCAATAAACTCGTCACTACAATGGCGTGGTTCTCCATCGTCGTTCCAGCCGTTTTAAAGAAGCTTATATCGATTCAAGAAACAGCTCATCTATATAGCACCATCCCCAATCTTCCCCACGCTCGAAAGACTTAATGATCGGGTGTTTTGTCGATTGAAAGTGGTGAGTCGCGTGTTTGTTCTTCGATGAATCGCAACATCCGACGTGACCGCAGGTTTTGCAAAGGCGCAAAGACACCCACGTATCCCCTGTTATCAGGCAATCCTCACAGCCGTTAGCGCTGGGGGTGACGTCCTTAATCTGATCGAGATGACGGCAGTTCGCATCCATACTCAAGTTCCTTCTTTCTCAGACCGATTCCGAAAGAGTTGTCTTTACCTCACCGGCGCCACCACCTTCGATCATCATAAACGCGCTAAGAGCGCTTGCCAACGCCAGCACAATAGCGGCCGCCATCACCAATCTGAAACCGTGAAGAAACGACTCGTCGATCGCAAGCCTCAACCTCGCTTTCGTTGCTTCGTCAAACTCGCGGCCGAGATCCGCTCCCGCCAGCCTAACTCGCTGTTCATCTACTAAGCTTCGCTGCTCCGGCGTCAATCGCAGTTCCGAAAGCCGTGCGTCCATGCTATTGCTGAAAGCGTGAACCATCACTATTGCGAGACAGGCAATCCCGAGCAGACCAGCCATTCGAGAGACGGCGTTGTTGATTCCGGAAGCGACACCCGCTCTGTTTTCGGAAACCGCGTTCATAACTGCGGTGGTCAGCGGAGCGACGCTCGTCGCCATGCCCAAGCCGAGCACCAGCACCGCCGGGAAAAATGCGGTCCAGTAGCTCTGACCTATGCCTGGAATTATAAACAAACCGTAACCACCAGCGGCGATCGCCGGTCCGATTACCAATGGAAGCTTTGCGCCATACCGTGTAATCAATCCTCCAGACCACCGCGACAGTACAAACATCATCAACACAAACGGTAAAAAAGCAGCCCCCGCCGCGGTCGCCGAATAGCCTTGCACCTGAATCAAATTAAGGGGAAGGAAAAACAGCGCTCCGCTGAGCGCCGTGTAGAGGAAGAGCGTTAGAAGATTGGCTCCGGAGAAGTTTCTGGACTTGAACAGCGTGAGCGGCAGCATCGGATTGTCAGTCCTTGTCTCAACAATCAAGAACAACCCGAACATCGCCGTGCCGACCAAAATCGCCAAAATCACTCGCACCTGGCCGAAGCCCGCGCTCGACGACTCTATTAACCCATAAACGACGCTGCCTAGCCCCGCTGTCACGAGAACGGCTCCTGGCCAATCTTGTTTTCCTCCCTGATCGACGCGGCTCTCACGCGCTCGCCAGTAAGTGATTAGCAGTACCGCAATCGCCAGTGGCACATTGATGAAGAACACCGCCCGCCACGAGACGTGCTCGATAAGCCAGCCGCCCAAAACCGGACCAATCGCGGTGGTGATCGCCGAGAATCCAGACCACGTGCCGATCGCCTTGCCTCGCTTCTCCTCGGGGAAGGAGGATCGGATCATTGCAAGGCTTCCGGGCACAAGTAAAGCTCCCCCCACTCCCTGCACCGCACGAGCGACAATTAGCTGGCTGACGTCGGGTGCAATGCCGCACCAGATCGAAGCCAACGCAAAGACTGACGCGCCAATGCAGAAGATGCGTCGCCGGCCAAAGCGATCTCCCATTGAACCGCCTACCAGCATCAAAGCGGCGAGAAACAGCGCGTATGATTCAACTACCCACTGAACGTCAGAAACTGTCGCTTCAAGATTTTTTTGCAGCGCCGGCAATGCCACATTGACCGCGGTTCCGTCGATAAACACCATGCTCGATCCAAGGATCGTTCCAGCCAGGATCCATGATTCGGCCTTGCGAGCACACGGATTTACTCCAGTCGCGGTTGTTATCGCGCGTTCATCACACGGCTGCAGCAGTACGGTTGACATGTGCAGAAAGGATTGTTGCGGAGATGGCCTTATTCAGGACCGGACCAGACGAAGGTGCCGTCTCGCAAGTCGCGAAGCGCCTGCTCAATCTCGTCTCGAGTGTTCATCACGAATGGTCCATATCGCGCGATCGGCTCGTTCAATGGGTTTCCGGAAACCAAAAGGAAACGCACTGATGCGTCCTTAGTTGTGACATTCACGAAATCACCGTCACCGAAAACGATCAGTCTTGTATGTGCGATTCTGTCACCGTCGCCCTCAAATGACGCTTCACCGTCAAACACGTATGCAAATGCTGTTTGGCCTCGAGGGATTTGATGTGTGAAAGAGGAGTCCGAAGGTAGAGAAACATCAAGATAAGTCGGGTCGGCAGCAATCCCCTTTACAGGACCATCGACTCCATCGACTGATCCGGTAATTATGCGAATGGTTGCTCCGCCGGCTTGAACTTCCGGAATCTCGTTGGCAAGGACACCCTGATATCTCGGACGGCTCATCTTGAGCTTAGCGGGAAGGTTCACCCAGAGCTGAAACCCGTCAATGCCCTCGGGTCGAGGTTGGGGCATCTCTTCGTGCATGATTCCGCCGCCGGCGGTCATCCATTGGACGTCTCCGGCTCCGATGCTACCGGAGTTGCCAATGCTGTCGCGATGATCGACCTGTCCGCGCAACAAGTAAGTAACTGTTTCGATCCCGCGATGAGGATGAAAAGGAAAACCCGCCTGGTAATCAGCCGGGTCGTTAGAAGCAAAATGATCGAGCAAAAGGAAGGGATCTAGGTAATCGAGCATCCGTGTTCCGATGCTTCTCTTTAGCTTCACGCCTGCTCCTTCGATCACTGGTTGCGGGATTATTACGTGTTGGGCTTTTCTCAGAGATGAATTCATGGGCTACCCAACATAATGCGACCACGAAAGCAAAGCGTCAATTGGATCGCATTACGTCAGATGGTATGGCCATTCGTTGTAGACACTCGTGTGAAAGCTTTCCAAGATGCTGCGAGTGTCTCTCTATGTTCGTAGTTCGGCCTTTAGGCGAAAGTTTGTAGCTTTCTCAGCAGCTGACAAACTTCAGGTTCAGACGAACTTCCGCCTTAAGGCTGAACTACGAACTCTTGACACACTCTCGCGGGTCGATAACATCAGATCGAAATTTGAAAAACGGCCTCGACCTTTCGACGGTTAAAGAATAATCTCTTCACTTCCCACGAATTTGAGGCGCCCCCTTCAGTACAACTAGTTTGTATCGCCAATAGGACCTATACCTTTATAGTAGAAGGTAGGTCTGTGCCTACGCATCGCTCGTTATGTACGGTGATCTTGATTCGAATCCCACGACCGCAACGACGGCGGCGCCGGTAATGCGATCCGCTACCAATTCCGCCGAGAAGCGGCGTTTGAGAACCGCGGTTTTGTGCGGGCCCTGGGCGCTCTTTACCTTACTTGTCGCCTTCGGCATTCACGGTTCTTCAACGGGCGTCTCGGCAACCTGGTGGTCGCCCGATAAACCGTACACCGGATATCTCCTCGACGCACAGAGTACATCAACAGAGGATTGGCCTGGCGGTCTGCAAAATCTATTGATGAATAAGGCACGGAGGATCAGGTCAGATGAGTCCCTTGGATCAACAAATGAGCAGATTATGTTACGCAGCAAAACTGCTCAGTTGCCTTGCTGTTTGACCTGGAATGAATGACCCGCTACGTTGATGGTGCCGCTGCGCACAGTACCGGTATTCGTCGAAACACTATAGCTCACCGAGCCGTTTCCAACCCCTCTGCTTCCTGATGTAATAGTTATCCAACTCGCGTTGCTGGTTGCAACCCAGCCACAACCGGCGCTCGCTGTAACCATTATCATTCCGCTTCCTCCCCCCGGAGACTTGAAGCTCTCACTCGAAGGCGAAATTGAAGACACGCAAGCAAGCCCGACACCATCCTGTACCACGATAAAAGTCTGCCCGGCGATGGTCAGAGAACCGGTGCGCGGATCTTCACTCATGTTCTCTCTGACCTCGAATGAGATCGATCCGTTTCCTGTGCCGCTACTCGCGGGATCGATCATGATCCATGCGTCATTGCTTATCGCAGTCCAGCTACAAGCGGGTCCTGCAGTTACGCCCACCAATCCGGCCCCTCCTGCTGCCGTTACAGGAAATGTCGACGACGAAAGTGAGAAAAAGCAGGGCACGGGACTGAATTTGAAGAATGCAACAGCCATATCGTGATCTGAGAGCCGCTCAGGGCGATTCGGATCATTCCGGTAGGCCTCTGGGAAGTCCGTATTGTTCCTCGCAAATGCCATCCGGCTGAAAAACGGAAGAAGATTGGTGTTAACCAACTCGTGATCCAGCATCTGCGCGTTTCCATCAAAGCTAAATGAGTACCTTTGATCAGCCGGCAGCGTTTCGAGCAGATCGAAAAGATCGGGATTGACGAGGTCGCTGCTCGCAAGCACAACTTCATTTGCGGGTGTCGGCGCGCCTCTTATCGCTCCTATTACATCAACGTAACCGTCGTTAAACTGAAAAGCATTGTAGTCGCCTACTGAAATGATTCGTTCACTGGGATCCGCAACCTGGCGCGCTTGAATTAAGCTGGCAAGAAACTCGGCTTGCGCTCGCCGCTTGGTTCGTACCCTATTTCCATCCATCGGATCGTCAACCCCGGACAACGAACGCAGGTGATTGACAATAACCGTGACCGCAAACTGTGTAGTATCGGGAGCGGTGATGGTCGCGCGCAGAACAAGCGGAGGCCGGTCATAAAGAATTGCCATAGTCCCGTCCGGCTGCGTGTACATCGCCTCCTTGCCGACCTGTGTAACACCGATGACCGTCACTCGCGAGCTCTTCACCAAGAAGCCAACGTCAATCCCTCCGACATCATTGCCCTCAACCAGAAACGCCTGGTAATTCGGATTCGGTTGGCCCGCAGCGACTGCATCATTATTAATCTTCATCGCTACTGCTTGCATCGTTGTAATGTTTTCCATTTCCTCGATACCGATAATGTCCGGCGTGTGCATCACATTTCGAATAGCCAGCGACGCTTTATTCAACCTGTTATTGAAAGCCGTGGGCGTCAACGCCACATCTGAAATTCCCGGGTCGTCGGTAGTATCGAAAAACCGCTCCATGTTGAACGAGGCAATGGTGAACTCATCCGCGTCGGGAACAGGCACTGAAATTGCACTGATTACGCCGGATGCAACCGGCTGCGGGGCAGGCGGCGGGTCTTGCAGGATCGTGTACGCGCGAAACGCATAATCCAGCGGACCAGTGAGATTGGTCACCGTCGCTCCGCTTGTCACCTCGAGAATGACACCACCCGTTAGACCATTGCTGTCGACGCGCAGCCGTTCCGGATTCGCATCGAAGCGCGGGATGCAGCAAGGCGAGCCCGCCGGCGCGGGATCTGGCGCCTCAATACCCGCCTCGCGAAAAGGCCTCGGCACACCAGTAATCACGCCATAGAAAATGCCGTTCGACGAAGCTGTTGCGTTTGCTTCGTTGAGGCTTCCCTGGGTTGGAGCGATTACGGTGAGAGAATTGACGTGCACTCTCATACCTTCAAAACGCTCCAGTTGCTGAATCGATCCCGCCGGGTTTGTGTTCGCTGCGGTGAGCGTGACGGCACCCGGGAGCGAATTTGCGGTGGACAGCACCGTTAAAGTCACAGGTCCTGCCAACTCAGTAGTCGGAGGGCTGTTAGGGTCCGGGGAAGGAATAAACTCCTGAACGATGCCTGACACCATGATGGAGTTTCCGACGGTGGCCGTATCCGGTGGCGCGCTGGATGTAAACACAAACATCCCTTCGGAAGTATTCGGATTCGCGTCGACATTTGAGTCAGGGCTTTGGATGTAAAAACCATTACTCTTGACTCCGGTCACGATTCCGGAAGTAGTGCGAAACTGACCCACCAGCGGTGAGATATTCCCGCTGCCTTGAATGGTGTGTATTGGGGTGAAGACATCTACGACAACCACACAGTTCGTTGTTTGGGGTGATGGATCATTGTTAGACCACGTAATCGTCACCATAAAGCGTCCAGACGGTGTAGAGCTGCCTACGGTGAGTGTAGCGTTAGCAGTACCGCCGACTCCCGTCGCCGGAGCGAAGTTAATTAGGTGAATCGTTCCTGGATTGCTCGGTGAGATGTTTGTAACCGCAGCGCTGGTGACCGTGCCGTCAGCATCACTCGCGCTCACGGCTGTGCTGGCAGGGTCTCCCGTCGAGGCGTTGAGATTTCCTGGACAACTCGGAACAACGGGAGCACTGACAACGACTACCACAGATACAATGCAATTCGCAGTCTGAGGCGACGGATCATTATTCGACCAGCTGATTGTTACGTTATAGCTTCCCGGCGGCGTCGCAGCTCCGGCATTGAGGTTTGCATTCGCGGTCCCGCCAACGCCGGATGCCGGCGTGAAACCGGTTAGCGAAATTGTGCCCGGATCGACTGGTGTAATGTTGCTGATACTAGCGCTGACCACGATGCCATCTGCATCTGTGGCGCTGACTCCGACTGAACCGCCAATTCCGAAGACGGTGTTAAGCGGTGTGGGACAGTTTGGTGTGACGGGCGAGTTGACGGCCATCGGCGCGAAGGCGATGCCGCGGAACGCTTTGTTTGTGCCTGCGGTCGTCAACAGCGTCGCGGCACCCGAAATGTTGGCGTTGTAGCCGGTGGTATCGCTAAAGCTGAAGAATCCTCCGGTGCTGGCGGCGCCCGAGGTTGCGTACAGAGTCACAGTCGTACCGTTCACCACGCCGGTTAACCCGCGCACGGCTCCCGACGCGCTCGCGCTGCCTCGCGCTACCCAGGAGCCGGCGACAAGGCAGTACTTCTGTATCTGATTAGCAGTGTCATCGGCAACATAGAGGGTATCCGGTCCGGAAACGGTTCCATCAAGATCCGCGAAGAAAAACCCATAAGGGCTACCGGTCGTGACAAAACCCGGGAGATTAGTGATCGTTTGCGGACCAGAAGTTGGGGTTCCGGTACCCACCGAGCCGATGCGAACTGCGGTCCCGGAACTCGTTGAAACGTAAAGCTGACCGTTAAAGATCGCAGGTTCACGAAGATTCGTAACGGTAGTACTAATTACCAAAGAAGTTGTTGCGCCCAGCGTGGACACGTAGCGCACCCCGTCGGATGAACCGGTCAACCAGAAGGACGTCCCATTAACGCTAGTCACGCCGCGCACGTTATTTCCTGAGAAAGCGTCGCTCAGTGCTGTGGTCGTATCCACCGTCCCCGAAGAATTGATTCGACCGACGACCCTGTTAACGGCCGCGGCCGTGGTGCCCGGCAGTGACGGAGTGCCTAACGCCGCGTCGTAGCCGCCGAACACCAGGAACTGCCCATCCGCGGAGCGGGTGATGAGTCCCTCAGACGTTGCGGATCCGGAAGCAGTGAGGCGTCGGTTGGCGCCGCTTACCAGGACTGGCAACGCTATTGTTTGGACCAGGACTCCGGCGGCAGTGTATTCATCAAGAAAAACTGCGGTCGCTGCTGCGCTCAGTGCAGCAGTGCCGTCACCAACACGATAAATCACCAGGTTGCCGGGCGTGAAAGCTGAAGGTATCGCCGGCTTTGAAAACGATTGTAAGCCGAACCCAGTTGCTGCAAAGCGAGCATCAGACGCAGACAGGTACGTGTCGAAATCTACGCGATTCTCATCTCCTGACATCTCCTCAGTTATAAGCGTGTCCCTTGTAGCGATGCTGTGCACCGCGCCAGTTGATAACGAAATGAAAAACAGAAATCCGATCGCCAAGAATGTCGATGAGACGACATTCGAGTATCGATACAACGCGAAGGTTTGATGTGGCATGAGGTGCACCCAGGGCGCCTGCTTTGCCCGGTGTGATGAGGAAGGTGCATCCTTGGGCGAGAGCGGGGACAGCTCCTTTCAAGGAAATATGCTTCGGGACTTGCCCGATTTGTGATTTGGAAGGTGCTGCGGATTCTATAACACGCGTAGGTTCACAGCCAGACAAAGGAAGAATTGAGGCTCTTGAATAGACGTTCTTAGGGAAATTTTCGGCCATTCCGCCACAGGGCCGGGTCCCACACTGCGAAATTTCCGTGAACCTTAGTGAGTCTGGGCTTATTGGCTTTCGAGATGTTCACCTTCGAACTGAACTATGCGTTCGCGGAGTTCGTCTGGAATGGGAGTAGAAGTCAGCTTCTTTGGATCTACACAGACATAGAGAGAAGTGGCCGAATTAATCAAGCGGTCTTCGCCCTGAGGATAAATTGCGAATTCAAAAGTCAGGCTAGTCCTGCCGATCTTCGAAATGCGCGTATGGACTTCAAGGATTTCGTCGAAGCGCGCTGGAGATTTGAATTCCATGGTGGTTCTAGCCAACACCGTATCAACGCCAAGTGCCATCAAATCCTTCCATTCATACCCTATCTCCCGAAAATACTCGGTCCATGCGACATCGTAGTAGGTCAGATAATTTGCGTTAAACACGATGCTTTGGAGATCGGTGTCGGCGAACCGGACTCGGATGTCGTGATGGAATCGGAAGCGTGATTTCATTCGGCGTATGATGCCTGAAGAGATGGTTCATATCAATAACTGAACGATGAACGCCGAATGGTAAACGCTGAACGCGCAGCGTTCCCGTTCCACCGCGCCTATGCTATCTTCTATGCCCGCAATCGATATCTGGAGGTGCTCCGTGATCGTTCCTCTGAATGAATACGATTTTCTTAAACGCGCCATGGTCGCTCACTCAAGCAAAGAAGCTATTGTCTGTGGGGCTACGCGTCTTACCTACGAACAGTTTGGCAAGAGAGTCAATCAATGGGCCAACGCGATGCGCGCTCTCGGCATTCAGAAGGGCGATCGTGTAGCAATTCTTTCGCAAAATTGCCATCGCGTCCTCGAAGCCTTCTTCGGTACGCCACTCCTCGGCTCTATTCTGATGCCGCTGAACTTTCGGCTCGTCCCTGATGACTTCGACTACATTTTGAACCACGGCGGCGCAAAAGTTCTTATCGTCGAAGAGGGCCTCACCCATTTGATTGATTCGATTCGCAACAATCTCAAAACTATCCAGCACTTCATCATCGCAAGCGACAATTCACAGGCCAACGAAAAAGGCTGGGAAACCTACGAATCGCTTCTTGATGCGGCATCGAATGAACCACCAGCACCGGTCGAGATAGATGAAAATGAAACCTCCGCGCTGCTGTACACCTCCGGAACAACCGGCCGGCCAAAGGGCGTGATGCTCAGCCATCGCAACCTCTACATCAACGCAGTTAACTCGATCTGCGAGTTTGGCATTCACGAACGCGATGTTTATCTGCACACCCTAGCGCAGTTTCATTGCAACGGATGGGGTGTGGGCTACGCGGTGACCGGTATGGGCGGAACTCACGTGATCATAAAAAAATTCGAGCCGGCCGGCTTCTTTGATCTGGTGTCACGCGAACGTGTAACCTTCGCCTGCATGCCGCCAACAATGATCAACATGGCATTGAATCATTCATTGTCGGATGAAGAAATCAATGGCCTGCCGGGCGGCGTGCGAGTTGGCACTGCCGGATCGGCTCCGCCGCTCGCAACGATCCAGGGTGCCCAGGAAAAATTTGGCTGGAAGGTGATTCAAATCTACGGTCTGACTGAGACATCGCCTTTCTTGACGGTCTCAAAGGTTAAACCGAGTATGAAGGACTGGCCCGAAGATCAGAAGCTGCGAGTTCAGGCCAAGACCGGTTATCCGATGATCGGAGTCGATATTCGAGTAATCGACGATAACGGTCGCGACCTGCAACCCGACAGCGGCGAAGTCGGTGAAGTTATTACTCGCGCCAACGTAGTAATGAAAGGATATTGGCGACAACAGGACGCTACCGACAAAGTGATAGTCGACGGCTGGTTTCACACCGGCGATATGGCACTGCTCGATAGCGAAGGCTTCATCGAAGTGGTCGATCGAAAGAAGGATCTCATCATATCCGGTGGCGAAAATATTTCATCAATTGAAGTGGAAGGTTTTCTGTACAAGCATCCTGCCGTTTTGGAAGCTGCGGTGATCGCCGCCCCCGATGAGCGATGGGGCGAGACGGTAGCAGCACTAGTCGTGCTCAAACCCGATGCAAAAGCTAGCGAAGAGGAGTTAATTGAGTTCTGTCGCGGCGGCCTCGCGCATTTCAAATGTCCGCGGCGCATCCAGTTCATCGAGGCATTACCGCGCACCGCAACCGGAAAGATCCAGAAAAATCTGCTCCGAGAGAAATACTGGAGTAATCAAGCGAAGAGGGTTGGATAGGTTTAATGCATTCCTCAGCATCTTAGCGGCTGTGCGCCTTTGCGATACACCGGCGTAGTGAAGCCCGTATTACTCGCAAAGGCGCGAAGCCGCTAAGACGCCAAGCGTTGCTTCAATATTCCAGTTTACCTTCGTACACCATTTCCTTGACCTTGAATCTCCGATCCAGTCGATAAACATCTGAAAGCGGCGCCACAAAATGAATCTCATCGCTCTCAGGAGTGATGAACGGCTTCTCGTCTACGATTCGTTGAAAGATGAACCGAGCGCCGAAACCGTCCGGACGCGGCGGCTGGTACTCCTGAATAAACATTCGCTTCCCGCCTTTTATCTCAAGGAATGTGTTGTTCTTGAACTTGGCGGTGCTGCCCTGGCTCAGAAGCGCATTCGCCTGGTTTACATTCGCACCCGTATCGTCGGACTCAGCCGACACGGCGACGACGATTATTTCTAAAAATTCTCCGGAAGCGAATTGTTTTAACTGTTCCGCGACTTCATTGCTGACTTTGCCTTTCGCTTTCAGCTCAAGTAAACGACTGAGCGCCTGTCGAATCGGCTTCGACGAGAGAAAGCGTACCCTGAAGTTCAAATGAAGCGCGGTTGGTGGCAGGTTTGTTTGCTGATTCCCCACCCCCTGTCTTCCGGTAACCGGACCTCTATATTGCTCCATTGGATTAGTGAATGTCTGAGTACGTCCCCACGGCGAATCATTGAGCAGCTTGATCGCGTCTTTTTCAGTCCACTCAGCCGGCGGCTTCTTGTCCCATTGACCTGAAGCGCTTAGGGAAGAAAGAAATACAATCAAGGGTACGCCTGCAACCAGAAAACGTCTCGAGAGTTTCATAACCTATCCTCCATTAATAGGACCTATAAGACCTATAGGACCTATAAGACTTAAGCAATCTGAAAAGCCGGTCCGTTCAAAATCGCAAAACCACCCCAGCGGATACCAACGCGTTGTGTTGTCGATCACTCAGCGCCCTGACATTCAAGGGCGGGAGCTCGGCATAAAAGTCGCGCACTTCACCCCTGATGCTCAAACGCGATATCACCTTCACGTCCAGTCCAAATCCAAAAGCAAAGACACCATTGGTCTCGCTATTGGGATTCGGGTTCGGCTGGTTATCGACTGTCGTATCACTCTCGCTCATATGCGAAAACCCAACCCCAACCGTTGCGAAAGGCGAGTACTTTCCGCCCGGAAGAAACTTGAGCTTTATTCC
>Ga0126382_10000374_pt1 | contig 17320 bp, 15 predicted proteins | sample PanSoiMetPlot_30_FD_92548 | JGI IMG/M metagenome (GOLD analysis project Ga0126382, IMG submission 92548) | Tropical forest soil microbial communities from Panama - MetaG Plot_30 | ecosystem: Environmental > Terrestrial > Soil > Tropical forest > Bulk soil | place: Panama | collected 2016-02-17
CCTACAATCCCTCTGAACCGGAGAGTTGCGCAGACGCGTAGCGTAGCCTGTCTAGTCTGCGCATGACCACAATCCCTCTGAACCTGAGAGTTGCGCAGACACGTAGCGTATCCTGTCTAGTTTGCCTACAATCCCTCTGAACCGGAGAGTTGCGCAGACGCGTAGCGTAGCCTTTCTAGTCCGCGCATGACCACAATCCCTCTGAACCTGAGAGTTGCGCAGACTGGACAGTCTCCGCTACATCTAAGTCCATTCCAGCTTGACGCAACGAACCCAAAGTGAAACGATCGATCAGCAGTTGTTCGTGATCCGTCCGTGCTCAATGCGGAAATACTGTCGAGGCGTTATGAGATCGTTACAGCCATTGTATCGGTTCGGCGTGATCGCCTTGATCCTTCTTCAAGCGAGTTTCGGCCTGGGACAAGTGCAGAAGAAGTCATCGCAAACTGAACCGGTCAAAAAAACGCAGTCCGCCGCGGCCGAAGCTTCAAACACCAAAGAAGACCAACAGGATCAAGCCATCAAGCTGGAAGCTACAGTGGTGATGGTTCCGGTAATCGCCAGCGATCGGGACGGTCGATACGTCCCCGACATGCGGCGCGAGGATTTCAACCTTCACGAAGATGGAGTCAAGCAGGATATTGTCTTCTTCGGAACAGTCGATGAACCCTTTCATGTTGTGCTGATGCTGGACACGAGTGCCAGCACTCAGGAGAAACTCGGACAGATTCAGAGCGCGGCCAACGCTTTTTTGGCGCAACTCAAACCGGCCGATCGAGTCAAGATAATCTCGTTTGATGACTCCGTACACAATCTCTGCGACTTCACAAATGACCGCAGGGAGTTAAGCCGGTCAATCGATCAAACAAGCCCCGGCCAGGGTACGAAGCTGTACGATGCCGTGACGCTTGCCCTCCGAGAGTTGCGACCAATCCAGGGACGCAAGTCAATTGTGCTGTTCACCGACGGCGTGGATATGCGCAGCGACAACTCAAGCTACGGCGACAACATAAGCGCCGTCGAAGAGTCAGGTGTAATCGTCTATCCCATTCGCTACGATACGAGAGCTGAGACCGAAGCGTTGTTGAGAAGCCAGGGCGGGCTCGGCGGAATCATACGACAGCCGCCGGTTGGCACGACTCCGACAACGGTTCCCGGTGGCGACCGAGCGCCGCGGTTTCCGCCAAGCGGACCGACAGTTGGTGACCCACGCATACCGCCGGTGGGACCTCCCGTAAGTCTTCCGGGTCCCGGAAATATTCCTTACCCCGGCGGCAGGCGTCCCGATAATCGCCTACCCGACGATCGATATCCTCAAGACAATCGTTTTCCCGACAATCGATATCCTCAGGATAATCGCTATCCTGATGGTCGCAATCCAGCACCGCAACCGTACCCTAGACGCAATGACCCGGTACGCGGAGAATTGGATGTTTTGTACAGCAACGCCGACCGATATCTAAATGAGCTCGCGATAAAATCAGGCGGCAAGCTGTCGCGAGCTGATAACCTTCAGTCTCTTCCGGCTGCATTTGCTCAGATTGCGGCGGAGCTGCGCACACAGTACGCGCTGGGCTACTACCCTTCGAACGCAGCAAAGGATGGCAGCTATCGGAAGATTCAGGTCCGAACGAATCGAAAGAATGTGGTTATCAGGGCGCGCCCCGGGTACCGGGCTCCGGCGGGATCATAAGAGTGCGACGGCCTTCTTGAACTAAATCTCAGATCTCACACCTCTGTGAACTGTTGACCGACCCTGTGAGACTGTGTGAAAAAGACGTTCGTAGTTCGGCCTTCAGGCGGAAGTTGGTAATTTTCGCGAAATCACGATACAAACTTTCCGCGAACCTCGTAGCCTGTCAATCGCCGCTCTACCGACACAGGGACGGTGGAGGCGGCCCTCGAAACGACGCATTAGCCCGCCAGTCGTTACTCTACCGACGCTGGGTCGGTGGAGTCGTTAGAACAGTCAGTAAATGTCTGATACAGCCCACCAGTGTATGGTGCCAGATTCATTCTGAATTCCCTCACTCAGCGAGACCTCACTCCACGTAAAAGCGCTGTAAGACTTTGTAAGAACTTTATCAGCCGAGTTTTAAGCGAAAACGAAGGACTTTTGGAAGCGTCCACGGTTATCGTCCGGCGCGTTGGACGAGGCCGATAGGGCGTTCCCAAAGGAATCTCCGGAGCCTCGCCAATCACATTGCCCGCCGGCAATGACATCAAATAAATCATCCAGCAGAAAAATTTATTGAGAATTTTATCTGCAAAACGCGCAGGACCGAACGAACACTCGAGGTTGATGAATTCTATGATTTTTCATTGTTGGATGAGCACCATTTAAGAGGTACAAAACAATGAACACTAAACCAATCGAAACGCATCGCAAACCACCGCAATCTCGCGAGCTGGTTGCCTTGTTGATCACCGTCCTGTTGGCAGTCATCAATTCAGGCGCCGGCTTCGCGGCTGCCGGAAGCAGGGCGTCATCCCTGGCGCCGTTCAGTCGACCACCATTCCAATGCTCCCAGGCAACTTCCAGGTGGTGAACAACGGACCTGGAGATCAGACCGATCCACACGTCGACTGCGACCTGGTCTCCTACACCGATGATGATTTCTCGGGTGTCTTGAGGATCAGGTACTTTGACGTTGCCACAAGCACCGATCACGCGATTCCGGGAAATGGCGCGGATTCACTCTCAGACGCGAGCGGGACTCGGATCGCTTTCACTGAGGCTACTCTTGACGGGCCGCAGGTTGTCGTATTCGAAACGTCTACTCAGCAACGTACTGTCATACCGGGAACTCATAAGAACAGGCCTACGTTAGGCGGAAATCTTATGGCATTCCAGGACGGAAACTTCTACGCCGAGAGTGCCCAGAGCGAGATAAGCGTTTATGACCTGAACACCGGTACCGGCACCAGGCTGACGAACGATACACTGGTCGACAAGCTGGTCGCGGTGAGCCCGACCGGGAACGCCATGGTCTGGGAAAAATCTCAAGAGGACGGCTCTGGCGGAGATATCTATGCTGCGATTCAGACGTCACCCGGAGTCTTCTCTGTTACCGCGCTAACGGGCGCGGCCGGCAAAGAACATAACCCGGACACAAATGGTGAAGTCGTCGTGTACACCTCCACCCGTGCCGGCGAGACCGACATATTTTTTACAGCCCATCGGAGGCGGCCCCGAAACGCAGCTCGCCCTTCCAGGCGAACAGCGCGATCCAAGCATCTCGGGTAACCTCATCGCCTTCGAGTCGGAAGTGCCGACGTCCACCTGGCCCGAGTACGACATCTTTGTCTATGACCTCAACACCGGCAACTTGTTCCAGGTCACCAACACCCCGGTGAATGAGACCCTCAATGATATAACCGTGTGCGGCGGCGTTGGTCGCATTGTCTTTGGCGCCCCGTCCGCCGAATACAATGTCTTAGCCTTCACGTTTCAAGTACCCAGCTCATCATCGGGCCAGATCACCGATCTCATAGCCCTTGTACGCAGCTTCAGTCTGCAAATAGGGATTGAGAACAGCCTGGTAACAAAGCTGCAGTTCGTAATCGCGGCTTTGGAGGTCCCCGACACCACAACTGCGTGCAACTACCTCACATCCTTTATCAACGAGACTCAGGCTCAATCCGGAAAGAAGTTGACCACGTCTCAAGCCAGCCAGCTGATCAGTGCGGCAAACCCAAATCAAAGGCACTGTGGGTTGTAAGTGATTCAAATGGTCCCTGAAACGATCTAACGGTCAGCACACTGAATAGAAAGCTGTCGGAAAACTCGACAGCTTTCTGATTCAAACCCCAGTCAGTGACTCCCCATATTCGGAAAGACAATGCGTTGAGCCCATCACAAAGCTGTCCATGTTGATTCAGGAATCCTTGCTTCGAGGAACCAATCCTCAGCTTCACTTATTTCCCCGCAGTGTTATCAACGTGATTTCCGCCGGCGCATTGTAACGCACCGGCGCCAGCGTCAGGCCCAACCCGTTCGTCACGCTAACAAACATTGAACCCGCCCGGTAGAAACCTGACACATATGGTGTCTCAAATGATGACCCAGTCAGTAGAAAGCCCGGCAACGGAAAAGCTATCTGTCCACCATGCGTATGACCGGCGAGGAATAAATCATAGTGGTTTTCCTCGGCGCGCTTCACCAACCAATCAGAAGGTTGATGTGTTAGAAGAATATTAACCGCTTCACCATTCCGCTGTTCTTCGAGCTTTCGAATTACATCTTCTGATGCTCGGGTGCGGTACACATTCGTAATTCCGGTTATCGATATCAACGCGCCATCTTTCTCGACGACAGCCACTGCATTGTCGAGAACGGTCACGCCGTTTTTTTGAAGGCTGCTCATCACCCTGGTGCTATCAGAGAAAAAATCGTGGTCACCCAGGCAGGCATAGGTAGAGCGTGTAGCCTTCAGTCTCCCCATCGCAGCCGCAGCGGAATCGATATAGCCAGTGCCCGATGTAACCAGGTCGCCGCAAACGAGGATCAGGTCTGGATCCAGACTATTCACCCGATCGATAAACGTCTCAAGCTTTGAGCCATTAGTGCGCGCGTCCATCTGAACATCCGCAATCTGCACGATACGGAAGCCATCCAGAGAATCTGGCAGGTTCCCGATTCGTGTTTCAGTCTGTCGTACACGCACTGTGAAGGTGTCGGAATAGATTCGGGCGATAACGTAGAGGAAACCGAAACAGACAATAATTATTACCGCAGTCCCCTGGATTCTTCTCCATCGCTGCTTATTACGCCTGTAGACTGGAAACAAAATTAACCGTGCGGCATCCATCAAAATCAGGGGCTGTGATACCTGCGCGGAAAAGATTATGCCTGTCCAGAACGGATAGATCAGGAGTTTGTCAGTGAGCATATCCGCGCTTTGCAGGGCCCGGGAAACCGATCCTATTTCCAGATAGTAGCTCGTTACCAGCGCCAGAGGATACAGGATGAACCACAACAAGACAGCGAGAGCGCTCACTCGGATGAGCTTCCGCGGCCAGGAGGTCACGCTGGCGAGCGCGTTGATGATTTTGAGCGCAACGTAAAGCTCGAGCAGCACGCCAATGACAGAAATAATTAAAATAGTTCTTACAGTCCAAGGCATATTTGCTTTCGTAATGATAACTCATAGTGTGCGGTCGCAGTGGGGTCAGGCGTGCAAATTGCCTAAGGGTTTCAACATGGTTTATGAATCTCCAAGTGCGCGCCGCGGCTCGCAAAATACTCCGCATTCCAGCGAAATGCCGTTACGTTGCGGACCGCGCCACTGTGAGTTCGGCAGAACCAGCATAATCGACTTTCTGTTGCAAAGAGGGATAGCGGTCGACACGAGGCTCCGGCACGACGGACAGATTGGTTTGCACTGGGCAGCATTAGGCGGTCACGCTGATGCTGTTCGGCTGTTGTTGGAGCGCGGGTCGCCGGTTGAAGCAAAAGATGAGAGCTACGATGGAACGCCGCTAGACTGGGCGCTCTACGGCTGGGGCAACATTCCGGAGGAGCGCACCAAAATAAGAGGCTACTATGAAGTGGTCGCGCTGCTGATTCGATCGGGGGCAAAGCTCAATCCATCGTGGTTTGAGGACGACGACGAGCGAGCACGCGCTGCAAAGAAGATCAGATCAGACAAGAAAATGATGTCAGCTCTTGCAGGCACTTTTCAGCCGGATAAGGACGTTAAGAGACGGAGAGGTCGGAAAGGCAATCTGGATTAGAAGAGTTACAGTTTGGTGCCAGGCCTGCAGTTTTGCAATTTGGAACGGTGCCCTCAATGATTACGGACATCACGGCTATTTCGGTGTAGTATTAGCGGCGCAACCAAAGATCCAAGGAAAAAAAACAACATTGCGTTGGAGGTTGACATGAAGTTGGAGGTTGACACGAAGAATATCACTCGACGTGATTTCGTTCGGGCGGTGTCAAACGCTGCAGCGTTGGCGGCGCTACCGGCGTCGAAGGCAATCGCGGTTGGAGTACAGACCACAACCAAAGCTCCTGGCCGCATCGACCCGATTACACTTGTCAACCCAGAGCTGCGGCCGCCGCTCCAAGCCTTTCTGAACTTGTCGTTACCTAAGATGGAGGGCGAGTTGACTCCCGCTCTGCTCGCTACGCTACGCAAGATGGACTTCGGCCAGAAACTGCGTCTTCAGCAGCCCTCAGTCACTGAGCGTTGGGTGCCCGGGCGAGGTGGCGCGCCCGATGTACGAGTATTCGTCATTAACTCAAAACCCGGAGAACGTCGACCCGCCATACTGCACACCCACGGCGGCGGCTACTTTCTCGGTGCGGCTGCGAGCGACGTCCCTGACCTCCAGGTGTTGGCTAAGACACTGGATTGCCTCATCGTCACCGTCGATTACCGGCTGGCACCCGAGACGCGGTTTCCCGGATCTCTGGAGGATAACTACGCAGCGCTCAAGTGGCTCTACGCGAATGCCCAGGAGCTCGGCGCTGATCGGTCCAAATTCGCTTTGGCAGGCGAGAGCGCGGGTGGCGGCCATGCGGCGATGCTTGCGATCGCTGCGCGCGACCGCGGCGAAGTACCAGTCATGTTTCAATCGCTTGTTTACCCGATGCTGGACGACCGCACGGGCAGCACCCGCCAGCCGCCGGCGCACATTGGAACCTACCTGTGGACTCGCGAATACAACCGCGCAGGCTGGAGTGCCTTACTCGGCAAGTCTCCGGGTGGTCCCGATGCTCCAGCCGGCGCAGTGCCTTCGCGCGCCGATAACCTCGCGGGACTAGCGCCCGCGTGGATCGGCGTAGGGTCTCTGGACCTCTTCGTCGACGAGGACGTCGAGTATGCGAGGCGGTTGATCAATGCCGGCGTCTCAACTGAGCTTCTGGTCACGCCCGGAGCGTACCATGGTTTCGACCTGCTCGCGCCGGACGCTTCAGTAAGCAAGCAATTCAAGCTCGCTCGTTACAATTCGTTGGCACAAGCTTTCGGAGTAAAGCAAATTGAATCCAGTCCAGCGCCTAATCGCTAACGCAAGAGCAATGTCCTTCGAATCTTCCGCGTTAGATCAGGGTGGCATATTCTCATTGTAGCGGCGGTTGCGTTTAGACCAGGAGGAACGAAGATGAGACAACCGCTTTGTAAACGGACCTCTCATCCGTTGAGGGTGCAGAGAAATTTCTCGGCAATCGTTCTGATTATCGTCGGTCTCGCGTTCTGGATTGCATCAATTTCCCCTGGCTCCAAGCCGCGTGCGACGGTGTCCGTCGACACGCGAGACGCGGTTGCGAAAGCAATTCCGCTCCTCCAATCCAGCGCAAAAACATGGCACGAAAAACGGCAATGCTCCTCCTGTCATCATCAGTTTCTGGGCATGACCGCGTTAGTCATCGCTCGTGAGCGAGGTTTTAAGATCAATCAAACGATGTTTGATGACGAGGTCCGACTCTCCAGGCTCCGCGAAGCAAATCGTGATTCGCTCGTGCTCGGAGATGTCAGCATTAACGAGCAAATCGGTCGCAGCTATCAAGCGCTTGCGATGGGTGCAGTTGGAAATTCATCAACGCAAGGCACTGACCTGCTAGCGCACATGCTGATGGGCAAGCAGCACGTGAATGGTAATTGGAATTCGTATTCGCATAGACCGCCGCTCGAGGACAGCGAGTTCACTGCAACTGCAGTAACGATCAGAGCATTGCAACTATACACGCCTGAGTATCGTCGGATCGAAGCGAAGCGTCGCATTGACAACGCTCGCAAATGGCTCGCCAGCACATCGCCCCGCTCATCTGAAGACCGTGCGATGAAACTGTTCGGTCTTCGCTGGGCCGGTGCACAGCAGGGTCAGTTAGAAGATGCAAAAGCAGCAGTTCTGCGTGACCAACGCGAAGACGGCGGGTGGGCACAAATTTCATCGCGGTACAGTGACGCGTATGCGACAGGTCAGGCATTGGTTGCTCTTAATCAGGCGAGTGGTATGTCTGTAGCCAGTTCGGTATACCGGCGCGGAGTCGAGTTTTTGCTGCGGACACAACAGCCGGATGGAACCTGGCTCGTGGAGACGAGGCGTACGCGTTCGCCGGGTTTGCCCTACTTCGAAACGGGCTTTCCACACGGGAAACATCAGTTCATCTCTTATGCGGCGACCGCCTGGGCAACAATGGCGCTTGCTCTCAGCCTCGACGGCTCGCCGGCCAAGGCGCTGCTAGGTCCGGCACCAGAAAGGTCATCCGCCGCAATCTCACCTGACGCTGATAGCTTCACGCCGTTGATGCGCGCAGCAATCGAGGGCACCGTCAATGATGTAGATCGCGAAATACGCGGCGGCTCAGATGTCAACGCAGTTACGCAAGCAGGCTTGACTGCATTAATGTGTGCAGCTCACGATCCGGCGAAAGTACGTCGCTTGCTTCAAAGTGGCGCGAACCCAAATGCCGAGACTAAATCGGGACACACTTCCCTGATTCTGGCAGCAGGATACGACGGAGCCAGCGAGAGCGTTCGGTTGCTGCTTGATGCAGGAGCCAGAGTCAACCCTGCAGTCCGAGAAGGTATCATTCCAGGAGCAACGGCGTTGGTTCGTGCGGCAATGCGCGGAGACCTTGCGGTGGTAAAACTGCTGCTGGATCGAGGTGCGGTTCTGGAATCCGGCGAGCCGAAGATTGCTCTACCCCTCCTGCTTGCAGCATCACAGGGAGATGTAGCAATGGTGAGCTTCTTGATTGATCGAGGTGGCCGTGTGGAATCGCGTTTTCCAAAGGAATTGATCCCGTCGATGCCCACAATGTTAATGATGGCCGCTGAAGATGGTTACCCGAATCTTGTGCGGCTACTGCTTGCGCGTGGAGCGGGAGTGAACGGGCGTGATGGCGAGGGCTTGACTCCATTGATGTGGGCGGCCGCGGCGATTGACCGTGGCGACACAAAAATCATTGAGGCGCTCCTGAGTTCTGGAGCGGATGTTAGAGCGACGACAGACGCGAAAGAAACCGCATATACACTTGCGACTCGATACGGGAATAAGGCTGCTGCGAATCTGCTTGAGAAGACGGTTCGAGCAAGCAGCCGCTAATTGGAAGTTTCGATCGGTTTGTTATCGAAGTCTCTGTCTTAACCACACTCACTCTCGCACGTCAGACAAGCCTGCGGTTGCAAATGTTTCTGTGCGCCAACTACTATCAAAGTCATGCGGGAGAACCATTTTTCCACCGACCTCTTTAAGTTCCTAAAGGAACTGAAGACCAACAACAACCGCGAATGGTTCGCTGAAAACAAGCAGAGATTCGAAGCATCAGTTCGCGACCCGTTCCTGCGCTTCATAGCAGACTTTGCTCCCATGCTTCACGGGATTAGTCCGCGTTTTGTGGCGGATCCAAAACCGAACGGCGGCTCGCTCTTTCGAATCTATCGTGACATCCGCTTCTCGAAGGATAAGAGCCCTTACAAGACCCACGTTGCCGCTAGTTTTCCGCACCTCGGCGCCCGCAAAGACTTTTCGTCTGCCGGCTTCTATCTCCATCTCGAGCCTCGCGGCTGTTTTGCCGCTGCCGGTGTTTGGCATCCTGATCCCGCAACATTGGCGCGCGTTCGCAAAGCAGTTGTTGAGCGATCGAAGGAATGGCAGACAATCCGCCGGAGTAAACTCGAAGTGCAGGGCGACAGGCTAACCCGTCCGCCAAAGGGCTTCGATCCCCATCACCCATTCATCGAGGATCTAAAGTTAAAGGACTTTGTCAGTTCAGTCAGGTATACCGACAAGCAGGTATGCGATCCGAAATTCATTTTGGAGTTTGCGAATACGTGCCGGAAGATGAGTCCCTTGGTTCGGTTCATAACAACGTCGCTGGGGCTCGATTGGTAGCGATCCTACGCTCACGATCGCTTTGGTCGCAGGAACAACGAATTCGTAGCATTAGTGCACTCACTTGACGAATTGCGCGAGTTTGCGCAGGCGGACATTGGGATCGCTGCCGAAATTCTGTTGCAACCACCCAAGGTGCCCAGCACCGAACACCACTAGTATGCGCTCGTTCGGTGATTCGACGAGCTCCATGACATTGCTGTAGATCCGTATATTCCTCCTGAACCAGTCTGCGACCAAGTCGGCCCCAGCCCAATCCCAAGGCTCGCTTAAGTGCGCTTGTCGGTAATAAAAGCCGACGGCTTCCGCCACTTTCTCGTCAGTGTTCATATAGAGCAACGTCTCGAGGACTGAGTGGGTGCTAAGATACGAATCCTGCGCTTTTACCATTGCGCCGATCTCAAGCTGGATTTCCTCAAATTCCTTTGACCGACCGGTTGCCTTGGCGTACTTTGCGACGCGAGGATAAGGAAATTCACCATCGGCATCGACCCCGAAAACTGCCTTGTGTCCAAGGTCCCTGGCGAGCCGGAAGCCAATTTGCTCGACCTCATTGCGAGTAAGCTCATGCTTACCTGCCACGAAATCGGTGTAGTCCTTTGATAGCCGCTTATCGCCGGGACCGCGTTCGACCGCAATTTTTGTTGCATTAAATTTCTTCAGGACGGCAGTGAGTTGAGAGATCTCCGCCTGACGCCTGGGCGTAAGCACATCATCCGCCTGCGTGTTGAAAATGTCATGACCTGGATTCGCCATGTGATAAACGCCTAGAACCAGAACTTCTGCGCGGGCGGACGGAGACGCCGTCGCCTGTGTTGTGGCGTTAAGGGTTGCACGCTCCTGCATCAATGCGCCACTCGCGATTATTAGAATTCCGGCCAGCATCGCTCCAAGCTTATTGTGCATGTCTTCTCCTGTTTGGACGTGTTGGAGAGCGTTCCAACAGCAACGGCTTTGGCTTCATGTAAAGATCAAAGCCTTGTGCGAGTCCGTTCCCTCTTGCCAAACGGCTAATTGTCTCGAGTTTGGGATCCTAGAGAAACTCCTTAATTAGTCAGCAGCCCCGCCTCGCTGGCGCGCTCTGTCCTTTGTAGCCGACACCGAGAAGGATCACGACCCAGAAGGATGCCGGCCGTTGGGGCCGGTCACTCATGATTTTTAGTGTTTCGAGGCACGTAGGATTAACGCGGAATGGTGAAACAATATAACGCGCCGCGCGTCCGCACGTAGAGCCGTCCATCGCTCAGCGCGGGCGTTGCGTTGACCTCGTCGGCGACATCGTTGACCGCGAGCACCTCCCACTGCGCACCAGCTTTCAGGACGCTGATCTTTCCTTCTGTACTCGCAAGGAACACCTTACCATCCGCGGCAACCGGTGACGCATAGTACTCGCCTAACGCGCCCGAGCTCCGGCCAATTTTCAGGATCCGGCCAGTCGCCGGATCAAGCGACGTAATGATGCCGCCGGTTTTCACCATGTAGTACACGCCTTGGTAGAGCAACGGAGCTGGAATGTACGGGATATTCTTCTGAAGACGCCAACGAACCTTGTCGGGCTCGAGCCGGCCACGCGCGTTTCCGGGGCGAACCGCTATTGTCCCCCATTCACCCACGCCCAAAGAACGCGCTACATCCCACTCCCGAGCGTCGATGAACTTGTCGTCGTTTTCATCAATCCAGCCGAAGTGCTCTCCATAGTCAGGATCAGCGCGAAACTCTTCCGGTGACAGGCGCCCGTCCTTGTCCTTGTCGTACTTCGACAGTGCCGCGGCGAAGGTCATCAACTCCGGCTCATTGCTACCAAGAGTCGAGATCATCAGGGTATCTTCGTGAGCCACCGGCGTTCCGAGTGCGCCGTTGGATGCCACCGGCAGCCACCAGCGCTGCGCGCCCGACGCGAGGTCATAGGCGTCAAGACGCAACGAGCCGAGCACGATCAAGTCCGCGCGCGTCGCGTCCGGTCGAAATACCATGGGCGTAGACCATCCGAGGGAACTGCCTGGTCGATCGGTCTTCCATCGCAAACTTCCGTTCGAACGGTCGAGCGCAATGACAAAGGACCCTGACTGTTGGTCGCATACCAGCACCACCATGCCACCATCGATGATTGGCGAACCTGCCATTCCGTAGAAGTTCTTGAAGGGTCCGAGGCGGTAGGTCCAGCGCACCTGCCCGTCGTTGCTGTACGAGACCAATCCAAATTCAGCGAAGAAAGCTACAACGCCACTCTCGTCGGCCGCGGGAGTTGGCGATGCCGGATCATTGGCTTTGAATGCCACCTGCCTGTGCTCGCGCCGGACTTCCCTGCGCCATGATTCCCGACCTGTGCGCGCATCCAGACAGAAAGTGATCAAGCGCTCGCCTTCACTGGCGGTGCCGAACAGCCGACTACCCATCACCACCGGTGACGACTGGCCGTAGGGCACCTTAGTCTTCCAGGCCACGTTCTTGGTAGGTGAAAACTCAACAGGATACCCCAATGAGGAATCGACACCAGACCCATTGGGGCCACGAAACCGCGACCACTGCGCGCCGACGGGTCCAGCGGTAACTAGCAATAACAGACAGGACACAACGAAAATGAATGAGCGGTTCATAAAAGATGGGCCTCCTGAGTGAAGGGTTGGTGATTCGATGGAAACCTGGCCAAGCGCGCAAGATCGCTTGAGGAGCCTTACTATCGCTTGTTTCGACAATCGAATTTCAAGCTCTCGCGTGCACAAATTTACTCCACTGCGTCGAGTGGCTCAACTGAAATGAGAAGAATGATATTGGGAAGACCTGGAGTTTGGTCAGGAAACAAGGCAAGTGATCTTCAAAATAACCACCGCGGATTTGAAAGGGCGAGGTGTTCGGAAAATCGCGGCGCACAGATGGCGGAGCGTGCCGCGCTAAGAGGAAGACTCAAAACTCACACTGATTGATTGCGCAGCGTCCTTTACGGAAGTTCACCCAGTTATGCTGAATCAGGTAGTCGTGCCCGCCTAGCCTCAGGTTGGCGCGAGCCCCGTTAGCAGTCAGATAGGTTAGTCCAAATTCGCCTTCGCATTTATCCGCATTTTGCAATCCATACCTGTCATACGATCCTATGAGATTTATGTGATGAGTCTCCGATGAAACCGCAAATATGAATAAATGCTATCGGCGACCGTAATTTCCTCAGCACCGTTACTGCAACGGCCTCGCGGCTTCGAGAACCTGTTCCGGCCGCGCGGTCTTAAAGAAATTCTCTGTCACCATGCGCCAGCGAACTGTACCCGAGGAATCGAGCAGGAACTCAGCCGGACGCGCAATGTCTTTCCCGCTCGCAAGCTCTTCGGGGTGAACCAGATCATAACTGCCAATTGTCTCGGGTTTTGGATCCGAGAGAAAAGTAAAGGTGTATCCAGCTTTCTGGAGCATATACTCGCGAGTTTTCTCGGCCGTATCAACGCTGATGCCTACCACACGGATCCCGGCGTCGATAAACTTGTTCATATCCTTTTGGAAACTCCGCAACTCGGATTGACACATTCCTCACCAATAACCTCGGTAAAAAATCAGGAGGACGGCTCTTGGGGGTTTGTTGTTAATTGGCTCAGTCAACAATTGACCTAGCGTGACCGGTTTATCGTTCGAATCAGTGAGAGTGAAGTCGGGCGCCTTCTGTCCGACCAGTGGCGCTGCAGACGATGCGGGCAGCCACGAACCGGCGACGTAGATCACAAAAAGCAAAGCTGCAAGCATGAACAGTCCAAACGCCGCGGCCAAAGAGCTGAAGATTTTTGAGACGATTCCCTTGTCAGATTGGAAGGCTCGGCGCAACCCCAGGAACAAGAGCAAGATCGCGATTGCGAACAGGACGAGATTGGCCCACGGAAATTCACGCGTCATCGGCCAGCGTACAAAAACAAACGGGTAACTCAACCCCGCGACCAGGCTGAGGAGAAATCCAGCCCAGATTTGCCAATTTAGCCCCTTCGTGAATTGCGATCGCATTGTTCCGCACTACTTTAAGTTATTAAGGTTTCCCCTTCTTTTCACCCATCCCGGACTCCGCCATCAGCTTCTCAATATCAGCAATCTCAACCGGCACGAAGGCCGATAAGTTCTCATAGCCAGTCGGAGTTATCAGGATCACATCCTCGAGCCGGATACCAATACGCTCGTCCGGAATTGTCATCGCAGGTTCGATAGTAAACAGCTGCCCCGGTTCCAGCGTCTGAGTCGGCAGAGGAACATCGTGCACCTCCATCCCGATCGTGTGACCCAGACTCGTGCGCGTGCTTGTTCGATAGCGCTCCACAAATCTCGTAGCCGCCTCCTTGATCTTCGCATCTGTGAATTTGAAACTCGACATTACCTTGTCCATTTTCACCACCGCGTCCTTGATGATCGTCGCAGGCGCAACATGCACTTTGATCGATGTCATCAACGCCTGATAGAGCCGCAGGTAGATCGTGTAGAACTCGCGCTGTCGCGGAGTAAACCTTCCGTTCGCCGGAAACACCCGCATCACATCCGACACATAGTATTTGTAGTCCGGAGCATAATCGAATTGAACCAGATCACCATCCTTCAGCCTCGTCGTGTTCTGGTGATAGTGAGAGTAAAACGTGTTTTGGCCGGTCGCGATCAACGCAAAATAAGCAGCTCCTTGACAGCCATTCCGTTTGAAGATGTATTCGGCGTCAGCTTGCAGCTCGTACTCGAAAAGTCCGGGGCGCGCCTCTCGCATTGCTTCCATAATTGCGAGACCAGTTATCCGGGTCGCCTCCCGAATGATCGCGATTTCACGTGGGCTCTTTGTCGCTCGGAGCACATCCAGAATCGGATCGAGACTCTGAATCTTCGCGTCCGCTGAGAGAGCTCTCAGTTTCTCGACAAATACTTCTTCACGCGATGGACGGCCATCCCACGGATCTTCCTTCGTGGCTTTCGCAAGACCAACAACATCGCTCGAAGACGAGTTACCGAGGACCTCCGGGCGAAACGGCGTGTAAATTGTCCGGCCCTCTTTTACTAGCTGTGATAACGCAGTCGCGAAATCCTCTCGCGGCAAAACGGCATCGAGTCCGGTTGCTTTCGCCGCTGCTTCGCCAGGGACCATCGCCGAACCGAACATCCGCTCTCGTCGATCCGCTCCCCCGTATAGATATAGTGTGGAGCGCCTGGTCTTTCCATCCAAGACCAGAATCGCCCGAGGCTCCGCCACCCCACACAGATAGTAAAAGTGATTGCTTTGGCGAAACGGCTGCTCGCCGGGCCGCTCGGTCGTGCCTTGCAGGATGGCATCCAACGCCGATCTGTTCCATAATCTCTGCGCGTCGCGCCGCGAACTCTTCTGCTGGAAAGATATCGCTGAACACCGGCTGCGCAGAGACACGAGTACTCAGTGCTGCAATGCAAAGTAGTGAGGAGAAGAGGATCTTATTCACTTTAGATCTCCTGAATTGATTTTCTGATTCGGCGCTATACGAGCGGTCGAAGACATTCGCGTCCTCTCGCCAAGGGAGGATAGCTTAACAAGAAAAGGATTCAAAGGGACTCAGAAACTTCGCTTGAGATGTCCTTCTAAGCGTGGCACTATTCCTTTTCATCACTCAGAAGGAGATTTACGATCGACTCTCAGCCTAGTGTCCGCAACAACCGCGGGCCTGGCTTCGCTGCTGAGGCTCTTCGGCATGTTCCAAAAAGACAAATCCGGAATACCCTCTTGATAAGAGCATGTCGCCTCGAACTCTACTCATCTAGAAGCCTACTTCCGATAGGCAGCCTCCTGTATGCCGTACAGCTGGGAATAAGGACCCCCTCGCGACATCAACTCTTCGTGTGTACCGATCTCTGCCACTTTCGCACCATCCAAAACGATGATCAGATCCGCCATGCGAACCGTGCTGAATCGATGCGACACCAGAATCGTAATCCTCCCCGACTTCTCGTTGTCCCGTGCGGTCGCAGCATAGCGCTCAAATAACTCATGCTCCGTTTCGGCATCGAGCGCCGCCGTAGGCTCATCAAGTATCACCAGAAGCGGTTCATCGCGCATGAAGGCACGCGCCAGCGCGATCTTCTGCCACTGACCAAATGAAACTTCGACACCCCCGGGCCACGTCGGCCCGAGCTGAGTATCAAACCCTGACGGGAAGCGCGTGAGGACATCAGCCGCACCAGCTCGATCCACTGCAACACTAACTGCCGGCTCTTCGTCCATTCGAGGCACGTCACCCACTCCGATGCTGTGCAGAGCTCGGAGCTCAAATCGAAAGAAATCCTGAAACGCTCCGGCCAATCTCTCTCGCCATTCGTCGGCAGGCATCCGAGCCAGGGACCTGCCATCAATATATATTGCGCCGGAGCTGGGTTGGTAGAACTTGCTCAACAGTTTTACTAACGTCGTCTTCCCCGCTCCGTTCTCGCCAACAACTGCAACAACAGCTCCCGCAGGTATGTTGAAAGAGACATCTTCAAGCACCAGCCGTTCGGTGCCGGGATAGGCAAACGATACGTTTTCGAATCGAACGCCTTCTTTCAGCCGCTCTGGCACCGGTAAATCAGCGGCGGCCGTGAGTGACGCAACGTAGTCTTCAAGCCACGCGAGCCGCTTCGCTCCATCAATCCAGATCGAACGCAGGAAACCGATTTCACCGACCGCAGCCCCGACGTACGTGGAAAGTCGAGCTCCCGCAGCGAGAGCCAGTAACACTTGCGCGGCCGGAGCTCTCAGTCCAACCGACACAAAAACGACAGCGCCCACGAAAGCGCTTCCAAAGATCGCCCACGCAAGAGAGTGCCAGATCGCCGATTTTGACCTTTCCTTCGAAACAACTCTGTACCATTGTTCCCATGCCGCTCGTCGGTCGGTTACTAAGCGCGGCCCGATCCCAGTCACTCGCACTTCCTTGCCGGGCGGCGCAGTGGTAGCGGTTGCGAACAGATGCCGAGCAAGCCTGTGTGACGAAGCCTGGCTCTCCCATGCATTTCGCTCGACTTCGGGCCGCCACGTTGACGTCCACACCGTTGGCAGCGCGAACACCGCAAGCAGAACCAGCGCCGGGTGAATCGAGACAAGAAGAGCGACAGTTATACCGAGCCGAAGAATCCACCCGCAGGTCGTAAACAGCGACATATACATATGGTCGAGAACGAACACCTGATTGCGAAGCATCGCCAGTCGATCGAGGTAGTCCGGCCGTTCATGGTGCTCGATAGTGGCTGCAGAGGCTTGAAGCTTCGCAACGTGAGACTCCAACGCTATGGTCACTTTGTCGCGGAACCGGCGCTGCACGCGGGTGCTCACCGTCCGCAACAACCATGTCGCGGTAGCTGATACACCCAGGCCTATTGCCGCGACGAGTATGCGGCCTCGATTGCCGTGTAAGACCCCGTCGCCAAGCAGGGCGATCCAGACTGCGACGAGCGCATCGGGCACTGCCGCCAAAAGCGCTAACAGGAATGCAGTGAGCAGGAGTCCCGGTTCGTGTCGATAACCGAG
>Ga0126382_10000375_pt1 | contig 17318 bp, 16 predicted proteins | sample PanSoiMetPlot_30_FD_92548 | JGI IMG/M metagenome (GOLD analysis project Ga0126382, IMG submission 92548) | Tropical forest soil microbial communities from Panama - MetaG Plot_30 | ecosystem: Environmental > Terrestrial > Soil > Tropical forest > Bulk soil | place: Panama | collected 2016-02-17
ACCACCTTGCCGGCCTTCACCTTCCAGATCCTCGACGCCTTCCGCTCGATGTCGAAGGACCTGTTCGAGATGACCATGTCGTTCCGGCCGCGGCGCTGGACGCTGTTCAAGGTGCTGATCGTGCCGACCATCGTGCCCGGCATCCTCACGGCCTGGAAGGTCAATCTCGGCAACGCCGCGCGCGTGGTGGTGGTCGCGGAGCTCGTCGGCGCCACCGGCGGCGTCGGCTACGAGCTGCTGCGCCAGCAGCAATTGTTCGACATGGCCGGCGCCATCGCCTGGACGCTGCAGCTCGTCCTGTTCGTACTGGTGGTGCAGCAGACCATCACCGCCATCGAAAGCTGGGCGCTGCGCTACCGCGCCGTCTCCGAGCGCGCGATCTGAGCCCATGTCCGAGCCGGTCATCATCCGCTTCCGCGACGTGAGCAAGGTGTTCCAGCGCGCCAACGGCCGCGGCGATCTGCTGGCGGTGGAGAAGCTCTCCTTCGAGGTCGCGCGCGGCGAGATCGTCGCCGTGCTCGGCAAGACCGGCTGCGGCAAATCCACCATGTTCAACCTGGTCGCCGGCCTGATCGAGCCGACGTCGGGCGAGGTCGCGGTGAGTGGCCACGATCCGTTCCGCGATTTCGAATTCTTCCGCGGCAAGGTCGGCATCGTGTTCCAGGGCGACCGGCTGATGCCTTGGCGCACGGCGCTGGCGAACGTGCGGCTCGGGCTCGAAATCCTCGACGCCGAGCCGACGCAGGCGGAAAAGGTGGCGCGCGGCTGGCTCGAGCGGCTCGGCCTCGCCGGGCACGAGAACGACTATCCGCATGCGCTCTCCGGCGGCATGCGCCAGCGGGTTTCGATTGCGCGCGCCTTCGCAGTCGAGCCGGAGCTCCTGCTCTGCGACGAGCCGTTCTCCTCCCTTGATGAAATGACCGCGCGTGACCTGCGCGCGGAATTTGTCCGCCTGGTGCGGCAGAACGGCAAGACCGCTGTCTTTATCACCCACCAGATCCGCGAGGCGATGGAGATCGGCGACCGTGTGCTGGTGTTCCATCGCCCCGCGCGCATCGCCTTCGAAGCCCGCATGGATCGAAGTGCGGGCGAGGATGCACGCCAGCGGGTCCACGAAAAGATCCTCGAGGTGCTCGCGCTCGAGGCGCCTTCGAGTGGTTGAATTGTATCGATAGGTTCGGCAGATCAGTGACAGCGCCCCGGTCTCGGTCCGCTCCCTGCCCCAACCAGACCCCGGCCTGTCGGGGTTTGGTCACCATCAAAATTCCGGAAGCGGGCAAGCCCGCAGTCGGCTGGGGGAGGTGGGGGGTCCTCGGTGAGGCTCGACCGGTGCCTCACCTGCGCTATCCCCACCGTGGCGGCAAATCATCAGTAGCCTCCGCGCGCCCGGTAATTTGGTAGCGACGAGGACTGGCGGAAGTTGGTATCATAAGCCGACCAAATGCCCGCCGCCGGAGTGCTGATGCTTGATGCCCGCAAAGACCCACAAACAGTCACAGCCGACGGCCAGCGCGTCGAGCGGCTGATCGAGGGCGTTGTCGTCCGCAATGCAGTAACGCATGAGGACGATCGCGGCGAGTTGAGCGAGATATTCAATCCGGCCTGGGGCGTGACGAGCGAGCCTCTAGTCTACGTCTATCAGTCGATGATCCGGCCCGGAAAGCTCAAGGGCTGGGTCTATCATGAACACCAGGAAGACCGGATTTTCCTCTCCTGCGGCTTCTTAAAGTGGGTGCTGTGCGATTTGCGCGAGGATTCGCCGACCTACAAGATGATCAATGAGATCACCATGTCGGAGCGCAACCGCAAGCTGCTGGTGATCCCGCGGCGGGTCGCGCATGCAGCGCAAAACATAGGCCTCAACGACGCGATATTCGTGAACATGCCCACAAGAGCATACGATCACGGCAATCCCGACAAGTTCAGGATCGACATCGACTCGAACGCGATCCCCTACCGCTTTGAATCCAAACCCGGTTGGTGATGGGCAATACCGCGCCGCCTGCCGTCAGCGTCATCATCGCCACCTACAATTGGAGCAGCGTGCTGCGCTTCGCCATCATGTCGGTGCTCGCGCAGACATTCGAGGACTTTGAACTCATTGCCGTCGGCGACGCCTGCACTGATGACAGTGAAGCCGTGGTGCTGGCTTTCAATGACCCGCGCATCCGCTGGCACAACCTGGCGGAAAACAGCGGCGCTCAGTTCGGGCCCAACAACAAGGGACTGGCACTCGCCCGCGGACGCTACGTCGCCTATCTGGGCCACGACGACCTTTGGCATCGCGATCATCTGGCGGGGCTGGTGCGCACCATCGAGGCGCACGACGCCGATCTGGTGTTCGCGATGACCTTGGATATCGGGCCGCCCGAAATGCCGACGCGCAGCCTGCTGGGCCTCGCCCCGAAAGGCGTCTATGAATGGTCGCTGTGGGCGCCGCCCTCGTCATGGCTGCATCGCCACGATCTCACGGATCGCGTGGGGCTCTGGCGCGACGGCAGCACGCTTCTCATGCCGACGGATGTGGATCTGCTCAATCGCGCCCATGAGCACGGCTGCGTCATCGTGCCGGTCGACGAACTCACGGTCTTCAAGTTCACATCGGTGGCGCGCACGAACGCCTATAGCGAGCGGCGATGTGACGAGCAGGCCGCGTGGTGGGATCGTCTGTGCCGCGAGCCCGATTTGCGATACCGCGAACTGGTCGAAGCGCTGAAGAGCCTCGGCCGGCAGCATCCCGAGGTCTTGATGCGCTTCTCGCTGCCGAGCCGAGCGACCCCGGGCTCGGTATCGGCCGCATACCGCGCGCGGCGCGGCTTGCAGCCGCTTCCCGCTCGTGCCGCGGCGGCGTCCGCGACTCCCGCGCTGTTTGCCGACCGCGTCACCCTCAAATATCTCAATGCCGAGAACGACATCGGGCCGGCTTATGCTGTCCGTGCCCTGCATGAGGGGCGCGACCTTCCCGCCGACGGCCTGTTCCTGGGCCTCAACTGGCACAGCCTGGAGGCAGATGGCGAAGGCACGCGCTGGCGCTGGGTCGACACCGATGCGCAGATCGTGGTGACCCGGCCGAGTGGAAAGCGCAGGCGCCTGCTGCTCGATCTGATCCCGGGTCCCGGAATCGATCGCCTGCCTTGCGCTCTTCACCTGCGCGAGGCAGGCGGTGCGATCGTGGCGGAAGTTCCGATCAACGGAGGCGGCGTGGTGGCGATCGAACTGCCGGAAACAGCGCTCGCGGGCGAAGGAGCGATCTTCGCGCTCGGCACGGAGGATGGGGGCCGCACGATTCGCGGCGACCCCCGCATTCTCAACTTCCGCGTCTTCGGCTTCGCCTGGGAAGAGGACATGCCGCCGAGCCGATCGGCGCTCAAGAAGTACAATGAGAGGAAATGCACGTGACGAGGAATGTCGCTCGATTTGCAACCGCCGTCATCGCCATGGCCTTAACCATTGGCGCGCTTCCAAGCGCTGACGCCTTCCCGGACAAGTCGATCCGTCTCATCGTCGGTTTCCCGCCCGGCGGCAGCTCGGATGCGATGGCCCGCATCGTGCAGCAGGGCCTGGAGAAGCAGCTCGGGCAGCCGGTCGTGGTCGAGAACAAGCCCGGCGCCGGCGCCATGATCGCGGTCGATCAGGTCGCGAAATCGGCGCCCGATGGCTACACGATCGGGCTCGGCGGCGCGGGCGCGCTCGGCAGCAATCTCGGGCTGGGCGAAAAGATGCCCTACGATCCGCGCAAGGACATCGCACCGGTCACTGGGCTTGCCGGCTCGCCCTTCATGCTGGCGGCGGCGCCCTCGCTCAAGGGCAAATCGCTGCGCGACATCATTGCGATGGCGAAGGCCGATCCCGGCAAGCTCGTCGTCGGCCATGGCGGCAACGGCACGCTGATGCATCTCACCGCCGAGATGCTCAACCAGATGGCCGGCACCAAGATCGCGCTGGTGCCGTATCGCGGCATCGCACCGGTCGTGAACGACCTCATCGGCGGCCACGTCACACTCGGCATCGTCGATCCACCGTCGGCGATGGCGGCGCTGGAGGGGGGCAAGATCGAGACCGTCGCGATCACCTCGGCCAAGCGCTTTCCCCGCTTGCCCGACATCCCGACCTTCGACGAGGCCGGCATTCCGGGCTTCGAGTCGAACGGCTGGTTCGGCATCGTCGCGCCTGCTGCCACGCCGCCCGAGGTGATCGCCAAACTCAACGCCGCGTTCGTCACAGTGCTGAAGGACCCGGAGGTGGTGGAGCGCATCCGCGCGCTCGGCTCCGAGCCGATGCCGATGACGCCGTCCGAGTTCGCGGCTTTCACCTCCCGCGAGATCGACAAGTGGATGAAGGTGGCGCAGACCGCGGGCACCAAGGCGAACTGACGGCGCCCGCTCTTTGCCCCGCTACGACTTCGGTCCCGGCATCGCCGGCGGGTGCCCCGGCCCCCAATAGTTGGTCGGCGTGTCGTCGCCCCAGACCTTCGGGCGCTGCGGCCGGTCCTGATGCCACGGCCGCGGCTCGAAATAGCCGAGCTCCTCGTCGTGCATGACGTCGAGGTCGGTGAAGAACTCGACCGTGATGCCGTCCGGGTTCTTGTGATAGATCGCGATATTGTGGCCGATCAGGTGCCGGATCGGGCCCCAGAACAGTTTCACGTTCTTCTTGCCGAGGAAATCGCAGGCGCGGTTGATCTCAGCCTCGTCGCGCAGCTCGAAGGCGAGGTGGTGGATGTTGCCATGGTCGGCTTGCAGCAGGTTGATCGTATGGTGGTCGCGGCTGCAGCGCAGGAAAGCGAAGAAATCGCTGCGCCAGTCCGACACCTTGAAGCCGAGCAGGTCGCAATAGAATTTCACCGTGCCCTGCACGTCGGGGGTATGGAAGGCGACATGGCCGAGCTTGCGCGGCATCACGCCGCCATCGACGTCGTCCTCCTTGGCGAAGGCATAGTCGGAAAAGATCTCGACACTGGTGCCCTTGGGATCGCTGAACACCACCGCCTGTTTGATGCCGGGCGTGATGTCGCTGCGCCGCTCGGACTTGATGCCACCCTTGGACAGGCGTGACGCGAGCCCGTCCAGATCGCTCCCCGGGGCAATCTGGAACGCCAGCCGCACGCCCGCCGGGCGGTCGCCGTGCTCGAGCACGATCGCCTCCTGTCCCACCTTGGTGGCGAGGACGGCGCGATTCTTCTCCTTGGCGACCAGGCTCAAGCCGACGACACGCGTGTAGTAGTCGAGCTGACGCTCGAGATCGGGCGTAGTCAGCGTCGCGTGACCGATTCGCTTGACCTGCAACATGGCAGTCTCCTTGCTCTACTCTCACCCGCCGATCTTGTGCGCGCGCACCGGCACGGTCATCTCGCCGATCGGATCGATCTTCGCCACCATCGTGTCGCCGGGCTTCACCGGGCTCACGCCTTCCGGCGTTCCGGTAAAGAGCACGTCGCCGGGCTGGAAGGTGTAGAACGTCGAGCCCCATTCGATCAGCTTGCGGCAATCGTAGATCAGCTGCTTGGTGTTGCTGCTCTGCTTGGTTTCGCCATTGACGGAGATCGTCAGCGGCACGTCGTCGGGATCGGAGATTTCGTCCGCCGTCACCATCCAGGGGCCGAGCACGGAATAGGTGTCGATCGATTTGCGGAAGCTGCGGTCTTCCTTGCCGCGCGCCGTCATGTCGAGGCCGATGCAATAGCCGGCGACATAGTCGAGCGCCTTGTCGCGCGGGATGTCGCTGCCGGCCTTGCCGAAGATGATGGCGAGCTCGACCTCGTGCTCATTGCGGCGGTCGGGGAAGCGGATCGCCACCCCCTCGGACGGCCCGACCATGGACGAGTTGGCCTTGAGAAACAGGCCGGCGATGCCGATCGCCGGCGACGGCATGATGTTCTGCGTCGCCGCGCGCGCCGCCATCTCTTCGATATGCGCCTTGTAGTTGGTCGGCGCCGCGACCAGCTTGGACGGCCGCGCCACCGGCGACAGCAACTTCACCTGCGCCACCGGCTTGCCCGGCGCCTTCGCCGCCATCTCCTCGAGTCGCGTGCGCCATGCCGGCAACGCCGCGATGACCGCGTCGCCCGTCATGGCGTAGGGCGCGGCCGCGCGGATCTGGGTCTGCGCCTCGGTCACGTCGTGCACCATGTTCCCGCGCACCACTCCCAAGCGGTCGTCGTCATAGCGGCAAAGCTTCATTGCGTTCTCCTATGTGAAACGTTTCGTGCGGTCGCCGGGGCCGCGAGCAAGGTCGCTCTTTTTTTGGCCGAAGCGGTCACCGCGAGCTCAGCGCAGCCGAAAGATGTCCTTGAACAGTCCCTGCCATTTCTTCTGTTCTTCTCCGGCGAAGATTGTGGCAACGATTTTGCGGTCCTTCAACAGCTCGCTGACATGCGCAGGGTTGACCGGCACGTCCGGACGGGTTGGCATGCGGCCGCGCCTGGTCAGGAACAGCTCGGCGTCGCGACTGAGAATAAAGTTCGCGCCGAGCAGGGCGGCCTTCGGGTGCGGCGCCTGCGCGCTCACACCGACCGACCCGAAGAACAGCGCCACCGGATCGAGCGCCCAGAAATCGATCGGGGCGCCCGAAAGCTGCACGTTGACGGTGAGCGACGCGTAATTATTGAGCGCCAGCCAATATTCGCCCGCGCCGACCGAGCGCGCGAGCGCAAGATGCCCATCGACCATGACTGGCTTGAGCGTGGTCACGAGGTCCTTGAGCAGCTTCTTGCCGCGCTCCTCGCCATAATGGCCGATGATCGCGCTCAGCCATTCGTCGTCGGTATCGTCGAGTGCGATCTTGCCCGCCCATTCCTTGCGGCCGAGGAAATCCTCATAGCTCTTCGGCAATTCGGACTTCTGCACCAGCTTCGTGTTGTAGGCCGGCGTGTTGTAGTTGGCGTAGACGCCGTACCAGCGGCGATTGGGGTCGCGCGCCTGCGCAATAAGCCCCTGCGCCTCCGGCGGATCGAACTGGGCGAGCGCATCGTTCGGCAGCCGGTTCACGGTGGTGGTGACGGCGATGTCCCAACTTCTCTGGCGGGCGCGGTTCTCGATCGCGATGCGGGAGAGAATGATCGAGTCGGACGAGCGCACGTAGTTCACCTTCACGCCGGTTGCGTCTTCGAACATCTTCCAGAGCGGCAAGCCCTCCTGTTCGTTCATCGAGGAGTAGACCGTCAGCGAGCCTTCGGCGCGGGCGGCGGCGGCGAGGTCGGAAATCATCCAGGATGGAGCCGGTGCCGTATCCTGTGAGCGCGCCGCATGCGCGCTTCCCAGCAGAGCGAGCGCGGCAAGAAGTGCTATTCGCATGAAGACCCCGGCTATGCAGTTGCAATGTAGCACAGCGCTGCGCTTGTCTCAGGAGTGACTTCGGCACACTCTATGCCCAGCATCGTGGCAGAGGAACAGCATGGCCGAAGCAACCGACCAGTCCGATCCGTTCCACCTGTTTCCCTACCGTGCCATCGTCGATCATCCGCCGATCGCCTGGCCCAACGGCGCCAATGTGGCGGTGTGGGTGATCCCCAACATCGAGCACTTCCATTGGGAGATCGGCGCGCATCCGCCCGACGTGCGCAACCATTCCCGCCGCGACTACGGCAACCGCGTCGGCGTCTGGCGGCTGATGGAAGTGATGGAGAAGAACGGCGTGCGCGGCACGGTCGCGCTCAACGGCGAGGTCGGCAAATTCTATCCCCGCATCATGGAGGAATGCGCCCGGCTCGGCTGGGAGCTCATGGGTCATGGCCTGACCAACTCGGTGGCGCTCAGCGGCCTATCCAAGGAGAAGGAAGCGGCGGTCATTGCCCAGACGAAAGAAATCATCGAAGGGCTCGGGCAAAAGATGCGCGGCTGGCTCGGCCCGGCCCTCACCGAGACCTTCGTGACCCTCGACCTGTTGCGCGAGCACGGTGTCGAATACGTCTGCGACTGGGTCAACGACGATCTGCCCTATCGCATGAATAATGGGCTCTATTCGATTCCGTATTCCATCGAATTGAACGACATGCCGTTGTTCAACATGCCCTCGATCGACATCCAGGATTTCCATCGCCGCATTTGCGAGACCTTCGACGTGCTCTACGCGGAGGGCGAGCGCAATCCCCGCGTCATGGGCATCGCGCTGCATCCGTTCCTGATCGGCGTGCCGCACCGCATCCGCTATCTCGATCGCGCGCTCAAATATATCTCCTCGCACCAGAAGGTCTGGTTCGCCACCGGCCACGAGATCATCGAGACCTATCGCAAGCAGGACAGGCCGGCGTGAGCGGTCCTATTGCGGTTTGAAGCCGGAGGTCTGGAAGAACGTGGTCCAGCGCTTCAGCTCGCCGGCAATGAAGGCATTGAGCGTGGGAACGTCGGCGTCCATCGACAGGAACAGGTCGCGCTCGAACCGCTGCTTGAGCTCCGGCGCCTGCAGCGAGCGGCGAACGTCCTCATTGAGCCTCGCGACCATCGGCGCGGGCAGGTTCTTCGGGCCGGCCAGCCACGACCAGATCGCCCCGCCGATGTCGGGATGGCCGAGCTCGACGATGGTCGGCAGCTCCCTCAGCGCGGGCGCGCGCTCGGTCGAGATCAAGGCCAGCGGCACGAGCGTGCCGGCGCGGATATGCTCGATCGCGGCCGACAACACGATGCAGCCGAGCGAGACATGATTGCCGAGCAGGTCGGTCATCACGGGTCCGCCGCCGCGATACGGTACATGGTTGAGGTTCGGCAGCAGTCCGGGCTTGCGGATCAGCTGCTCCACCACGAGCGCGCCGAGCGTCGCCTGGCCCGGCGACGCCATGTTGAGGGCGCCCGAGCGGTTCTGCGCGAATTGCACGAGTTCGGCAAAGGACTTCACGCCCAGCGCCGGGTGCGCGACGATGATGAAGCTCTCGCCCCCGATCATGGCGATGTGGGTGAAATCCGTCAGCGCGTCGTAGCCGAGATTAGGCGTGGTCGCCGGCGCGAAGATGTGCGGGCCGTAGCTGCCGATCATCAAGGTGTAGCCGTCGGGATCCGCTCGTGCCACCTGGAGCGCGGCGACCACGCCGCCGCCACCGACCCGGTTCTCGACGTAGAACTGCTGCTTGAAGATTTTCGTGAGCTCGTCGGCGACGAGCCGCCCCATCCGGTCGGTGGTGCCGGCGGCCGCGAACGGCACCACCACCTTGACCGGCTTGCTGGGCCAATCCTGCGCATGGGCGCAGCCCGGGAACAGACAAACCGCGACGAGCAAGGCGGTGGCGGCAGATTTGAGTCCGGTCATGTCCCTTCCACAGCTCCTGCGCTACGCCGACCGCTGTCCTCAACGTTCGCGCTTGTACTTCCGCTGCATGGCCGCGAAATAACCCTCGTTGCGCAGCGCGTCGAGCAGGCTCAGGTCCACATAGTCTTCGACCTTCTGGCTGCCGCCGGGAAACTGCGCGAGGATATTCTCGGCGCCTTGGCGCGAGACTTCGATATTGGCCGGCGACTGTGCCTTGAAGTCGGCATAGGTGATGTCGAGGATTTTCGGATCGGCGATCTTGAGCTCCTTGGCGAGCACCTCCTTGGCGCGGGTCTCGTCCGCGAGCGCGAGGTAGTTGCCCTCGATCGTGCCCTTGAGGAAACGCGCGAGGGCGTCACGCGTGACGTCACCGCGCCGCGCCACGATCGAGCTGAAGACCCAGGGGATCTGCTCCGGGACGAGATCGACAAGAACGTTGACGCCCTGCGCTCGCGCCAGGCTGGCGGTCGGCTCGTTGATCGCCGTAGCCTTGATCTCCCCCGATTTGACGGCCTCGAGCCGTCGCAGGCCGCTGCCATATTCCTTCAGCGTCACGTCGTTGCGTGTGAGGCCGAGGCGCTGCAGGGCAAGCGTGACGGTGGAATCGCTCTCCGAGCCGAACGTGCTCACGGCGATGGTGCCGCCCTTGAGGTCGGCCGCGGTCTTTACACCCGGCGCCGAAAAGAACGTAAAGCGGATGACGTTGCTCAGGGAGCCGATGGTCCTGATGTCGCCGCCGGCGCGATTGACCCGGATCACCGACGACAGTCCCACATGCATGACGTCGAGCCGCCCGGCCTGCAACTCGGCCGCGCCCCGGCTGCCGCCCTGCATGTTGATGATGTCGACCGTGAGCCCCTGCGCGGCAAAGAGGCCGGCGTCGCGGGCCATGTACCAGGCCAGCACGGTGTTGACGGGATCGGAGATGCCCGCCCGAAGCGCAATCGCTTCTTGTGCCGCCATCGACTGCAGCCCGAAGATCAGAAGAGCCGGGATCGCCGCGGCGATGCCAGCCATGCGTAACCGGAGGACCCGTTGCATTGCGACTCTCCTCCCGCCCTAGTGTCCCGATTCCGAAGTTCGCATGAGCTTGCAGCACGTTCGGATGCGAACTTCGGAATCATGGGACACTAGCAACTCGGTGATTCTAGTGCCGCTTTGAACCCCGAAGTTCGCAAACGCACCTGCCGCGAAATCGTGCGAACTTCGGGTTCACGGCACTAGCAAGCGGGAGACGTCGAAGGCTAACGGCCGCTTGCGGGCTTGTCCACGAGACGCGCCGCCGGATTAATGGGATTGTCACGTTGCGGAAATACGGTGACAATCATCGTCTTTTGTCGGGAATGAACATGTCCTCTCGCGACTACTGTGGCCTACGCGCATGGCGCGGCAGCGCCTTCGCAGCCTTGCTGTCAGCGTCGGCGCTCTTGTCCGCGCATGCTGCGCTTGCCGCCGACAGCGTCACGGTCGGCGGCAACACCTATATCAACAGAGGACTCGTCGGCGTCGGCCGGCTGCCCGGCGATCTGCGCGACAAGTTCGGCGAGACCTTCGGCTCCGGCTCCGGGATGGCGCTCGATACCGCATCGTGGAGACTCACGCCGACCGGATACCAGGGCACGTTCTACGTTCTGCCCGACCGCGGCTACAACATCGGCGGCACGACCGATTATCGCTCGCGGGTCAACAAGCTCGACATCACTTTCACGCCGCTCGCCGATCCGTCGGCAATACCCGTGGCGGAGCGGCAGAAGAGCGTCGCCGCGACTTTGTCCGACACCATCCTGCTCACCGAGCCCGCCGGCGAGCCGATGACCGGGCTCGATCCGATCGAGAACGGCATCCGCCGAGCAGCGAACGGCTTCCCTGATCTGCCGCAGGCGCCGAATGGCCGTCTCAGCATCGACGCGGAATCGCTCGCCCTGCTGCCCGACGGAAGCTTCTTCATCGGGGACGAATACGGACCCTATGTCTACCGCTTCGCTCCGACCGGTCGGCTGTTGGCGGCGATGCGGCCGCCCGAGGCCTTCCTGCCCAGACGCAATGGCCGGGATCACTTCTCATCCAACAATCCCGGTCCGGGCATGCCCGAGCCGGTGCCGCCCAATCCGGACACCGGCCGCCAGAACAACCAAGGCTTCGAAGGGCTGAGCCTGACGCCGGACGGCAAATTTCTGATCGTGGCCTTGCAGAGCGCCACCCGTCAGGACGGCGGCAACGCGCCGGAGACGCGGCGCTACAGCCGGCTGCTCTACTACGACCTCGCCGACCTCGGGCGTCCGAGATTGGTGCGCGAGCACGTCCTGCCGTTGCCGGTCTTCGACACCGCGGATGGCAAGCGCCGTGTCGCCGCCCAAAGCGAGCTGTTCGCCCTCAGCGAGACGCGTTTGCTCCTGCTCTGCCGCGATGCCGGCAACGGCTACGGCATGGATGGCACGACCTCGCGCTACCGCTCGGTCGAGCTCATCGACACCACGCAGGCCACCAATATCGCCGGCATGGTGTACGACGCCACGGTGCCGGTTGCCCCCGGCGGCAAGCTTGCCGAGGGTATCGTGCCTGCGACGCTGACCCCGTTCATCGACCTCAACGACAATGCGCAGCTCAACAAGTTCGGGCTGCATAACGGCGAGCCGAACGACCGCAATAATCTCTCGGAGAAATGGGAGGGGATGGCGTTGGCGCCGGCGCTCGATCCCGCCAGTCCGAACGATTACCTATTGCTCATAACCAACGATAACGACTTCATAACCCAGAATGGCTATCAGGTCGGCGCGCCCTACAAGGACGCCAGCGGCGGCGACGTCGACACGATGCTGCTGGTGTATCGCATCACCTTGCCGGGACAGCTGAAATAAGGTTTGGCGTCGGCACACGGCCATCATCTCTGGCGGCTTTGCGATCTTTTGTGGCGCTGCACACAAAGGAGGTGCGGCACCGCGTCCCGCCCCGGTTGACCACAGCTCCCGGCATTGTTTGTTGTAAGTCTGCTGGCTTTGTTCGAGATGGCATGCGATTACCAGGACATGAAGTCGCAAAGGGACTTCACTGCCGTCCGTCCGTGTTTATTGAGAGCAGGGACCAAAGCAGGGAGCGGGGCGCAGAACGAGGTTTCAAGGGAGAGACGTCGATGAGAGCACTCGGGTTTCAGCGGTTCGCCGCGGCTGGCGCGCTGTGTATCGCGCAAGTGCTTGTGGTCGCACAAGCGTTTGCGCCGGTTCCGGCAGCGGCCGCATGGGAGCCGACGCGGCCGGTCGAGTTCATCATACCCGCCGGTACTGGCGGTGGCGCCGACCAGATGGCGCGTACCATCCAGGGCATCATCACCAAGTACAACTTGATGAAACAGCCGATGGTGGTGATCAACAAGGCCGGCGGCGCCGGCGGCGAAGGCTTCCTCGACGTGAAGGCCTCGCGCGGCAATCCGCACAAGATCATCATCACGCTGTCGAACCTGTTCACGACGCCGCTCGCGACCGGCATTCCCTTCAATTGGAAAGACCTGACTCCGGTCTCGATGCTGGCACTCGATGAGTTCATCCTGTGGGTCAATGCCGAGAAGCCCTACAAGACGGCCAAGGAGTACATCGACGCCGCGAAGGCTGCGAACGGCACCTTCAAGATGGCCGGCACCGGCTCGAAGCAGGAAGACCAGATCATCACCGAGGCGATCCAGAAGGCCACCGGCGCCAAGTTCATCTACATTCCCGAGCGCGGCGGCGGCGCGGTCGCGGTCCAGCTGGTTGGCAATCACGTCGATTCGACCGTTAACAACCCGATCGAGGCGGTCGCGCAATGGCGCGGCGGACAGTTGCGTCCGCTCTGCGTGTTCGACAGCAAGCCGCTCGATTACTCCGAAAAGATCGCCGGCGACCAGGCATGGAGCAACATACCCACCTGCAAGTCGCAGGGGCTCGATATCGAGTACCTGATGCTGCGCGGCATCTTCATGCCCCCGGGCGCCACGCCCGATCAGGTCGCCTACTACATCGATCTGTTCAAGAAAGTGCGCGAGACGCCGGAGTGGAAGAAGCTGATGTCCGATGGCGCTTTCAACCAGAGCTTCATGATCGGCGCCGACTACGCCAAGTGGGTCGCCGGCGAGGAGAAGCGCCACGAGGAGTTGATGAAGGCCGCGGGCTTCCTCGCGAACAAGTAGCCGATGGCCTTGAATTTGCCGGCGGGCATGCGCCCGCCGGCCGCGAAATTACGGCGACGAACCGAGGGCCTGTGGTGGGCGTTAGCCCCAAGCGGCACGTGGCATCGCGGACCTGCAATTCGGTTTTGCGGTGCAGCACAAAGTCTTTAGACGAAGACCGAAAGTCGCATTGCGCCGCTACAAGGCCTGGAATATTGTATACCAGACAAGGGGTGGTAACGCTTTCCGGACGGGCAATTGATGACGGATGATTCCCACGGCCTGCGCGGCGCCGGGCCCACGCAACGATCGGTCGAGATCGGCGTGACGGTGGCGATGGCGGTGTTTTCGCTGATCGTGGTCGCCGGCAGCCTGAAAGCCGGCATCGGCTGGGGCGCCGAAGGCCCGCAGGCGGGCTTCGTTCCATTCTATGTCGGGCTGATGATCCTGGGCTCGAGCATCATCAACTTTGGCGCGCTCGTCGTCGAGCGCCCGGACGCGCAGCTGTTTGCGGAATGGGGCCAGCTCGGAAAGGTGATGTCCGTGCTGGTGCCGACCTCGATCTATGTGGCGCTGGTGCCGTGGATCGGGATCTACGTGGCGTCGGCGCTGCTCATCGCCGTGTTCATGCGATGGCTCGGACGCTACGGGTGGGGCCTCGTCGCGGCGATCTCGATCGGAGTGCCGCTCGTCACCTTCGTCGTATTCGAGAAGTGGTTCCTCGTGCCTTTGCCGAAAGGGCCGATCGAAGCCTATCTCGGGTTCTGACAATGCCGGGTTGGCGGAAACTGTCGGAGTAGCGAAAGCAGATCATGGAAGAGATCGTCAATCTGTTCCACGGCTTCGCCGTCGTCGTCCAGCCGTTCAACCTGATGGTGATGGTGGTCGGCATCATGCTCGGCGTCATCATCGGCGTGTTGCCCGGCCTGGGCGGCGCCAACGGCGTCGCCATCCTGCTGCCGCTGACGTTCTCGATGTCGCCGACCTCGGCGATCATCATGCTCTCCTGCATCTACTGGGGCGCGCTGTTCGGCGGCGCCATCACCTCGGTGCTGTTCAACATACCGGGCGAGCCTTGGTCGGTGGCGACCACGTTCGACGGCCATCCGATGGCGCAGCAGGGCAGGGCGGGCGAGGCGCTGACCGCGGCCTTCACGTCGTCGTTCGTGGGCGCGCTGTTCGCCGTCATCATGATCACCCTGGTTGCGCCGCTGGTCGCCAAGTTTGCGCTGCAGTTCGGGCCAGCGGAAAAATTCGGCGTCTATTTCCTTGCTTTCTGCAGCTTCATCGGCATGAGCAAGGAGCCCCCGTTCAAGACCGTGGCCTCGATGATGATCGGCTTTGCGCTCGCCGCCGTCGGCCTCGACAGCATCACCGGTCAGCTGCGGCTGACCTTCGGATACACGGAGCTGCTCACCGGCTTCGACTTCCTCATCGCGGTGATCGGACTGTTCGGGATCGGCGAGATCCTGCTGTCGATCGAGGAGGGGCTCACCTTCAAGGGCGGCAGCGCCGGCATCAATCCGAAAGTGGTGTTCCAGACCTGGGCGGAGCTGCCGCGCTACTGGATGACGTCGCTGCGATCCTGCGTGATCGGCTGCTGGATGGGCATCAGCCCTGCCGGCGCGACGCCGGCCTCGTTCATGAGCTACGGCATCGCGAAGCGCGTGTCGAAGCACGGCGACCGCTTCGGCCGTGGCGAGGTGGAGGGCGTGGTGGCCCCGGAGACCGCGGCGCACGCCGCCGGCACCGCCGCGCTGCTGCCGATGCTGTCGCTCGGCGTGCCTGGCTCGCCGACCGCCGCCGTGCTGCTCGGCGGCCTGCTGATCTGGGGCCTGCAGCCCGGACCGCTGCTGTTCGTTGAGCAGAAGGAATTCGTCTGGGGGCTGATCGCGTCGATGTATCTCGGCAATGTCGTCGGGCTGTTGGTGGTGCTGACCTGCGTGCCGCTGTTCGCCGCTATCCTGCGCATTCCGTTCAGCATCATCGCGCCGATCATCCTGGTGTTCTGCGCGATCGGCGCCTACACCGTGCACAACTCGACGTTCGACGTCGTGATGATGCTGGTGTTCGGCGTCGTCGGCTACATCCTCAAGAAGTGCAACTATCCGCTGGCGCCGATGGTGCTGGCGATCGTGCTCGGCGACAAGGCCGAGGAGGCATTCCGGCAGTCACTGCTCGCCTCGCAAGGCGGCCTCGGCATCTTTTTCTCCAACGGGTTGGTCAGCTCGATCATGGCGCTCGGCCTGATTGCGCTGTTCTGGCCGCTGATTTCGAACGCGCTGACGCGGCTGAAGCCGCGAACGGCGCTTTGACGGGCACGACTGGGCGGCGGCCCACCGCGCCAATCGGAAAAAAACCACCGGTCATCCGGATGTAAAGCGAGCGTAGCTAGATTGCGTGCAACTGAAGTTCTGGAATATTGAATACCAGCCATGAGCAACGGTGATCGCTCATCTCGCAAGACCCACGCGCCGCAACCCCGCGCCGCCGGCGCGGCCGCGTCGCCGCGGGTGGAGCCGATCGCCAGCCCGGAGAGCTTCAAGAGCCGTGCCTACGCCGCGCTCAAGGACGTCATCGTATCGATGGACGTCTATCACAGCCGCGACGACATCCGGCTCGACGAGCGGCGCCTGGCGCTCGATTTCGGCATCAGCCGCACGCCGGTGCGCGAGGCGATGGCGCAGCTCGAGCGCGAAGGTTTCGTGCGCGCGGTGCCCCGGCGCGGCATCTACGTCGTGCGCAAGACCAAGCGCGAGGTGATCGAGATGATCACCGCCTGGGCCGCGCTCGAGAGCATGGCGGCACGGCTGATCACTGAAAGCGCCGAAGCCACCGAGATCGCCGCGCTGCGCACCATGTTCACCAAGTTCGAGAACGGTGAGCTGCATGCTCGGCTCGACGAGTATTCCGAGGTGAACATCGAGTTTCATCAGACCATCATCCGCATGAGCCGCAACAGCGTGCTGATTGCGCTGGCGGAAAACCTGTTCACCCACATGCGAATGATCAGGAGAAAGACGATCGGCGAGCAGGACCGCGCCGACCGCTCGATCCGCGATCACATGTCGATCATCCAGGCCTTGGAGGCGCGCGACACCAAGCGCGCCGAGGACCTCGTGCGCAACCACGCGCTCGGCCTGGCCGACCACGTCGAAAAATATGCCGATTACCTGGACTGACATGCCGCACTTCTTTCTCAAGCTGATCGGGCCCCGGCCGACATTCGCGATGGACATGAACGACGCCGAGAAGAAGCTGATGCACGAGCACTTCCTCTACTGGAAGGCGCGCCAGGAGCAGGGCGAGGTGCTGGTGTTCGGGCCGGTGATGGACCCGACGGGGCCATATGGCATGGGCGTCCTGTCCGTGGCGGACGAGGCCGCGGCGCAGGCGTTCGCGGCTGGCGATCCGGCGATGAAGGCGAATGTCGGCTTCAAATGCGAGATCCATTCCATGCGCGCGGTAACGCGCGACGAGTAATGCGCGCGGTGACGCGCGATGGCCAGACATGATGACGAATCGGGAGGACTCCCATGGCTGATGCAGCAGTGAAATCGAAACCCGCGGCGGACGAGGCACAGCAGGAGCTGACGGACGGTTTTCACCTGATCATCGACGCGCTCAAGCTCAACGGCCTCAACACGATCTACGGCGTGCCCGGCATTCCGATCACGGACTTCGGCCGCATGGCACAGGCGGCCGGCATCCGCGTCATCTCGTTCCGGCACGAGCAGAACGCCGGCAATGCGGCGGCGATCGCCGGCTTTTTGACGAAGAAGCCCGGCATCTGCCTCACCGTGTCGGCGCCCGGCTTTCTCAACGGGCTCACTGCGCTCGCCAATGCCACCACCAACTGCTTTCCGATGATCCTGATCTCGGGCTCGTCCGAGCGCGAGATCGTCGATCTGCAGCAGGGCGACTACGAGGAGATGGACCAGCT
>Ga0126382_10000377_pt1 | contig 17230 bp, 12 predicted proteins | sample PanSoiMetPlot_30_FD_92548 | JGI IMG/M metagenome (GOLD analysis project Ga0126382, IMG submission 92548) | Tropical forest soil microbial communities from Panama - MetaG Plot_30 | ecosystem: Environmental > Terrestrial > Soil > Tropical forest > Bulk soil | place: Panama | collected 2016-02-17
CTCTTGTCGAAGCGAACACGTTTTTAGACATCCTCGATTGGTACTTCGTCGACTTTTCGACCATGCGCATCCAAGATCATGACGAACCAGCCGCTCCAATCCCATCCTGGCATGGCGGCTCCATGTTTGAGGTTGCGCGCCAACACTAAGGCATCTTCGCGAGCGGCGGCGTTGCCCGACAAATCGATGCCTTTGTGATTGTTTAGAACTTGTTTGCCGTCACTGAGATGGAAGTAATAACGAGGCATGGCGACAATGTCCGTAACGAAAGACTACAGGTCTGGACCCCCGTGAGCGATACCGCGGGGATCACGATCGTACTAGGCGCGCCCGCCGAGGGACAGTGCCCCGACAATCGGCCTATTGTACCGCAGCCGATGGGCTCGCGCGTCTTTGCCGTCCAGCTACCGCTTGAATCCTAGAGATGACACTGGCGTGAAGACGATTTCTCTTCTCAAAATTCAGATGTTTGATGTCGGCGGCGGAATTGAGGTTGATGTTGGAAATGGAACCTTTGAGCCCAGCCCCTTTTGATACCAAAGCGTTGCCCGTATAGTGATTAACGACTTTGGCCCGCGTTTGACGGCGCCACTAAATTCGTCGTCGGCCCGAACGTGACCACGAGGGCGACAGGTGCGCCCAACGTCTTCATCTTTTCGGCCATGTAGATAGCGGCGTCTGCTCCGAGAGACTGCCCCATAATGATGATCTGCCCCTTACTGCTTTTTTGCAGCCGGGCGGTCTCTTCTGCGAGCGGGTTGTAAAAATCGTAAGGAAACAGTGGCGCTGTAACCGCGTTGGACCAGTTTTCGTCAAGGACGCCCAGTCCGGTGGAAAAAATGCCGGCCAATCCTTTCAACAGATAAATATGTGTGTTGTGGCCGGATGCTTGAGCTCTGCCGGACAAAGCCGTGATGGCAAGCAATACTGCTGCGAATAACAATGATTTTCGCACGGTCTCCCCCTTCCGCGAACAAACTATTTATTTCATGTGTTCGAATCTAATTAATAGCAATCGCACTGTTCCGATAGGTTAGTTGGTCTCACCCGTGCTATGTCATGTGCGTCAACCGAACGCTAGATCTTGCGCGCTTGTGTTCTGACAATCTCATACTAATGGCTCGATCTCTGGCGACAGGCAGATGACGCGAGCCAAAATCATAGGCAAAGGCTGATGACGCTCTTCCTGGCGAAGCTCATTTGGGGTCTTGGATGCGTGGCGTATTTCATCATCCGCTACCCGCATCAGCGTCGTGCTCGCAAAACAAGTGTCACAGATCGCCGAGATCTCGTTCGCGAACGAACCTTGATGCTGATCTCCTACAGTGGGCTATTCGTAGCTCCGCTGATCTATGTGCTGACCGACCAGCCGAAATTTGCCGGCTATACTTTCAGCCCGTTACAGGCCTCACTTGGAGCGCTTGTGTTAATCGCCGCCATGGCCCTGCTCTACCGCACGCATCGGGACCTGGGGCGCGCCTGGTCGATCACGCTGGAAATCCGTGACAAGCACACGTTGATCACCCGTGGAATCTACGAGAAGCTGCGTCATCCGATGTACGCTGCGTTCTGGTTGTGGGCTATTTCACAGGCACTTCTGCTACCGAACTGGCTCGCAGGTCTGTCGGGCATCGTTGGCTTTGGTACGCTATTCTTTGCGCGTGTTGGCCACGAGGAGCGGATGATGCTTGAGACTTTCGGCGACGAGTATCGTGCCTACATGGCACGCACCTACCGGCTCATTCCTGGGATTTATTGATTCGTTAGTGCCTACCGAAAGCGTCAAGCCGTCAGATACAACCGTGGTGTGCCCGTGGAATGAGTATGGATATCCTTCTGCTCCAGACCGATCCTGCGACGGAACCATCGGCGAACATAGCCGCGGGTTACTCGGGTCCTGTGAGCGCTACGAACCTGGGAACATGTTTTTCAGACGTTGCCAGAGGTCGGTTAAATCATCCCGCCGTAGCGACCAGAGCAAGCTGCTTCTCCTACCGTTGGATCGCCCGCGCCGCGGATCAGGTTCGTCGATATTTGTCCTCCCGCCCCAAACACGTGGCGGGAGCGCGGGTGGCTCTGCAGTTGCCTAACTCGCCGGAATACGTGGCCGCTTTTTACGGGGCGCTGCTCGCGGACTGTGTCGTGGTGCCACTCCCTGTTTCCCTTGAAGTACGCCGCAGGACGCAGATCCTTGAATTATCCCAACCGGACGTACTGATCAGCACCCCGACGGATTTCAACGCACCACAGGATCACTCAGCACCCTCAACCTTACGCTTGGCCGAAAGGAGCGATTCACAGGATTCGCTGCCACCTCCACGTCGGAAAAACCACGATCTGGCGATGCTGCTCTTCACCTCAGGCTCGATGGGGACGCCCAAAGGAGTCATGCTCAGCCATCGAAACCTTCTGGCAAACGCAGATTCGATTCTCCGCGAGCTTCCAATTCGCTCAGACGATCGGGCGTTGGTCGTTCTTCCGTTCTGTCATGCTTACGGCAACTCAATCCTTCAAACGCATATTCTGAGCGGCGCGACACTTCTCCTCGATCGCGGCCTGGCTTTTCCATCGTCTATTGTCGAATCGATTTGCGACATGGAGGCCACGAGCTTCTCCGCGGTTCCCGAGGTCTACGGCATGCTTTTAAAATACGGACGTCTTGGAGAACGGCCGCTGCCGGCCTTGCGATACATGACCGTCGCGGGCGGAGAATTACGCCACGATCTGGCAGAAGAAATTGCGCGCCGTATCGAGCCAGCATCATTCTATGTAATGTATGGCCAGTCGGAAGCCACTGCGCGACTGGCGTCGTTGCCGCCTCAACAACTCCATGCTCGTCGGGGATCGATTGGAATGCCAATCTCGGGGGTCGAGCTTGCCGTTATGGATGAATCGAACCGCGAACTGGCCGCGAACGCCGTTGGTATGCTATGCGCCCGGGGCAACAACGTGATGCTGGGTTACTGGCGCGACCCGGCAGCCACGGCTGACGCCGTAGGTACGGACGGATGGCTGCGAACCGGTGACTTGGCCCATCGGGACGAAGATGGTTTTTTCTTCCTGCACGGCCGGGCGAGCTTGCTGGTCAAGGTCCAAGGACACCGCGTACACCCGGCAGAGATCGAAGGGCTGGTTGAAGCTGACTTCCCCCAGACGGCTGCCGTTGCTATTCCGACCGCGCGCGGTGACGAAACCAGATTCGTTCTGTTTCTTGCACCGCGAGATGATCGACCAATCGACGTCGAGAAAATTCGAGCAGCTTGCCAAAAAGAACTCCCTCCCTATAAGCAGCCCGTGCACTACGAGGTGATCGAACGATTCCCATTGACGTCGGGTTACAAGGTTGATCGCGCGGCATTGGCGCACCTCGTCCCTGAGATTTCTGGTGGGCGCCGCGCTCAGCCAGACGATATTCTGACGCAATCTCCATGAGCTCTGATCGAAAAAAACTGGAAGCGGACCTGACGCACTTTGTGCAGTCGCGGGGCACGCGTTATGCGCAAGCCACCCTACAGACCGATCTTTTGGAGACCGGCATGCTGGATTCTTTGTTGTTGATGGATTTGATCTTCCACATCGAAGAGGCCTATGGCGTGCGTGTTGACAGCGACCAGGTCAACCCCTCGAACTTTCGCACCATCGAGGATACTGTCAGCTTTCTGCTAAAGCAGAAGGCGTTGCCGCAAGCGTAGCACCTAATTGCTTACATGTGCGCCACCGTCGGAGCTTAAAGAGTTATTTGAAGATGAAGTGGCCTCTTGTCGAGCGTCCAGTCCCCAATACGCAGGTCCCGCTCTACAACCGATTCTATCTCCACGCGTCACCGGCGAGCCAGTTCGATCCTGTGATCGTATGGGGAACAGAAATTGACGCCGATGCGCTGCAGGCCTTTCTCCACGAACGAAATCGTGACGGACGCATCTTGCTTACCGCCGCTCACGCCTTGATACGCGCGACGGCCCTCGCCCTCGAGCAGTGTCCAGAACTGAACGTTCGATTGATTCGCCGGCGTATATATGCCTTCCGCAACATCAACATTCGAATGGCATTCTTTCACCGTCGGTATTCAGAAATAGATCTCATGCTGATCGAGCATACAAACCTCAAGAGTCTCGAGCGAATTGCCCTTGAGATTTGGCAGCGAATGCTGCAGGCGGCTCGCAATGAGGGAGGACGCGACCGCGATCTCGCAAGACTCCGTCGACTTCCTGCCTTCTGGTTTCGCCGGGTTGTGCGACTATACGGCTTTTTGGATCGCCATTTGAGACTTCCCACGCTTGGCCGGTTAGATAGCACACGCGCGGGCTGTATGATGGTGAATGACCTGTCATTTCCCGGGGCGCCGCCAATGCGGGTCTACAAACCAACTCGATTTCCGGATAAATCGGATTCATTCAATCTGACGTTGGGACCGGTAGAAAACAAGGTGGTCACACGCTCCGGCCAATTCGTGTCGGTCAATGTAATGCCGATATTCTTACGGGCCGATCACCGTCTGGTTGACGCCCAACAGATCGGCCGTTTCCTCGCTCTGATACGCGACCTCCTTAGTAATCCAGAACGCCTGGCAGGAGGACACTACAGACAATCCGATATCGATCGGGCCGTCGCGGAAAAACAAAAACAATAACGGCCTCGTGAGTTTTGAGCCGCATGCAGGCAGAAAAAGAACATGTCGCAGTCGTGTCGATCGCTGCTTCGGCGATCCTGACGGTCGCCAAGGCTTTCGTAGGCTTTGCGACCGGCTCGCTGGCAATCCTTTCGGAGGCCGGGCATTCACTTATCGACCTCGGCGCTACGGTCATGACCTATGTCGCCGTGCGGATCTCGGGCAAGCCGGCAGATGAAGGGCACCACTACGGTCACGGGAAGGTCGAAGCAGTTTCTGCACTCGCTGAAACTGCTTTGCTATTCCTGCTGTCTGGCATTGTGATCTGGGAAGCCTTCAACCGACTGGTTGTACACGGTGGCCACGCGGTCGAGGCGACCATTTGGGCGTTCGGAGTTGTTCTGGCATCGATCATCATTGATTTCTTCCGAGCCCGCGCGCTTTCATATACCGCAGAAAAGACGTCGAGCCACGCGCTAGAAGCCGATGCCCTACATTTTTCGTCCGATCTTTGGTCCTCACTTGCGGTTTTGATAGGCTTGGTCGGCGTGCACTTCGGGTTGGCTTGGGCGGATTCCATGGCTGCCCTGGTCGTGGCAATTTTGGTCTGTGTTGCCGGCTGGCGGCTGGGCAAGCGCACAATCGATACGCTCACGGATGTCGCGCCCCCGGGCGCGGCTACCAAGATTGCAAACATTGCCGAACGTATTCCGGGAGTAGTCCGAGTTGAACAGGTTCGCGCGCGTGCCGTCGGTCAGCAGACATTCATCGATCTTCAGCTAGCAGTCAGCCGTACCCTGCCGCTTGATCGTGTGAGCGCGCTGAAAGACCAAGTTGCAGCTGCGCTGCGCCAGCAAATTCCGGGCGCCGAACCGGTCGTCACAACGGATCCCGTAGCTCTCAACAACGAGACGATTCTCGATCGCGTCATGGTCATTGCGCGCAACCGCGCGCTAGCCGTGCACCACGTTACGGTTCACGAGTTGCGAGACAAACTAGCGGTTTCGCTTGACCTCGAAGTAGACGGAAGACTTTCACTACGCGCCGCCCATGAAATGGCCGACGGATTGGAAAGCGCCATCGCGACTGAACTCGGCTCAAGTGTTGAGGTCGAAACGCACATCGAGCCGCTACAGCCACCGGACGCCTCCGGGTGCGAAGCACCGCTGGAGCGCATCAAAGCGGTGGAAGTGACACTGTCCGAGCTTGCAGCCCAAGGCGGTAATATTCGCGACGTCCACAACGTTCGTGTGCGCGAGACGGATGAGGGCGAGATCGTCAATTTTCACTGTCGCGTGGACCCGCAATTGAGCGTCCAGAGCGCGCACGAAAATGTCGACGCGCTGGAGCGCGCATTGAAACAGCGATCGCCGTCGATCAAGCGCGTAGTTGGGCATGCCGAGCCAATACGCTGAACGCTCAATCAGGGGATAAGAACTGCAGCACCCTGCAGTCGGCCTTCGCGCATGTCCGCCAATTCGTCATTAACTGTTGCAAGAGGATAGCCCCTGACTTGGCACTTCACGTCAGATTTTTGTGCAATGTCCAGAAACTCTCTCGCATCGTTGCGCGTGAGATTCGCCACAGACATTATCGACCGCTCTTCCCACAGCAACGCGTAGGGAAACGCCGGAATATCTGACATATGAATTCCGCCACAGACCACACGCCCGCCCTTCTTCACGGCCTTGAGTGCAATTGGAACCAGGGTGCCGACCGGTGCGAAGATTATTGCCGAGTCGAGCGGTTCAGGCGGCGGCTGGTCGGAAGGACCTGCCCAGACAGCTCCAAGTGAGCGCGCAAAATTTTGCGCTGCCTCGTCGCCTCGGCGGGTAAACGCAAGTACACGACGGCCGAGTCGCGTCGCAACTTGGATCAGAATATGCGCCGCTGCGCCAAAACCGTAGAGACCAAGCGTCTGCCCCTCCCCCGCCATCCGGTAGCTTCGCCAGCCGATAAGTCCTGCGCAAAGCCACGGCGCAATTTGCGTGTCTTCACCACGCTCCCCTAACGGAAAGCAAAAGCGCCCGTCGGCAACCACGTGGGTGGCAAAACCTCCGTCCCGGGTGTAGCCCGTAAACACCGGGACATCGCAGAGGTTTTCCCGACCACTCTGACAGTACGGACAGATTCCGCACGTAGAACCTAGCCACGGAATACCGACGCGCTCGCCTACCGCAAATCCGCTCTGTCCGGTTCCTAACGCAAAGACCCGCCCAACAATTTCGTGGCCGGGCACGATCGGTAACTTCGGATGGGACAAGTCCCCATCCACCACGTGCAAGTCCGTGCGACATACGCCACATGCCTTTATTTCTACTACGATCTCCCCGACCCCTGGTGCGGGTAGTGGCCTTTCACGCAAAACCAGCGGCATGCGCGGCCGATCGAGCACCATGGCCTGCATCGTCTGCATCGCTCTTATTTCTTCCAATTGAGCACAGGACATCCTAAATCAAATCCTATGCGCACCGATATCGCCCAGCCCATTCGTCTCAAGGACTACCGTCCACCTGACTGGCTTGTAGAGACAGTTTCGTTGGATTTTTCGCTGCATCCCACAGCGACACGAGTCCGTGCGACATTGGTCCTCAGGCCGAGCCCACAGGCCGCTTCAGCCCCACTCATTCTGGAGGGCGACGAACTTTCGCTGGTTTCGCTCAAGCTCGACGGAACGGAGTTGCCCTCTGACAGCTATGTTGTCACCTCCGACCGTCTTACGATTCCACAACCTCCAAACGGCCGCTTCGCGCTCAAAATTGAAACGGTCGTAGACCCAACGGCCAATACTCAGCTGTCAGGCCTGTATCGTTCAAAAAGTAGCTATTGCACCCAGTGCGAGGCCGAGGGCTTTCGCCGTATCACCTACTTTCCGGACAGGCCTGACGTAATGGCTGTCTATACGACTCGTATCGAAGCCGACAAACGGGAAGCCCCCGTATTGCTCTCGAATGGCAATCTTGAACAGCGTGGCGAACTCCCGAATGGGAGGCACTTTGTGGTCTGGCACGATCCACATCCCAAACCATCCTACCTGTTTGCACTGGTCGGAGGTGATCTTGCATGCGTCGAAGATCAGTTCACCACCATGTCCGGACGCAATGTGGTGCTCCAGATCTTCGTGGAACATGGCAAACAGCAACTAACTGCCTATGCCATGGATTCGCTCAAACGAGCGATGCGGTGGGACGAGCAAGCTTTTGGGCGCGAATACGATCTCGACATTTTCATGATCGTCGCCGTGTCCGACTTCAACATGGGGGCCATGGAAAACAAGGGACTAAATATTTTTAACGACAAATATGTATTGGCCAGTCCGGACACCGCGACCGACGCTGATTTTGCGCACATTGAAGCCGTCATTGCACATGAGTACTTCCACAATTGGACAGGCAACCGGATCACTTGTCGTGATTGGTTTCAGCTTTGTCTGAAGGAAGGTCTCACGGTCTTCCGGGACCAGGAGTTCTCGTCCGACATGCGCTCAAGGCCCGTAAAGCGAATTGCTGATGTGCGCGGTCTCCGCGCAACGCAATTTGTCGAAGACGCTGGACCTTTGGCACACTCAGTGCGACCGGATACCTATAAGGAAATCAATAACTTCTACACGACGACGATATATGAAAAAGGAGCAGAGCTGGTACGAATGGTGCAGACCATGATCGGCCGCGAAGATTTCCGCGCCGGCATGAATCTTTATTTCGCACGCCACGACGGTCAGGCTGCCACCGTCGAACAGTTCATCCAATGCTTTGCCGATTCCAGCCGACGGGACCTGACGCAATTTATGCGCTGGTACAGTCAGGCAGGCACACCCGAAGTGACAACCCGCGGTCATTACGATGCGGCCCGTCGGACCTACACACTGAACTGCAAACAAATCGTACCGCCGACACCAGGTCAGCCGACCAAGCAACCAATGGTCGTTCCACTATCGCTTGGCCTAGTCGGCAAGGATGGCCGCGACCTGCCCCTTAAGGTATCTGCCGACGGATCGATCGGCGGCGCCGTGGTGATTTTAGCTGACGCTGCCGCAACGTTCGAGTTCGTCGATGTTGACGAACCTCCTGTCCTGTCAATCAATCGGGGTTTCTCCGCGCCAATCAAGCTCATCAACGGTCTTTCGGCCGATGACCTGGTTTTTCTCGCAGCACACGACCGCGACCCGTTCAACCGCTGGCAGGCCGTACAAACGATCTCGATGCGTCTGCTCATCGACAACGTGGGGGCCTTGCGTTCCGGTCAAGCGACGCGGGTCGACAACCAATTGATCGCCGCTCTGGCAAGCATCGTCGAGGACCCTGCACTGGAGCCCGCCTTTATTGCGCTCGCGCTTGTCCCGCCCGGTGAGGGAGACATTGCCCGCGAAATCGGCCGCGACATCGATCCCGACCTGATTTTCCGTGCTCGATCGATTTTCCGCAGCTCTGTTGGGGAGCGGCTCCGCGCGGCGCTCAGCACGGTCCACGATCGTACGCAGGTCGCCGGCGGCTACTCCCCTGACGCGAAGAGCGCCGGGCGGCGCGCTCTGCGGAATGTCGCAGTCGATCTACTCGCCTCAACAGGCCAACCTGGCGACATTGCTCGGGCATCCAAACAGTACGAAACGGCAGACAATATGACAGACCGCATGGCCGCGCTCGGAACTCTTTGCTTGCACGACACACCGGAACGGCAAAGGGCCTTAGACCATTTCTACGCACGCTATGCTGCCGACGCGCTTGTCATAGACAAATGGTTTGCGCTGCAGGCGACCATTCCGCAGCCAGAAACGCTCGAGAAGGTACGCAATTTAACCACGCACCCAGCATTTTCGCTCGCCAATCCGAACCGGATTCGCGCGCTGATCGGCGCATTTGCGCAGGGCAATGCAACCCAATTCAACCGAGCTGATGGCGCCGGTTACAATTTCATTGCCGATATCGTGCTTGCTCTGGATCCGAAAAACCCCCAAGTGTCGGCACGACTTGCAACTGCCTTCCGAACCTGGCGGACGCTCGAACCTGGACGTCGCACGAAGGCGGAAGCGGCCCTCGCCCGCATGAAATCCAACCCAGGCATTTCCCGCGACTTGGCCGATATCGTCGAACGTACCTTGGCGGTATCTTGAGAGTTGGGCCATAGAAATAGGGCCTTCAAAATCTGTCGTGGGTAACAATTTTTAAACAATTGACTCATCGGACTCTCGACAAATCAGCGTCCATCGATTCCAATCGACAAGTGATTCGGGAGGCGATGCGGCACATCCTTCCGTCTCGAGGGTGACAGGGGAAATTCCGAACGGAGGCCTTCTATGGCGCGCGCCGATGTGGCGAGTGCGTCTGCACATGCCGATTCTATTAAGGGCCTCGCGCAATCGATCGCCAACCCGGCGTATCGGAGGCTCCTGACCGCAGAGCCGCTATTGCGACGTGCCGTCCCGGTTCTGATTATCGCGTTCCTCGCGACAATCTGCGTCGGGGCCCTTGTACAGGTGCTCGACCACCGCCGCCAAACCCTCACCGACGAGATGCTATCCCTTGAAGCGGTGGCTGATTTTGCCGCCGAGCGACTGCAACGACCTCTCAACAGTGCCGCAGCCGTTGTAGATCAACCTCAGATCATCCTGACGCGCGTCTTGCCACCGTGGTCTGCTGCCGCCGGGCGGCGATTCTTCTTGACCAATGCCGAGGGGGTGGTCGCAGCGGAAAATCCGACCGGCGGTGACTCCGTCGGGCGCCGATTGGTCGACCTACTGGGCCCTGCTCAACCACTCACGACATTCGGCGCCGGCGCAGGTGTCCTTGAAATCCTTCTGCCAAATGAGACTCGCGCGCTCGCGACCGTCCGCATGCTCAACGCGCCTTTTGGCCAGCTCGCCATTGTGCAATCGCGGGACGCAGCGCTTGCTGGTTGGCGATCACTGACCACCCTCACCGTAACCCTCTCCGCCACCACTGGCTTTGTCGTCCTCATTCTTGGATTTGCTTTTCACTGGCAAGCGACACGAGCTCGAGAGGCCGACCTGATCTACGAAACCGTCCGAACTCGAATTGATACGGCGCTCAATCGCGGTCGCTGTGGCTTATGGGATTGGGATCTGGCTCTAGGCCGCATTTTCTGGTCGCAATCCATGTTCGAGATTCTGGGTCTCAACGCAAAAGACGATTTACTGTCATTCGGCGATGTCAACGCGCTGGTGCACCCCGACGACGTTCGCCTTTACCAGCTTGCGGCTGAGCTCGCCGACGCGACGACAACCACGATCGATCACGCTTTCAGAATGCGTCATGCGTCCGGCCACTGGGTGTGGCTGCGCGCACGATGCGAATTGGTTCGTCAACCTGGCGAACCCGGCCTGCATCTAATCGGCATTGCCGTTGACATCACGGAGCAAAAAAATCTAGTCCAAAAGACTGTCGCGGCCGATATGCGATTGCGCGACGCAATCGAAACCATCCCCGAAGCCTTCGTCTTGTGGGATGCCGAAAATCGTCTCGTGCTATGCAACTCCAATTTTCAGGAACTGCATGGTCTGCCCGACGAAGCAATCACGGTTGGTGCGTCGTTCGAGTCTGTGGTTGCCGCAGGCAGCAAGCCCGTCGTGCGCAACAAAGTTATCACCGGCGGGCCAAGCATCCCTGGCGCACGCACGTTTGAGGCGCAGCTCGAAGACGGTCGTTGGCTACATATCAGTGAAAGGCGCACGAAAGACGGCGGTTATGTGTCGGTCGGCACGGACATCACGGCCCTTAAGACCCACGAAGAAAAACTGGTCCACAGCGAAAAACGCCTAATGGCAACCGTTGCCGACCTACGCGCCTCACAACAGCGTTTGGCGGAACTTGCCGAAAAATATGCTCAAGAAAAAACTCGCGCTGAAGAAGCAAACCAGGCGAAATCGAAATTTCTAGCCAATATGAGTCATGAGCTGCGCACACCTTTAAACGCGATCATCGGATTTTCCGAAATTATGGAATCCGGGATGTTTGGGCCTCTTGGCGCCGAAAAATATCACGAATATTGCGGCGACATTCGCGGTAGCGGTCAGTATTTGCTTGAAGTGATCAACGACATTCTCGACATGTCCAAAATCGAAGCTGGGCGCATACGACTTGATTTCGAGGATCTCAATCTTGATTCTTTACTGGCAGAAGCTATGCGTGTTGTCGCAGCACGCGCTCAGGACAAGCAACTACAGCTAACGGCGCAGATATCGCCCGAACTCCGGTTACGCGCGGATCGGCGCGCGCTTAAACAAATTGCGCTGAATCTGCTTTCGAATGCTGTAAAATTTACTCCCTACGGGGGGCATGTCACTGTACGCGGGCGGCCGAGCGATCGTTGCATAACGCTCGCCATCTTGGACAGCGGCATCGGCATCGCCAAAGATGCCCTTGCGCGACTTGGCCGTCCATTCGAGCAGGTTGAAAGTCAGCTGACCAAAAGCCACCAGGGATCGGGCCTAGGGCTCGCAATATCGAAATCCTTGATCGAGCTGCATGGCGGATCCATGCAAATCCGGTCAACGCTCGGTAAAGGGACGCTGGTCATCGTACGCCTGCCGTTCGAACCTCAGTGTCTTCTACCGAAGGACGAGGCGGCGTAGCGGTCTCAAGGTTCTTTCCCCAGAATCCGGACGAAACTCTCCCGCACCTTGGCTTGTGTATCAATCACCGTGGCCTCGAGCGCGGCGAAATCCGGCACATCGGCTGCTCTGGCCAGAAGCCGCAAGAGGCCTGATCCAGCGGTTTTTGGGTCAAACTTGCCTGGCAGGCACAGTCGGAGAATCTGTGTGAGATCCTGGTAAAGCTCCACAGCCGGTCGAAGGACTTCCGCGTCCTTCGCCGTCAGCACTCGCAATGACCAAGCTTTGTCGAGTACGCGCGCCGTAGACGTGTCGAGGATGTCAGGCACTCGGTGGGCATGAACGAGCTGCAAGTATTGAGTAATGAACTCAATGTCGACTAATCCACCGGCAACGTACTTTAAATCCCACCGCTCCTTGTAGCCTTTTTCCTTGGCAATGGCTGAGCGCATTTCCACGACGTCCCCTGCAATCAATGCCTCATCGCGTGGCTGGCACAATATTCCCCGAATGACCCTCTCGATGCGGGTCCTGAATGCCGGTGAAGCAGAGACGACGCGCGCCCTGGTGAGCGCCATGTGCTCCCAGGTCCAGGCCTCCGTTTCCTGATACGCGGCAAATCCATCGACCTGCGTCGCAAGTGGCCCGGCGCGGCCGGATGGACGCAATCGCATGTCCACTTGATAAAGGGCTCCGTAATTCGTCTGCGCGGTCAGGGCGTTGATAAGACGTTGGGTTAGGCGGGCAAAATATTGCGCCCCGTAGAGCGGCCGCACACCATCGGATTCCGGATGCTGATCGTTGAACTCGTAGATCAGAATGAGATCAAGATCCGATGTCGCGGTCATCTCATAGCCGCCCAACTTTCCGAGAGCCACGACCGCGGTTTCCTCTGAACGCATGTGGCCGTGGGCGGCGGCAAAATTGTCACCAATCGCGCGATGCACAGCACGTATTACAGCGTCAGCCAGACGAGCATATGCCTCACCGGCTTGTCGCGCTGTGACAGTCCCCGACAGAATCCGCACGCCGATGAGAAACATGTACTCAAGGCCGAGCATGCGTATGCGTTCGAGCAAGTCTTCATCGTGGCGTGACTGCGCAAGTGCAGTTTCGAACCGCTGCCCCAGATAGAACTCATCCGGGAGGCTCCCAAAAAAGCTCGGATCGACCAACGCATCCATGACCTGCGGATGACGGGCAAGCGTATCGCCCAAACGGGGTGCGATGCCGAGCACCAGAACAATGAGCGCTATAAGGTCGGGGTTCTGTCGGAGCAAAGACAGGAGTCGCGCCGGCCGGTGCAAATTCGTCAGGAAATGATCGAAAAGTACCAGCGTGGCGTTCGGATTATCAGTCCGAGCCAGATGCTCCAGCAATGCCGGCAGCAAAACCTCGATGTGGCTGTGCGCCGTTTCACCTCTAAGTGTGCGATGGTTCTCACTTAGCCAGTGTCGAATGATGTTTGACGCCTCGAGCGGCGCGCGGAATCCCAGCTCGGCAAGGCGGTCGAGCGTTTTGTGATCATCGGCCTCTCGCGGGAATGCCAAGACGGGACGATCAGCGTCTGATTGTTTCTCAAACAGGCGAGCGTAGTAGCTCTGCACCTTATCGAGATGCCCGAGCAGAACTTTTGCAAAGGCATCGCGATCGGAAAAACCCAGAAAACGGGCAAAACCCTCAACCCCCGCGCGCTCTGCCGGCAACGTTTGTGTTTGCTCGTCGTTCATCATTTGCAAACGGTGTTCGACCGAACGAAGAAAACAATATGCTTCCTTCATTGCATCGCGAGCTGACTGATCAATCCACTTGTCTTCACAAAGTTTGTCTAGCGTCGTGAGAGTGTCCCGATCGCGCAACGATGAATTGCGGCCGCCGGCGATTAGCTGCTGAGTCTGGGCGAAAAATTCAATCTCTCTAATCCCACCACGCCCAAGCTTTATATTGTGGCCTTCGACGGCCACCTCGGCGTGCCCTCGATAGGCGTTGATCTGCCGCTTCATTGCGTGGACGTCAGCAACAGCAGCGAAATCCAAATACTTTCGCCAAACAAATGGTGAGATAGAATTGAGCATCGCTTCGCCTGCGACAATGTCACCGGCGCAAGCGCGGGCCTTTATCATGGCCGCTCTTTCCCAGTTCTGTCCAACGCTCTCGTAATAAGAAACCGCAGCCTCGGTAGAAATAGCAATTGCCGTGGACGCAGGATCCGGCCGCAAGCGTAAATCCGTGCGGAATACGTAGCCATCGGCTGTTCTTTCCTGAAGGAGCTTCACCAAACGCTGCGTAATCCGGACGAAGAGAGTCGACGGCTCAGCGTCGGCTGTCAGCCCAGACGCGGCGAGGTCATATAAAACAATGAGATCTATGTCGCTTGAGTAATTGAGCTCGAACGCGCCCATCTTGCCCATTGCCAGCACTATATAGCCGCTTCCGGCTTGAGGATTGGTGATGTCCTTTGCCACCAGCTTCCCGGCGCGAGCAGCCTCGGCCAGGCAAAACCGCACAGCAGCATCTACGGCCGTGTCGGCAAGGTCCGTAAGGGCACGTGCTGCGCGCATGATCGGCCAAACACCGCCAATATCGGCAAGCGCAATCAGCAACGCGGCTTCGCTTTTCATGCGACGTAACAACCGCATTGCCTCGGGTTCGTCTTTACATGTCGCGACGGCGCGAACACCCTGGGCCAGAAGAGCACGAAAATGTTCGTCAGGATCTGCTTGCAGCAACCGCAGCAGCCGCCCTGGCTCACGACTCGCGAGATCCCACAGATAAGCAGAGCTTTCGGCGAGGCCTTCTAATAGCGTCCGGATGACCGGCTTGTCGCGCAGAAGGATTTCGATTGGCCTCACATCCTTTGAGGAAAGCTCTGAGAGCCAACCCGCGACTCGCGCGTGAGCGCTCTTTTTGTCTAACAGCGGTGGCGCGCTCGCGATACGGTCTGCGAGTTTCACAGCATCTATGCCTGCCTGCGATGCAGGTTTATGGGCGGCCGATTTCCGAGGGGCGCGGCTTTTGGTGGGACGTTTCATCCACCAATCTGTACCGGCCCTCCCCTCGGCAAGGCAATGATGCTTTTGAGACCTGGATTATTGTCTGTAAGAGTCAGTTCGCCGCCGTGGAGTCGGGCTACGGCGGACGCAAGGCTCAAACCAAGGCCGGAGCCAGGTTGCGAGCGGCTTTGTTCCAGCCGCACAAAACGCTCGATTACACGGGAGCGCTCTGCTTCCGGGATACCAGGTCCGCTATCGGCTACCGTAAGCAAAATCCGATCACCCTCTTTTAGGGCCCGTACGACAATCTCCGCAGGCACGCCGTTGGCCGTCTCCTTGCGGGGTTCTGTGTACTTGATCGAGTTGTCCACGAGGTTGGCGAGCGCCTGACTGATAAGCTCACGATTGCCCTTCACTGGCGCAGGCATTTCCGCTTCCACCTTCAGGGCAATCCCTTTTTCTTCCGCCAGGGGCTCGTATAGCTCGCCAATATCGTGTGCGATCTCTGCAGCATCGAATTCGCTCATATTCTCGCGAGCCTGCCCGGATTCCGCGCGCGCGATCATCAGCAGTGCATTAAATGTTCGGATCAGGCCGTCTGATTCTTCGATCGTATTCTCCAGCGCAGCTCGATATTCGGATTCTTTCTTGGCCGAGCGCAGCGCTTGCTCTGTGCGATTGCGGAGACGGGTGAGCGGGGTCTTGAGATCGTGGGCGATGTTATCAGAAACCTCTTTCAACCCGTGCATGAGCGCCTCTATCCGCTCCAGCATCAGATTGAGGTTTTCTGCGAGACGATCAAGTTCATCGCCAGTTCCAGCCACCGGCAGGCGACCACCTAGATCACCTTGCATGATGGTTCGCGTGGTTTCGGTCATCGCATCGACTCGGCGAAGAACTCGCCGAGTCACGAACAATCCGCCAACCAGGCCGAGTATGATCACGATCGCAATCGACCAGCGTCCTGCAGATATCACGATATTGTAGAGACGTTCGCGCTCGTCCAGGTCTCGGCCAACCAGGAGACGGAATCCGCCTGGGAGTTGGAAGACACGCGCTAACGCACGATGTTCCGGATGCTCCGCAGAGTCGGATTCATCGAGACGACGGTAGGCTGTCTCCGTCCAGCCCGCATTGTCGAGGGTGCCTGGCGGCAAAGACGTCACGTTGCCTGCAAGCGATTCCCCAGCAAAGGTAGTGACAAGATAGAGACTCGAGCCTGGGCGACGAGCCCGCGCATCGACAACAGCCACCAGCCGTCTGATGCCGCCAAGTCGGTATTGTTCCGACAGACCGGTGATTTCGGCGTTTACAGTATCGGTGATCTGCTCGGTGATCAGACGACGTGTATTAAGAGCAAAATAGCCGAGCAGAAAAGCTGCAAACAGCGCGAAAACGGTCAGATAGACCAGCGTCAGCTTAAACGTGGTCGTACGAAAGAGTTTACCGAGCGCCGTCACGTATCATGTATCCCGCGCCGCGAACCGTATGCAGAAGCGGCAGGGAGAAACCTTTATCGATTTTCGAGCGCAAGCGCGAGATGTGGACGTCAATCACATTGGTTTGTGGGTCAAAATGATAATCCCACACGTTTTCCAATAGCATAGTGCGAGTGACGACTTGCCCCGCATGCTGCATCAGGTATTCGAGGAGACGAAATTCACGCGGTTGCAGCGAAATTTCCTCCTGCCCACGATGTACCTGGTGTGACAGGCGGTCGAGCTTGAGATCTCCGACACGCAGAACGGTCTCTTCGCTGCGGCCAACACGGCGTCGCGCCAGTACTTCGACCCGCGCGAGCAATTCTGAGAACGAATATGGCTTGGGCAGATAGTCATCCCCTCCTGCACGAAGCCCCTTCACCCGATCGTCGACCTGGCCAAGCGCTGAGAGGATCAACGCTGGCGTTTCCATACCTTTTGCGCGTAGGGCCCCAATCACGGCCAGTCCGTCGCGTTTGGGTAGCATCCGGTCGACGATAAGCACGTCATATTGACCACCGAGGGCCATGGCCAAGCCATCGTCGCCATCCGTCGCCGCATCGGCGACGTGGCCGACCTC